>JAEEGL016063059.1_pt1 | contig 13750 bp, 8 predicted proteins | sample 9134231 | NCBI WGS metagenome assembly JAEEGL01 (sample SAMN16246548, study PRJNA631951) | gut metagenome | biome: gut microbiome; feature: rumen; material: fiber-attached | host: Bos | place: Iran: Karaj | collected 2018-10 | reverse complement strand
AGTGGCAGCGAAGGAGTGGCAGCAAAGAGCATTACTGACATTACAGACCCCACCCCTGCCCCTCCCCGTAAGGGCAGGGTTCAAGAGGGGATGGCTGCGCATAAATCCTTTCTGCAAAGGGTCAACTGCTATATCATTGCCAAAAAAATATTCTTTCTTTCGAGGAAGTACATCAAAGTTGGAAATAATAGCCATTCCATGCTTTCCCTTTGGCGTTGCGGGCTGTCATGACTGATTCGCATGGCGGATCATCATGACGCCATGAAAGTCCGGAATGGAGTGGCAGCGAAAAATGATTGCAAAATGTTTGGCCGATTCAAGAAAAAGCCGTACTTTTGCACGACGAAAACACAGATTTGATGATTATAACCTTTTCTAACCCATTATTTACTAACAACATTTAGATTTTATGAAAAAACTGAGACTCTTATTCGCCGCTACAGCGGCAGTATTTGCCATGAACGCCACGGCACAGACGTGGACGGGCAGTGACCCCGCAGAAGGAACGTACTTCCTCTACAATGTGGGTACCGGCAAGTTCATCAATGTAGGCGACAAGTCGGCCGGATGGGGCACCAACGCCTATCTGACCGCCGACTATGGCCTGGACTTCACCTTCGAGGCCGCTCCCGATGGAGCTTTCAACCTGAACTCGCAGGTCAGCAATGGCGGTGCAAGCCACTACCTCGCCACCGGAATGTGGTGCGACGGTGCTGCCACCCCTTGGACCTTCACGAAGGTGAACCGCTCAGACATCAACGCCTACACCATCTCCAATGGCGAAAGCCTGATTGTGGCCAACGCTGCTGGCACCGATGTGGAATATGTGGCAGCTTCCGGCACAGAGCGTGACCAGTGGCAAGTGATTGGCAGGGAAGACATCCTGGCCAACCTGGTGGCCAACACCGCTAACGGCGTCAACCGCACCGTAGCCACCTTCTTTATCTCCGACCCTGACTTCGGACGCAACGACTTGCGCATGTCGCCCAACCAAAAAGTATGGCAGTACACTTTCAGTGGCGGCAACAAGACCATTCCCGGACGCGACTTAAATCTCGGAGGCACCGGCAATCAGAAAAACTACGGCTGCGAGTTCTGGAACAACACCTTTGACATCCACCAGGACATCGTCGACCTGCCCAGCGGCATCTACGAGTTTGAGATTTACGGCTTTGGCACCAATGGAACAACATTCATCTATGCCACGACAACCGAAGGCACCACAGAGAAAGTGTTCAAGAACCAGACCTCGGCTGCCAATTTCCCAACGGCTTTGGACAACATCGACAACTATGGCGGCAATGTGACCGGACTGGTGCGTGTCACCGACGGCAAGCTCACCATTGGCGTCAAGCGCGAGACCAATTCCAACTATGACTGGACGGTGATTGACCAGGCCCGCCTTTACTACTACGGCGACTACACCTTTGCAGAATGTTACGGCGCTGACTTGAAGGAACTTATCGCAACGGCAAAGAAGGTGCAGGCTCCTGCTGCTTGCTTGGCACAGGCCATTGAGAATGCAGAGAAGGTGATGCAGAACGGCACGCAGGAAAGCGAGTTCTCTGAAGCCATGGCGCTGCTTCAGGCTGCCCTCAACTACAACGATGCCCTTGCTGCCGCCAATGCAGCTAAGAACGACCCCATCAATGGCAACGTGACCGGTGTGGAGCTGACAGGGCTGAACAATGCCATAGCAGATGCTCCCGGCGCAGCGCTGGAAGACATCGTGGCTAAGACAGAAGCCCTTAAAGCCGCTACCAACACATTCACAGGAGCTGCTGCTCCTTACAATGCCTTCTATACTTATAAGGCTGAGACCGCTGCCTTGTTTGGCGACGCGATGGCCAACAGCGTGGCTGCTCCCACCAATGCCGCCGAGGCTCAGGCCGGTTTGCAGGCACTGAACATTGCCCAGTACAACAAGGTGAGCAGCGACTACACCTTCTCCTGCACAGGTCTGATTGGCGACTTCGGCTCATGGACTGGCACAGCCACCGTCAACGGACAGCCCGCTACGCCCAACTATCTGGACTACGAGCACTGGAGCGGCGTCACCCACGCTTACTATGAGCAGGCCTCCAATGGCTGGGGCAGCAGCGCCTGGACCATCAAGTACGAGAAGACCTGCAAGCTGCCCGCCGGCAGTTATGTCATCAAGGTGGCAGCCCGTTCCTCCGCTGGAACATCGAGCAAGGTGAGCTGCACCGCTACAGAGACCGCTATCGCCCTGCCCAACGTCGGTGCTGGAGCACGCGGCATCAACAAGGCCGGTGAGGCCTCATGGACCGATGGCGAATTTGCAAACAACGGCAACGGCTTCGGATGGCAGTGGCGTTTCCTGCCCTTCACCCTTGACAAGGAGACAGAGGTGACAATGACCTTCTATGCAGAGGCTAACTCACAGTACCAGTGGATGTCTATCGCCGACGGCGAGCTGCTCTCAGCCACCAAGCTGGCCAAGGATATCGTCTTTGACGAAGCCAAGGATAACACTGTTGAGAACACGCTGATAGCCGATGTCACCATCAAGCGCAACATTGTGGAAGGCTACAACACGGTGGTGCTGCCCTTCCAGCTGGGTGCCAACCAAGTGACCGCTGCCTTCGGCGAGGGTGCCGTGGTCTACAACTACAGTGACAGCGGCGAAAAGGCATCTGAGACCACCGTCAACTTCACCAGAGGCGACGGTTCCATCGCAGCCAACACACCGGTCCTCGTGAAGACCTCAAAGGCCAGCACCGAGCAGAAGTTCGAGGGTGTGCAGATAGTGGAAGGCGAGCCATTCATCAAAGGCAACTTCTACAGCATGAAGGGCATCTACTCACCGCTGAAGCTGAGCGTCTGGGACTACATCGTCAATGACGAAGGCGTGGCAGAGCGCAGCAAAGCTGCCACCATCAACGGTTTCTGTGCTTATCTCAAGATCAACGAAGGCGCCGGACAGATTATCAAGACCGTCATCGATGGTCAGGAAGTGACAACCGGCATCAACGGTCTGTACATTGAGAACAGCAACAACGGCAAGATTTACAACCTCAATGGCCAGGAGGTGAAGAACGCCCGCAAGGGTCTCTACATCCAGAACGGCAAGAAGGTCATCATGAAGTAAGCCGTCTGCTTTGACCTCTCTCATAGGGGCGGGATGCCGTTTGGTGGGCATCCCGCCTTTTTTGTGTGTTTTTTCTTCGGTAAAGCTTGGTGCTTTCCGCCATTCTTCGTACCTTTGCACCACCATTACTGACCACACAACGCTATGAGAATTATTATTACCACCATTGGGCTGGCCCTGACACTGACGCTGTCGGCACAGACCAAGCAAGCCTACGAGAAGACTGCACTCGAAGAGATCACTGCCGACAAGTTTCTGGCCGGCGGCAACGCCGTGGACTACGACCGTCTGCCCCGCCAGGCTCTGACGCCCACGCCCAAGGGATACGAGCCATTCTACATCAGCCACTACGGGCGCCACGGTGCACGCTGGCTGCTGAGCGACCGCGACTACTCAGCTCCCATCACTACGCTGACAGACGCGAAGAAAGCCGGTGTGCTGACCGCTGTCGGCGAGCAGACGCTGGCCAAACTGGAAGAGATACAAAAGACGTCGAAGGGTCACTTAGGCGACCTGACACCCGTCGGCGAGCAGCAGCACCACGGCATCGCCAAGCGCATGGTGCAGAACTTCCCAGAAATCTTCAAGACGCCCAACGTGCCCATCGATGCCCGCAGCACCACGTCGGTGCGCGCCATCCTGTCGATGATAGCCGAGTGTGAGGAGCTGGCACAGGCCAATCCCACGGCCATTCTTCACAACGAGGCCAACGAGGCCAACATGGCCTACATGAACGCACCGAAGGAAGGTCTGCAACGCATGAACGAAGGCAAGGCACGGCCCATACAGAACGAGTGGGGCGCCCGCATGCGCGACCCGCGCCGACTGATGAAGGTGCTGTTCACCGACCAGGACTGGGTCTATATGAACGTCATGCCCACACAGCTGATGGGCAGCCTCTATGACATAGCCACCAACCAACAGAGCCACGACGGCGACACTACCCTACTCGACCTCTTCACGGCCGAGGAGCTGCTGCGACTGTGGAACGGCAACAACCTCTACTGGTATCTGAACTACGCCAACGCGCCGCAGACCGACAACGTCATGCCCTGGATGCACGCCCCCCTGCTGCGTAACATCATCGAGACGGCCGACACCGTGACGCAGAAGCAGGCCACGCTGCGCTTCGGCCACGACACCGTCGTACTGCCCATCATCGCGCTGATGGAGCTGGGCGGCATGAACTGCAGCATTGACAACCTGGAAGAGCTCGACACCTATTTCCGCAGCTACAAGGCTATCCCCACGGCCTGCAACGTGCAGATCATCTTCTACAGGCCGAAGAAATCACTCAAATCAAAACGCACCGCATCGCTCAACTCTCAACCCGCATCGCTCAACTCTCAACCCGCATCGCTCAACTCTCAACCCTCAACTCTCAACTCAGATGACGTGCTCGTCAAAGCGCTATTAAACGAGAACGAGGTGACCATGCCCGTAGAGACCGACATGTTCCCCTACTACAAGTGGAGCAACGTGCGCAACTACTACTTGGAGAAGCTGAAGAAACAGCCCAAGAATCCCTTCCCCAACATGCCGCAACAGACGCCGCAGATGCCCGCCTTCCTCCAACAGATGATGAACGGCGGCCAAAACTAACCGACGGCACACTTCTCAATTCACATCTTACTTCCTACTTCACATTTCCTCCTTCACGCCTCTCACTTCTTACTTCATACTTAATACTTCTTACTTAAAAAAAATGTCCTACTCTATCGTCAAGATAGCGACGCTGATAGGTGCACGCCGCTATGGCAACACCGATGCCACTATCGGATGGCTGCTCACCGACAGCCGCTCGCTCTGCTTCCCCGAACAGACACTCTTCTTCGCCCTGCGCACCAAGCGCAACGACGGCCACAAGTATATTGACGACCTCTACCGCCGCGGCGTAAGAAACTTCGTGGTGGAGGCGCTCCCCCCGGTGCTCCATGCCGATGCCAACTTTCTGAAGGTGCCCTCGCCTTTAGCCGCCCTGCAGCGGCTGGCTGAGCGCCATCGCGACGAGTTCAACATCCCCATTGTCGGCATCACCGGCAGCAACGGCAAAACATGGGTGAAGGAATGGTTATACCAGATCTTGTCGGGCGTGAACGGAGGTGAACAATCTGCGAGCCTTCGCCCGTCTTTGCCGTCTGACTCGTCCAGCAGCTCTCAGCCCTCAGCGTTCAGAGTCACCCGCTCGCCCCGCAGCTACAACTCACAGATAGGCGTGCCGCTCAGCGTGTGGCTGCTCAACGAGAACACCCGCATCGGCATCTTCGAGGCAGGCATCAGCCAGCCGGGCGAGATGCTGGCCCTGCGCGACATCATCCAGCCCACCATCGGCGTGTTCACCTCCTTGGGCATGGCCCATCAGGAGAACTTCCGGTCGCTCGACGAGAAGTGTATGGAGAAGCTGCAGCTCTTCCACGACGCCGAGGTCATCGTCTATCCCAGCGACGACGACACCGTCAGCCGCTGCGTGCGCCGCTCGCAGTATCAGGGCGAGCGCATCGGCTGGAGCCGCTTCAGCGAGAAGGCACCGATGTTTGTGAAGACTGACGGCCGCTGCGTCTCTTATAAATATAAAGATGTGGAGGGCAGCTACGAGATTCCCTACATCGACGAGGCCAGCATCGAGAACTCCATCACCTGTGCCACCGTGGCCCTCTACCTCGGCATGACGCCTGAGCAAATAGCGCAGCGCATGGCCCGGCTGGAGCCCATCGCTATGCGTTTGGAAGTGAAGGAAGGCCGGCGCGGGCTGACGCTCATCAACGACTCCTACAACAACGACGTCAACTCGCTCGACATTGCCCTCGACTTCATGAACCGGCGCCCGGAACAGGAGGGAAAGCTCAAGACGCTGATATTGAGCGACATCTACCAGTCGGGCGAGTCGCCCGCTGAGCTCTACGGCGAGGTGGCCGAGCTGATGCAGAAGCGCGGCATCGACCGTCTCATCGGCATCGGGACGGAGATAGCATCGCATGCCGTGCTATTCCACACAGACAAGAAAGCCTTCTTCGCCACCACCGATGATTTCTTGCGCAGTGAGGAGATTCGCAACCTGCACGACGAGATAGTGCTGCTGAAGGGCGCCCGTGCCTTCGGCTTCGAGCGCATCACCGAGCAGTTGGAGCAGAAGGTGCATGAAACCATCCTCGAGGTGGACCTCAACGCCGTGGTGAACAACCTCAACCACTTCCGCTCGCTGCTGAAGCCTGAAACGAAGATGGTGTGCATGATTAAAGCCGATGCCTACGGCGCCGGTGCCATCGAGGTGGCGAAGACGCTGCAAGAGCACCGCGTCGACTACCTTGCCGTGGCCACCGCCGACGAAGGTGCCGACCTGCGACGTGCCGGCATCACGCAGAACATCATGGTGATGAATCCGGAGATGTCGTCGTTCAAGACGCTCTTCGACTACGACCTGGAGCCCGAGGTCTACAGCTTCCGTCTGATGGACGCCCTCATCCGCGCCGCCCGTGCCCAAGGCATCACCGGCTGGCCCGTGCACATCAAGCTCGACACCGGCATGCACAGGCTAGGGTTTAATGTTTCTGATAAGGCTGATGGGGCTGATGGGGCTTATAAGTCTTATGGGTCTTATGAGTCTTATAAGTCTTATAAGTCCCATGAGTCTTATGAGACCCATAAGCCCTATGAGGCCTATCCCTCTTCCCCCAATGACCTGCCCGAGCTCATCGCTCGCCTCAAGTCGCAGCAGGCCATCATACCACGCTCCGTCTTTACCCACTTCGTAGGCAGCGACAGCAATGACTTCGACGCTTTCTCCACCCACCAGTTCGAGCTCTTCGACCAGGCCAGCCAGCAGCTGCAGGCCGCCTTCAGCCACAAGATTCTGCGCCATATCGACAACAGCGCCGGCATAGAGCACTTCCCCGAGCGACAGCTCGACATGTGCCGTCTCGGCATAGGTCTCTATGGTGTGGAGCCCTATCCCCTCACCTCTCGCCCCTCACCCCTTAAATGCGTCAGCACCCTGAAGACCACCATCTTGCAGATACGTAACGTACCCAAAGACGAGACGGTGGGCTACAGCCGTAAGGGCATCCTGACACGCGACAGCCGCATCGCCGCCATACCCATCGGCTATGCCGACGGTCTGGACCGCCATCTCGGCAACCGCCACGGCTATTGCATCGTCAACGGACAGAAAGCGGAGTATGTGGGCAACATCTGCATGGACGTGGCCCTCATCGATGTCACCGACATCCCGTGCCAGGAAGGCGACTATGTGGAGATCTTCGGCCATCAGCTGCCCGTCACCGTGCTCAGCAACATCCTCGAGACCATACCCTACGAGGTGCTCACCAGCGTCAGCAACCGCGTGAAGCGCATCTATTTCCAAGATTAATTTTTTTGTATTTCTTAGGCTATCTGAAAGAAAATGTGTAATTTTGCACCCAAACTACATTAAAGACAAATCTATAATATACAAATGGAACAAGTTTTCAGCTACATTATTAGCTTTGGAGCGTCGGTGATGATGCCGATACTCTTCACGATTATTGGCGTGTGCATCGGCATGAAGTTCGGCAAATCGCTCAAGAGCGGCCTCTATGTGGGCGTGGGCTTTGTGGGCTTGGGCATCGTCACGGCTCTGCTGACCACCAACTTCGCCTCGCCTCTGCAGGCGCTGTCAAGCATCTTCGACCTCGACCTCAAGGTCTTCGACATGGGCTGGCCTGCCGCCGCCTCAGTGGCCTACAACACGGCCGTCGGCGCACTCATCATCCCCATCTGCCTGGGCATCAACTTCCTGCTGCTCGTCACGAAGTGCACCCGCACGGTGAACATCGACCTGTGGAACTACTGGCACTTCGCGTTCATCGGCGCCGTGGCCTACTTCGTCATGGATCACTCGATGGCATGGGGCTATTTCGCCGCCATCACCTGCTACATCATCACGCTGGTCATGGCCGACCTCACAGCCGACAAGTTCCAGAAATACTACACCGACCTGGACGGCATCAGCATCCCGCAGCCCTTCTGCCAGAGCTTCACGCCGTTTGCCATCGGCATCAACTGGCTGTTGGACAAGATTCCCGGCTTCTCAAAGCTTGACATCGACGCTGAGGGCCTGAAGAAGAAGTTCGGCGTGCTGGGCGAGCCCATCGTGCTGGGTCTCATCGTGGGCGGCCTCATCGGCGCACTGGCCCACTGGGATCACTTCAAGGACTTCTCAGCCTTTGCCGCCACCTTCGACAGCACCACCGATGCCGTCATGGCCATCGTGAAGAGCATCCTCTTCCTCGGTGTGACGATGGCAGCCGTGATGGAGCTGATACCCCGCATCACCCGTCTGTTCATCGACGGACTGATGCCCATCTCGGAGAAGACGAAGGAAGTGGTGGCCAAGAAGTTCCACGGCAAGAAGGTGTACATCGGCATGTCGCCCGCCTTGGTCATCGGCCATCCCACGACGCTCGTCGTCTCGCTGCTGCTCATCCCCGTGGCCATCGTCCTGGCGGTGTTCCTGCCCGGCAACCAGTTCCTGCCACTTGCCTCACTGGCCGGCATGTTCTACCTCTTCCCCATGGTGCTGCCCTACACGAAAGGCAACGTGGTGAAGACGTTTATCATCGGACTGGTAGCCCTGACCATCGGCCTCTATTTCGTCACCGACATGGCTCCCGCCTTCACTGAAGCCGCCCACGAGGTGTATGCCGCCACGCAGGACGCCGCCGCCCGTGTGCCCGAAGGCAACTACGCCGGTGCGCTCGATTTCGCCTCGTCATTGCTCGGCTGGTGCATCTTCAAGTGCGTGGCCTACCTGAAATGGATAGGTGCCGGTGCACTCACATTAGTGACTGTAGGCATGGTGGTGTGGAACCGCCGCCGCATCACCGCCGAGGAAAAGAATGCGTAATAAAGCATGAACAGAACATACTTTTTTTGGAAAAGAATTAGAAAGAATTAGAAAGAATTTTATCCAAGAATTAGAAAAAAAGGCCAAGTACACTATAGTCCCACAATAAGACATTCATTTATGACAAGGCAGGAGTACAAGGACATTTACGATGTGGTGGGCGCAGCCATGGTCTTGAACGAAATTCTTTCTCATTCTTTCTAATTGTTTTCCAGAACAAACAAAGACAATCACACTAATTTCAAATACAATAATATGAAAAAAAGAACAATTCTTTCTGCTGCACTGCTGGCCTGCACATTAGCTTCACAGGCACAGCAGAAGGTCAGTTTCCAGACTGCGTGCCATCCGGAGGACGTGAAACACTACGACACGCCGACGCTACGTGAGCGTTTCGTCATGGAGCGCGTGATGGCCCCCGACAGCATCCTGCTCACCTACTCGCACTACGACCGCTTCATCTTCGGCGGCGCCATGCCCGTAAGCAAGACGCTGAAGTTAGAAAACTTCCTGGAGCTGGGCCTCGACGTCGACCCCGGCATCAAGGAGAAGTATTTCCTCTACAACCGTGAGCTCGGCGTGGTGAACTGCGGCCTGGGCGACGGCGTGGTCATCGTCGACGGCAAGGAGTATGCACTGTCGCCGAAGGAGGCTCTCTACATCGGCCGTGGACACATCGGCAAGGACAAGGACGTGAACAAAGAGGTGCTCTTCCGCTCGAAAGACCCGCAAAACCCTGCGAAGTTCTACCTCAACAGCGCCACCGCCCACCAGCACTACAAGACGCAGTGGATCACCCTCGACGGCCGCAAGGGCTCGCTGAAGGCCGCCGTATGGGGTCCCGTGGGCTCGCTGGAGGAGTGCAACAACCGCACCGTCTACAAGCTCATCGTCAACGACGTGCTGGAGGAAGGCCCCTGCCAGCTGCAGCTCGGACTGACACAGCTCAACCCCGGCGCCGCGTGGAACACCATGCCGCCCCACACCCACGGCCGCCGCATCGAGGCATACTACTACTTCAACCTGCCCCAGGACCAGACCATCGCCCACATCATGGGTGAGCCTCAGGAGAGCCGCGTCGTATGGCTGCACAACGAGCAGGCCATCATGTCGCCCGAATGGAGCATGCACGCCGCTGCCGGCACCTACTACTATACCTTCATCTGGGGTATGGCAGGCGAGAACCTCTACTATAACGACAAAGACAATATTCCCGTGATTGACATCCGTTAGCCAAGATGTCAAAATATCAAGATGCCGAAATGTCGAGATGCCGAGATATCGAAATGTCGAGATGTCGAAACATCGAGATGTCGAAACATCGAGATGTCGAAATCACGAAATCACGAAATCACGAAATAAAACATGACTCCCATACAAACAGTAAAAATGAGCAATTTCCGCTGGGTCATCTGCGGACTGCTATTCCTTGCGACAACAATTAACTACATGGACCGTCAGGTGCTGTCGCTCACCTGGAAAGACTTCATCGCTCCCGACTTCCATTGGACTGACAGCGACTACGGCACCATCACCGGCATGTTCTCGCTGTTCTATGCCATTGCCAACCTCTTTGCCGGAAAGTTCATCGACTGGATGGGAACGAAGAAGGGCTACCTCATCGCCATCTTCGTATGGTCGGTAGGAGCATGCCTGCATGCCGCCTGCGGATGGACGGCCATCGGACTGGCCGGAGGCAGCATCACCGCCCTGACCACCATCTCCGTGTGGCTGTTCCTGGCCTGCCGTCTCATCCTCGCCGTAGGTGAGGCAGGCAACTTCCCCGCCGCCATCAAGGCCACGGCCGAGTACTTCCCCAAGAAAGACCGTGCCTTCTCCACCTCCATCTTCAACAGCGGTGCCTCCGTCGGCGCCCTTGCCGCACCGGCCACCATTCCCCTGCTGGCCCGCGCCTGGGGCTGGGAGATGGCCTTCATCATCATCGGTGCCCTGGGCTTCATCTGGATGGCCCTGTGGACGTGGCTCTACGAGAAGCCTGCAAAGAACCCGCGCGTGAACCAGGCCGAGCTGAACTACATCGAGCAGGACAACGACCTGGCCAACGTCCAGAACCGCGACAACATCAAGGAAGAGAAGACCATCCCCTTCTGGGACTGCTTCAAGTTCAAGCAGACATGGTCGTTCCTCGTGGGAAAGTTCATGACCGACGGCGTCTGGTGGTTCTTCCTCTTCTGGGCTCCCGCCTATTTCTCCGACCAGTACGGCTACACCAGCGACTCCACGATGGGCATCCTGCTCATATTCACCCTCTACGCCATCGTCACCGTCGTCTCCATCGGCGGCGGCTACCTGCCCACCTATTTCGTCGAGAAGAAGGGCATGAACCCCTATCTGGGCCGCATGCGCGCCATGTTCATCTTTGCCTGCTTCCCCGTGCTCGGACTCTTTGCACAGCCGCTCGGTGCCTATAGCGCATGGTGGCCCGCCATCCTCATCGGCCTGCTCGGTGCCGGACATCAGGCTTGGTCGGCCAACCTCTTCAGCACCATCGGCGACATGTTCCCCAAGTCCACCATCGGCACCATCGTCGGCCTGGGCACGATGGCCGGAGGCATCGGCTCGATGAGCATCAACCTCGGCAGCGGCAAGTTCTTCGACTGGGCTGCCGAGCAGGGGGCCAACTTCAGCTTCTTTGGCTTCGACGGTAAGCCCGCCGCCTACATGGTGGTATTCTGCATCTGCGCCGTGGCCTACCTCATCGGCTGGTTCATCATGAAGACCCTCGTGCCGAAGTACAAGCCCATTGTTCTCGACCAGTAAACCCTAGTGCCCCAGTTAGGAGTTTAGGAGTTTAGGAGTTCGGAGTTTTAGACTATAGTCTTTGCACACCATGCTGCGAGCAAGACTAACGTCGAAACTCCAGCGGCTGAAAGCCGCAAAAACTCCTGAACTCCTAAACTCTTTCGCCATGCGAAACTTAAGTTGCTAAAAAAGGCAACAAGTCACTTACGTTTTTTAAATGGTTTGACATTATTTAGATTCTTGCGTTGCTGAACCTTTAGAATCCATGCCCAAGAATCTCGGGTACAAAAGTAGTTATACCTGTGTTAACAACACAAAAAAACAACAAAAAATTTGTTCCTGGCCAGCTCATTATTCGAGATTTTTCATTATCTTTGCGGCGAATAACCACATGACATTATGGAACAGACAAAAACAAACAATGGACAAATGAAGGAAAACGCCTGGCACGGAATAGAGCTGATGGTGCTGCCCTATTCGCAGGATGCGCTGGAGCCAGTGATCAGCAGAGAGACAATAGGTTTCCACCATGGGAAACATTTGGCTGGCTATGTGAACAATCTGAATGGACTGCTTAAAGGGAGTCCCCTGGAGGGTCTGCCCCTGGAAGAGATTGTCCTGAGGGCAGAAGGAGGAATGCTGAATAATGCCGGTCAGATTCTGAACCACAACCTGTATTTCGGCCAGTTTGCTGCGCCGAAGGCTGACAATCTTCCCTCTGGCAGCGTGGCCGAGGCCATCGTCCGCGACTTCGGTTCGTATGAGGCGTTCAAAGACGAGTTCCAGCAGAAGGGAGCCACGCTGTTCGGCTCGGGCTGGGTATGGCTGTCGGCTGATGCTGACGGCCGTATGGTCATCACTCAGGAGACGAATGCTGCCAACCCTATTCAGAAGGGCCTGAAGCCGCTGCTGACGTTCGATGTTTGGGAGCATGCCTACTATCTGGACTATCAGAATCGCCGTCCCGACCATCTTGCCGCCTTGTGGCAGCTTGTTAATTGGGAAGTGATTGAGACGCGCTATAACAATTAGGACGATGGCAAGCAATGCGGATTTTGTGCAGTACATCGCCGACCAGTGCAGCGGAGCGGGCGAGATCATCGCGAAGAAAATGTTCGGCGACTATGGCATCTATTGCGACGGGAAGCTGTTCGGACTGATTTGCGACGACTGCTTCTACGTGAAGCCGACGGAGGCCGGGCGGAAGATGCTGAGGAGCACCGACCTGCGTCCGCCATACGAAGGAGCCAAGGACTACTTCTACATAGCGGATGTAGACGACCGCGACTATCTCTCCGCCCTCGTAAGCGAAACCTGCGGAGAGCTGCCTGAACCCAAACCCAAAAAGAAGAAAAAGTGACAACGGCAAGGGAGATTATCGGGTATATGGAGTCGCTGCGCAACGACGGGCAGCGCGAGATACTGATGCGGTTTTTCAAGACGGCTCCAGGCGAGTATGGCTTTGGCGACGAGTTCCTGGGACTGAAGGTCCCGCAGACAAGGGAGGTGGTGAAACTGGCGGCTGAAGATTTTGCCTTGAGCGAGGTGCCAGTACTGCTCATGTCGAAATGGCACGAGGTAAGGCTCTGCGGACTGCTGATGCTGGTGAGGAAGATTGATCGCCTGTCATCGAAGCGGCTCACTCACGACGAGAAGGCCATTCGGGGGCGCGATGAGATAGTGACCCTGTATCTGGAATATGCTGAGAGGGCGAACAACTGGGACCTGGTAGACCTAACCGTTCCTAAGATTCTGGGAAGCTGGTTACTGCTGCCTACTTTCCTCGGGGGCAAGGAGGCGGGGCTGCACAGGGACTACAAGCTGCGGCTACTCGACGGGCTGGCTGCCAGCGACAACCTCTGGAAGCAGCGCATGAGCATCGTCTGCTCGTGGAAGACTTCGCAGCAAGGCGACCCGTCGTGGTGCCTGCGCTATGCCGAGATGCACCTGCACCATCCTCACGACCTCATGCACAAGGCGGTGGGCTGGATGCT
>JAEEGL015802518.1_pt1 | contig 13750 bp, 11 predicted proteins | sample 9134231 | NCBI WGS metagenome assembly JAEEGL01 (sample SAMN16246548, study PRJNA631951) | gut metagenome | biome: gut microbiome; feature: rumen; material: fiber-attached | host: Bos | place: Iran: Karaj | collected 2018-10 | reverse complement strand
TATTGTAGTAAAACTTTCGAGTGGAAAAGAAGTTGTTTCTGACATGGTTCTCCTTTCAATTGGTGTACGACCAAATAGCAAAATCGCAATGGACGCAAGAATTGAGTGCAATGCACGAGGTGGCATCATTGTGGATGACCATATGAGAACCAGTGATCCTAATATTTACGCAGCAGGTGATGTTGTTGAAGTAACTGATTATATATTCAAAGATAAGACAATGGTACCTCTAGCAGGCCCTGCAAATAAGCAAGGCCGAATTGTTGCTGATAATATTGCCGGTATCGATAGAACTTACAAAGGAACACAGGGTTCTTCTATAGCAAAGGTATTTGATTTGTCGGTTGCTGCAACAGGAGTCAATGAGAAGACATTGAATAGGAGAGGTCTTATAAAGGATTTAGACTATAGAAGTATTATCATCACTCAGAATTCTCATGCAGGTTATTATCCTAGTGCTAAACCTATGATTTTGAAGCTAATTTTTTCAATGGACGGAAGTAAAATATATGGTGGACAGATTATTGGAAAAGAGGGAACAGACAAGAGAATTGATACCCTAGGAACAGCAATTAGATTGGGAGCATCCATTGATGATTTAACTAATATGGAGCTTGCATATGCACCACCATTCTCATCAGGTAAAGATCCAATAAATATGGCGGGCTATGTTGCAGAAAATGTTATTGCTGGATTAGAGGAATTGGCTGCTTGGAATGAAATTGACACAGATAAGGATGCAGTAATTCTTGATGTAAGAGAATTACCAGAATTACAGATGTTTTCATTTGAAAATGCGGTAAATATCCCATTGGGGCAGCTCAGAAATCGTCTTGTAGAGCTTGATAAGGATAAAAAGTATATAATTATGTGTGCCGTTGGAGTTCGTTCTTATAATGCATATAGGATTTTAAAACAAAATGGTTTTAAAAATATTAAGATTTATCCAGCAGGAACTAGATTCTATATATCAACACACAGAGATTTTGATGAGGTAAACAATGAATTTGTCTGCAAATACTAGTATTCCAATAATTACAGTGTTTATACAGGGAATGATTAGCTTTTTCTCCCCTTGCGTATTGCCACTGTTACCAGTTTATATGGGATATCTTTCTGGTGGTACATTAACAAAGGGTGAAGATGGTGTAATGCACTATAACAAGAGAAAAGTGATGATTAACACAATATTTTTCACCATAGGTGTTAGTTTTGCTTTTTTTGCACTTGGCTTTGGCATGAGTGCTATTGGGCGATTTTTTAGTCAATATCAGATTATGTTTGCCAGAATAGGTGGAATAATAGTTGTATTATTCGGTCTTTATCAGTTGGGAATATTTGGTGCTAGTAAGCTTTTAAATACAGAACTACGATTGCCATTTCAAGTTGAAAAAATGACAATGTCTCCTTTTACAGCTCTATTATTTGGTTTTGTATTAAGTTTTGCATGGAGTCCTTGTATTGGACCAGTGCTTTCATCTGTGCTGATAATGGCAGCCTCTGCCAACACTGCAAATATTGGTTTTCTTATGATTGCAGTTTATACTCTTGGATATGTTGTTCCGTTTCTACTTGTGGGATTATTTACGACCCAATTGCTGGAATTTTTCGGAAAACATAGGAGTATTGTCAAATATACGGTTAAAATTGGCGGAGCAATTCTTGTAATTATGGGTTTGTTAATGTTTACAGGAAAGATGAATGGAATCACATCGTATCTTTCTACTGTGTCAAACTCAGTGGAGGAAGATACAGCAGTTTCAGATGATGTAGAAGATGAGATAGTAGAGGATGAAGTGGTTTCTGATGAGGCGGCAGAAGAGGAGGCTACAGACTTAATTCCCGCAGCAGATTTTACACTTGTCGATCAATATGGAAACACTCATAGCCTTTCTGATTATAGAGGTAAGATTGTCTTTTTAAACTTCTGGGCTACATGGTGCCCTCCATGTAAAGCTGAGTTGCCGTATATTCAGGAATTGTACGAAGAAAACTTGGCCGATGAAGACTCAGATATTGTGTTCCTTACTATGACATTTCCTGGCTATGGAAGCGAGCAGGATGTAGATGGCGTAAAGGCTTTTATTGAAGAGAATGGGTACACATTTCCAGTGCTTATGGCCGATGACTATAGTATAATTAGTAATTATTACATTACTGCATATCCAACAACATTTCTAATAGATCCAAATGGGGATGTTCTAGGATATGTGCCAGGTGGTATGACAAAGGATATTATGGAAGATGTCATATCACAGGCTAGAGAAGCTAGTCAAAAATAGGAAGGAAATAAAGGTATGACTCTTAATGAGAGAGCAGAAAAGGCTGCAACATTAAAGAATTCTGGACAATATAATTGTGCACAGGCGGTAGCAGCTGTTTTGGCTAATCAAACAAATCTGACAGAAGAACAGCTTACCCAGATTACTGCAGGATTCTGCGCAGGAATGGGCAATATGGAAGCAACCTGTGGCGCACTAATTGGAGCTGGAATGATAACTGGACTTAAGACCGAGGGAAAGGGAACTCTTCGTCTTACAAAACAGATTCAGGAGGAATTCGGCAGAAGATGCGGAGCGATTAAATGTAAGGATTTAAAGACAATTACAGATGGAAAACCATTGTGTCCATGTGAAGACTGCGTGAGAAATGCGGTTTTGGTTTATGGAGAAATAATGGGTGTGTAATAGACCTTTATTACAAGAGCCTCTAGGAAACTAGAGGCTCATTTTATTAGTATGAATTTTATCTTCCAAAATGTTGCTCTGCAAATCCCATAGGCTGAACACATTCTAAAGTGCCTACGTAGTTGCGTTCCTTATCTCGAACGGCCATGTATCGTATTAACACAGCTTGGTTGTCGCGGTTACTCCAAATTTCGATACAATCTCTAGTGCCGGCCTTGAAATCTGCAATGATAGAGCGGACCATAGGATCAATTTTAGGAGGATGACAGGTATAAACTTCTCTATCAAGAGCTGTAAGTGGACGCTTAAATAGCTTCATGTCGTCACCATCATTAAAGTATCTATTTATATCATTTTCATCAACAAAAGTGAGCTCTATAGGAATAGTGTTTAGCATGGCATCTAGTTGATATGGTGTAAGGTGACCAGAAGGGAGATTTATTTCATCGCCATTCTGAATTAAATCCCTTACATTTTTCTTAGGGGTGGCTTTTTCCCATAATGGGCGTTTTCCTATTAGACAAGGTTTGTAGTCATCGAAATCTCTGGCAATATCCATCCATTCCTCTTCTGAGAAGTTCTTTGCGCAAAGAGGGAGAAGAATATTTTCTTCTTTGTAAATCATTTCTTCTGCTCTTGTTACAACCGCATCAAGTCTATCATTCCAATCCTTATCGTCTAAAAGTGAAGGAAAATCCTTTGCGCTATTGGAGAGAGCCTTCATTTCGTCGCGAATTTCATCATCTACTGACCACATCACATCTGAAGGTCCTACAAAATGATACTTAAGTTTGAGAAGAGGATAGAGCAAGTCTCCTTTTTCTGCATAGTGAATAGCTAATTCCCTAGCTCTATCCAAAGCAGGAATTAGGTTTTCTCTGCTATCCATAGCGGCTCTTAGTTCTTTTAGAGCTTTGGAAATTGCCTCATTTTCTAGGGAAAAAGTATTAAGCGGATGATTCTCAATCTGCTTGAGAATATGATATTGTTCATCAGCACCATCCTGTCTCTTTAAAGGGGCAGCTTTTATCTTTGAACCGATTCCCATGCCGTAGCTTTCATTTTTTAAGGTCTCCGCTACTGCTTTTTCTGCATTAGCTATTTTTTCAGCTTTGGTAGAGCCATGGAAAAGGGCAGAATGGACATCACAAAGTTTTTGCACTTCTGTTACAGGTGTACCACTTTTAATAAGAGCCTGTTCTGCTTTTGCAATTTCCCCAGCCTCAACATCGGAGAAGTTTTCAACAAAATCTTTCTTAACTGATTCTAAATCTTCGCCACTGCTGAGACGCTCAATGTAAGATTTTAATAAAGATGTTCTATCATCGAGGGGTTCTTCAGCAGAGATTTGCCTGTCAGCCAGCTTTTTATCAAGAGATTTCTGGACGAAATCAGGCATTTTTCCATCTAATACAAAGCCATTGTTTTTTAGAGCGAGTACTACATCTATCATGTCGATGCCTTTAACAAGGGCTCCTTTTGGAATGGTCATTACACGTCCAATTGTATTTAGTTTTGTTTTATTAGTAATATCCTTGAAACCAAGCTCTTCCATAATCTGAACTAATTCTGGATATTCTGTGCATAGTTCATAAACGCTTTTCTTTAAATCAATCCTCTTTTCCATGATTTCCTTTCTTTACGATAAAAGTATCCTTATCGAAATCTATAATTCCATCATCCCTCATTTTTGAGAGCTCTCGTATCATCGCGCTGCGATTGACTGATAAGTATTCTGCAAGTGAAACTCTTGAAAGAGGGGAGTTAACGTATTTTGAGTTCTGCTCCTGGGCTAGCTGGGAAATGTATGCCAAAAGCTTTTCTCGGATGCTGCCTTTAGAAAGAACGTCAATCTTGTTGATAAATTTTTGGTTTTTTATTCCTAATAAGTGAAATAGGTTTGTCGCAATCTGTGCGTGAAATGCACAGGCATTGGGGCATGTGTGAATGATATTTGATGCTGCAAGAAATAATATCCTACTATCCTCCGCAGCTTTAAATATGACTGAAGAGGAAATATCCCTTTGAACTGCAAAGCTTTCACCAAACAATTCTCCTGGTTCAAAAAAAGTGAATAAGGAACTGTTGCCCCAAATATCATCTTTTATCATATGGACACTTCCACATAGAACGATTCCTACATACGGAATACTATCTGTTTCCATATAAATGGTCTGTCCTTTTTTGAAATCTTTTTTGAAAGAACGTATGCAAGCTAGAAGTTTAGTCAAATCATCTTCCTTAATATTCGCAAATAGTTCTACTTGGTTATAACCGATTTCTTTATTCATGGTGTCCACCTTTCTAATCCATATAATAACTAAATAATACTTCCGAAGAAGTTGCATTTGCAACTATTTATCCTCGGATTTTTCGATTGTGCTCGATTTGAGGATATATGCTAATATTATTGTATGTATTGGAGGATGAATATGAGCGTGAAAAGACTATTTAGTAAAATAAAACGCAATGTTTATATTCAACTATTACTTGCTGTAGTTGGAGTAATTTACTTGGTTAATGCATTTATATACAAATCTACCAATCTAACAATCTTTTTTGCTCTCGGAATAGGATTTTTATTGGCGTCTTTTGCATGGAGTAGAAGGACAAAAAAAGTTATGAATAACGTCAGAACGCAGTACGTCACAGATGATAGTGCGTTCGAAGAGCTTTTTGATAAATATGGCAGAAAGGTTTTAAACTGGACCTTTATTTCTTTTTTTGTATGTTTTTCTTTTATTTTGATGACGGTGTCATTAGGTGTTAATTCTAAGACATCAGAGCTACTAGAGAATCTTAATGGAAATCTAATCTTTTTTGAGATAGCAATATTTTTTCTTGCCGCTAATAGTATATTGTTTCGATGGCTGTTATCGGCTTACGATTTCGATAGAAAAGAAAAATGGCAATCAATTCTGAAGAGAATTCTTATAGTTTCAGGTATCTATTGGATAATTGCGAGTATAGTATTTGTTGTATTTGAATATGTATTCGTGCTAAACATTTCACCGTTGTTTTCTGGATTATATTTCTATGGAGCACTTGTCTTTAATATTTTTGGAATCTATAGATTTACTTACGGCCAGAAGAAGGTTAGCAAGTTTGTTATAGCAACAATCGCCATTGCTCTTGTTGTAATATTTGGATATGCATTTCTATCAAGGGGAATTTGGCTAACGCAGCCATATATAAACTCAGTTCCCAATATTTATGACAGTGATTGTAAGATTTCTTATGATGACAATACTGGTATATATAGTATTACAAAGGCAGAGGGCGACTTTAAAATTCTACAACTTACAGATATACACTTGGGTGGAAGTACACTTTCCTATGATAAGGATATGATGGCGCTAATGACTGTATTTGATCTACTTGATGAGACGCGCCCAGATTTTGTAATTGTAACAGGTGATTTGACTTTCCCAGTTGGGTATGCTTCTTTCTCATTTAATAATACAGCTCCAGTTCAACAGTTTGCCGCTTTTATGCGAAATACTGGAATTCCGTGGGCGTTTACGTATGGAAATCATGATACTGAAAGCTATGCTGCTACTTCTGCAGATGGATTGGATGAGGTGTATAAATCTCTTTCATGGAAGACCTCAAAGACTTTACTCTATCCATACATCCAACCCGATATTACGGGGCGAAGCAACCAGCTTATTGAACTAAAGAATCCAGACGGAACTATTAATCAAGGAATATTTTTGATAGATTCAAACGCATATACAAGTGATGGATTTAACAAATATGATTATATTCACGATGATCAAGTAGAGTGGTATAAGGAGAAGGTCCTTGAAATGAATGAACAAGAAGGTAGGATAGTGCCGTCAATGATTTTTATCCATATACCTCTCCAGCAATATAAAACAGCTTATGAGTTATATGAAGAGGGCAGTCCAGAGGTAAAATATTTCTTTGGCTCAAATGATGAGGAAATGATTGATAAGGTTTGCTGCTCAGATTATCCTAGTCAAATATTTGACGTGGCAAAAGAATTGGGGAGTACGACTGGTTTCTTTTGCGGACATGATCATTATAATAATATGTCATTAGAATATCAGGGAATCAGGCTTACCTATGGAATGAGTATCGACTATCTTGTAATGCCTGGAATTGCAAGGGATACTGACCAACGCGGGGCAACACTTATTACAATTCATGATGACGGTAGCTCAGATATTGAGCAGGTTCCGTATGGAGATAGGCGTCCTTTGATTGAAAGATTAATGAATAAATAGAGTATGAGGGTCACTGCTTTTCTTATGTAAGGCAGTGACTTTTTTGTTAGTAGACTAGCAGTTGCATTTGCAACTATATTAGATTCAATTCTGGGTTATAGTGCTAGCCATGAACATAAACAAATGTCAAAGGAGTCAAAAAATGGAAAATAAGATGTTTTGTTATCAATGTCAGGAAACTGCTGGTTGCAGTGGCTGCACAATGTCTGGTGTTTGTGGAAAGAAGCCAGAGGTTGCTAATTTACAAGATTTATTAGTATACGTTACAAAGGGAATTTCTGCGGTAACAACAGCTCTTCGTAATAGTGGAAACACTGTTCCTGAAAAAGTTAATCACCTTGTATCAGTTAATCTTTTTACTACCATTACAAACGCTAATTTTGATTATGATGCTATTTCAGCAAAAATTGAAGAAACACTTTCTATTAAAGAAGAGTTACTTGGTCAGCTCGGCGATGAGGCCAAGGCAGGCTTACCAAGCGCGGCACTTTGGAATGGAACTAAGGCTGAGTTTGATGAGAAAGCAAAGACAGTAGGTGTACTTTCAACAGAAAATGAAGATGTTCGTTCGTTAAGAGAACTTATTACATATGGTCTTAAGGGACTTGCTGCTTACTCAAAGCATGCCAATGCACTTCTAAAGGATAACGTAGAAGTGGATGCATTTTTACAGAAAGCTCTTGCAGCAACCTTAGATGATGACCTTTCAGTAGATGATTTAGTAGCGCTTACATTAGAGACAGGTAAGTATGGAGTAGACGGAATGGCGCTTCTTGATGAAGCTAATACATCTGCATATGGAAATCCTGAGATTACACAGGTAAGTATTGGTGTAAGGAACAACCCAGGTATCCTTATTTCTGGTCACGATCTTAAGGATTTAGAGATGCTCTTAGAGCAGACAAAAGGAACCGGTGTAGACGTGTACACTCATTCAGAAATGTTACCAGCTCATTATTATCCATTCTTCAAGAAGTATGATAATTTTGCAGGAAATTATGGAAATGCTTGGTGGAAGCAAAAGGAAGAATTTGCTAGTTTCAAAGGTCCTATTCTTATGACTACAAACTGTATTGTTCCACCAGCTGATTCTTATAAGGATAGAATGTTTACAACGGGTGCTGCAGGATATCCAGGTTGCAAGCACATTGATGGAGAATATGGTCAGGTAAAGGATTTTTCTGAAATCATCGAGATGGCAAAGAAATGTGATGCGCCAACAGAAATCGAGAACGGAACAATTACAGGTGGATTCGCTCATGAGCAGGTATTTGCTCTTGCTGATACCGTAGTAGACGCAGTAAAGTCTGGTGCTATCAAGAAGTTTGTTGTAATGGCAGGTTGCGATGGACGTGCAAAAAGCAGAAGCTATTATTCAGAATTTGCGCAGGCACTTCCAAAGGATACAGTAATTCTTACGGCAGGCTGTGCTAAGTATAAGTATAACAAGCTTGATTTAGGAGATATCGGTGGAATCCCAAGAGTATTAGATGCTGGTCAGTGTAATGATTCATACTCACTTGCTTTGATTGCACTTAAGCTTAAGGAGGTATTTGGTCTTGATGATGTAAATGAACTTCCAATTGTTTACAACATTTCATGGTATGAGCAGAAGGCTGTAATCGTTCTTTTAGCTCTACTTTATTTAGGAGTGAAAAACATTCACCTCGGACCAACACTTCCAGCATTCTTATCACCAAATATTGCAAATGTTTTAGTTGAGAACTTTGGCATTGCTGGTATTACAAATGTTGAAGATGATATCAAAACTTTAATTGGCTAGGAGGATAGAAAATGAGTGCATTTTTAGGACCAATTCACTCGCTTATGTACAATAGAATTATTACTATGCAAAAGGTGGTGAATGCCATTGCTGATTCGTCTGCCGCAGAAGGATGGAATGTAGATGTAGATAATTATATCATTAAAGAGTTTCCCCCAATAGAAGAGGTTGTGGACTTAAGCAATATCCACTCTTCTTTATTCAATATGGTTGAAGGTGCAGAAAGAAGATTTGCAGGTATAGTTGCTGTTATAGTAAAGGACCATGCTGAACGATTGGAGGAGGTTGAAGCTGTAGTCAAAGCTACCGGAGAGTCAATGAGAATTGAAGGCGTAAATACACCTGAAGATGCTTGCGCAAGATTACAAGAAATCTTACTTGATGGAATGCCTTGCGATAGAGCGGCAGAAATAAGCCAAAATGCTAACGGTGATTTCGAAATCTTCCGTACTTTAGATTTGCATTCGAACTATTTTGAAGCGGCTGGACTTGATGGCAATCTTTATTACCAAATGCTTAAAGCTTTTGTTGAGGGATTATTTAGTGATACCGCGATAGTAGTTTCTGGTGATTATATTCACAATATTGTAGTTAGTAGCTAGAATGATATAAAGTATAGTTATTGGCCAGTGTTTCACACTTGAAGTGTGGGCATTGGCCTTTTTTAGTGTTCTATACGGACAATTATCAATGATAGTACAGTAGCAGGCTAAGTTGCTAGAACAGTTATCCATTAAATGATACACTTGTTAATATAATTAACTAGTGGTAATGATGTTTTTGAAAGTGGGACGAGTCGATGAATTCAAGGGAAGAAATAAGAGCAATTGTGGAAGCACAGCATCATTTCTTTAAAAGCAACGTGACTTTAGATATCAATTACCGAATTGATGCGCTAAAAAAGCTAAAGGCGATGGTCATTGCTCATGAAAAAGAAATGGAAGATGCCTTAGAAAAAGATTTGGGACGTCATTTTGTGGAAGCATATTTTTGTGATATTGGCAGCATTATCTTGGAAATAAATGAAACTATTTCCGGCCTAAGAAAATGGGCACGTCCTGAAACTCATTTTAGTGGGCTAGCCTGTTTTCCAAGTCTTATCACCAAAGTTTATAAGATGCCTTATGGGAATACACTTATAATTAGCCCATTTAATTTTCCTTTTTTGTTATCGATAGGGGTTTTAATACCAGCTATTGCGGGAGGAAATACTGCTGTAATCAAAGCAAGCTCCAAGAGTGTTAACTGTACAAAACTGCTTAAAGAAATGATAGGCAAAACATTTCCGGCTGAATATATCACTGTTGTAGATGGTGGACATGATGTGGCGGATTTTTGCCTAGAAGAGCGATTTGACAAAATCTTTTATACAGGTTCACCTAAAGTTGCAGTTCATGTTATGGAAATGGCGGCTAAAAATCTGACGCCAGTGGCATTGGAACTTGGTGGAGAAAATGGTAATTGGTGTATCGTAAGAAAAGATGCGGATATAAAGGATGCCGCACGTAAGATTGCGTTCTTCAAAGCACTTAATAGTGGTCAGATTTGTATAAATATTAATCAAGTTGCTGTCGCTAAAGAAGTAGCGGACGAGTTTATAGAAGCATTGAAAGAAGCGTTTACTTCAAGCTTAGGTAATGATCCTATAGAAAATACTGAATATCCTAAATTGATTACAACTGCAGCATACGATAAATGTGAAGAAGAAGCTTATGAGTATAAAGATAGAATTATTTTTGGAGGAAAGGGGCGAAGAGAACTTCAAAAATTTGAACCGACGATAATTTATCCTGTTAATTCGGATGAGAAGATAGTCAATCATGAATTATTTAATCCACTGCTCCCGATAATTCCATATGACGATGAGAAAGTTGATGATTTGATTGAGGAGATATCTTCTCGCGAGCATGGGTTGTCATTATATATTTTTACAAAGAATAAGACATGGGCTAATACAATGTTTAAAACCATGCAATACGGAGGCGGTTGTTTGAATGAAGTGTGTGTTCATTTGATGGTAAAGGGAGTTCCATTTAACGGTGTTGGGCATTCTGGCATGGGAGCATACCATGGTCGCTGGGGATTCAATGAGTTTACTCATGCTTCAACTGTCCTATATGGAAAAACAAAATGTAATTTATCAATGAGAGAGCATCCATATTCAAAGAGCAGCAAGATAAGGATGAAACTACTGAAACTTTTTGAACGTTAATAGATAAGATTTTATTTTTGAATAGATAATGGTAGTTAATTTGGAAGAGAAGAGATAATGGGGGGCGAGTATGAAGTTATTTATTAATGCATGTGTAAGAGAAGAATCAAGAACTAAATTATTATCAGATGCTATGTTGTTTAAATTAGGGGCTTTTGAGGAGGTAAGGCTTGAAAATATTGATTTTCCAAAGACGAATGAATCCTTTCTAAAGAAGAGAGATTCACTTATAGCTTCTCAAAGTTTTGATGATCCAATATTTACCTTGGCCCGACAGTTTGCTAATGCAGAAATAATCGTTATTGCTGCGCCATATTGGGATTTATCTTTTCCGGCAATGCTTAAGCAGTATATTGAACATATTAATGTTCTAGGTATTACTTTTGAATACACGCCAGATGGTATTCCAATAGGTTTATGTAAAGCCAAGAAGCTTTATTACGTTATGACAGCTGGAGGTACTTTTGTTCCAGAAGAATTTGGTTTTGGATACATAAAGTCGCTGGCGGAAAGCTTCTATGGAATAAAAGATGTAGAGCTTATCAAGGCAATAGGATTAGATGTCTATGGAGCTGATGAAAAAGCCATTCTTAAAGATGCACTTAAAAGAATGGACGGATAATAAATGGAAATGAGTGCTAAGAATAATTATTAAACGAAGGGATTTGCCCTAAATGTGGCACGAGGAGGACTAAAAAATAGTAGATTAGAAATTGGCCTATATTTTTGTATTTTATTTACACTTAGGTCTTATGGGCGTTTGGTTAGGAATGTTTATAGACTGGTATATAAGGGGCGCAAGTTATCTAATTAGATATTTGAGTGATAAATGGAGTACATTCCAAGTAATTTAGCTTTTATTGAGGCACAACACTTGGATTAAAATAAAAATAGTATATAAGGAGAAAAAACATGAGTTTTACAACAAAGATTTTTGAACAATTTGATAAGAAATGGGCTTTATTAACAGCTGGAACAAAAGACAAATTTAATACGATGACAATCAGTTGGGGAGGCCTAGGAACTCTTTGGGGCAAGCCAGTTGCTACTGTATATGTGAGACAATCTCGTTACACTCATGATTTTATGGATGACAATGATTACTTTACTATCAGCTTTTATCCTGAAGTATACAAAAAAACATTAGGTATTCTCGGTTCAAAATCTGGTCGAGAAATTGATAAGATGCATGAATCAGGTCTTGTGGCTAAAGAGCTTGAAAATGCAATGACTTTTGAAGAAGCAGAAGTAACTCTTGTATGCAAAAAGCTTTTCAAACAGACTTTAGATGTAAATAATATGCTAGAAGATATCGGAAAACAGTTCTATGAAGGACAGTCTGATCATGATATGTATATCGGCGAAGTTGTGGATATTATCTAAAAAAAATGAGCATGTAATATGATGGCACGAATCAATAAATACATAAGAAACACTTTTTAGGATGTCTACTGTTAATCATCGTAATCGCTGTCATTGAAGGTAGCATTTGATGTAGGTACATCATGAAAAAGAACAATATCCCGAGAAAGAATTCGAATTTTTTAATGCACGCTTTTATGAGCACTAATTCCAATAAGGAGTTGGTGCTTTTTTTGTTTTTGCACTTTAAAAGATGTTTTGTTGATTTTACGAACCTCATTAGCTATAATCGTTCTAATTTATTCTAGGGAGATAGTATGGATATAGCCTAAAGCAAGAAGGTTTATAAATAGTTTTGCGGCATACATAGGAGGTCAGCATGGAACATAGAATAGCTACACCAGATGATATTGACATTCTTGTAAAGACAAGAATAGAAGTATTGCGAGCTGCCAATAAGCTTGATGACAGTGTAGATATGACAGAAGTGGAGATTGAAGCTAGGGCATATTATTCTCAGGCATTAAAAGCGGGCGGTCATACAGCGGTATTAGTTTTTGATGAAGACAAGTTTATAGGGGCAGGAGCTGTTAGCTATTATAAAGTAATGCCTACTTTCCATAATCCAAGTGGTGAGAAAGCTTACATTATGAATATGTACACAGCACCAGATTATCGTAGACAGGGAATAGCATTAAAAACATTGGATATACTTGTAAAGGATATAAAGTCAAAGGGAATAACAGAGATTTCTTTAGAAGCTACAGATATGGGTAGACCTTTATACGAGAAGTATGGATTTGTGGCAGCTGATAACGAAATGACACTTGAGATGTAGACAGGAGGTTACATGAAAACAATAGGATTAATTGGCGGTATGAGTTGGGAAAGCACAATCCCTTACTACAGAATTATCAATGAAGTCGTAAAAGAAAAACTCGGTGGATTACATTCAGCTAAGATAATCCTATATAGCGTTGAGTTTGATGAAATCGAGAAATGTCAGTCTTCTAATCAGTGGGCCAAAAGCGCTGAAATATTAGGTGATGCAGCAAAGAAACTTGAATCAGCAGGTGCAGATTTCATATTGATATGTACAAATACTATGCATAAGGTTGCAACTGAAATTCAAAATATGATCAGCGTACCTGTAATTCATATTGCGGATGCTACAGCTGATAAATTACAGGAAGCAAATATAAAGAAAGTGGCTCTTCTTGGAACAAAATATACTATGACTGAGGATTTTTATAAGGAGAGACTTATCAAACGAGGTTTCGATGTTCTGATTCCAGATATAGATGACATTAATAAAGTTAATGACATCATTTTTAATGAGCTCTGTGTTGGTGAGATAAAAGAAGATTCTCAGGCTGAATTTTACAGAATAATTGATGCTCTAAAGAATAAAGGAGCAGAAGCAGTCATTCTTGGCTGTACAGAAATAGGTTCATTA
>JAEEGL015659790.1_pt1 | contig 13750 bp, 10 predicted proteins | sample 9134231 | NCBI WGS metagenome assembly JAEEGL01 (sample SAMN16246548, study PRJNA631951) | gut metagenome | biome: gut microbiome; feature: rumen; material: fiber-attached | host: Bos | place: Iran: Karaj | collected 2018-10 | reverse complement strand
TCCTATATGGGAATCAGCAACAAGTTTGTATGTAGGTGCTTCTTTAAAATATATTTCTTATGAGTTTTCCGAAATCGGAGTTTCGGATTCCGGTATGGATTTTGATGTAGGTGTTATTTATTCAATAGACACATTAAATTTTGGTGCTGTTCTTCAAAAAGGTGTAACTATAGGAGATGATTCCGCACCTTTAACTACAAAAGTTGGTGTATCTAACAACTTCAAATTAACGGAAAAACTCCATATTTTGCCCGCTTTGGATGTTGTTCAAAGACAAAAAGAGCCGTTATCTTTAAATGTAGGTGCGGAGTTCGGTATAAACGATATTTTATCAATGGAAAAATTTGCGATAGATGGTGTTTATGTAAGAGGCGGTGTGGAAGGTTATGCTATAGAAAACAGGTATGATATAAAAGAAGATTACAATGAAAATGTTGGATATAATTTCGGTGTAGGTTTGAACTTTATGATTCTTAATACATATTTGCAAATGGATTTTGCAATATGCAGCGGTAATTTATTTGAAGAAAATACAAAGTTCACAATCAATTTCTATTTTTAGAAATTAAGGAGTTAATATATGAACAAATTAATAAGCTGTTTTGTTGCGGCAATTATGATATTTGCTAACAGTTCGTTTATATTTTCTGCAGATAAAAAAGATGTTGCGGATCCTGTGCTTAAGGAAATGATTTCGGAACTAAGTACAACTATGCCGAGGTTTATTAATAAGTATGGCTCTAATGTTTTTGTTTCGGATGAACAAATAACAAGAGCATCTTTAATACAAGCCTTGTATGAATACAACAAAAACAGAGCTTCTTCGGGTTCCGCAGCTCCGGCTTCAAATATAGGTTTTGTAAGCAAAGATGATTTTAATTTGCTTAAAAACAAGGTAAGTGCATTAGAAAAAAAATCAATCGGTTCGGGTTCGGTTGCGAGTTCATCTATCAGCAGTAATTTGGATATTATTCAGGTAATGAATGATTTGGAGCCAAATATGCCGATGTTGTTGGATAACAGTCTTCAAAATTCAAAAGTATTTAGAGATTTACAAAAGAAAGTGGACTCAAAAGTAGTAACTGTTGGCGGATCTTCTGTAAGTGGCGGAATATCTTCAGCTCAGTTAGATAGCATTAAAACGGATATAACAAATTTAAGTCAAAAATACGATTCACTATCTGCAGCTTTAACATCAAGCAAAGATTCTAAAATGTCAAGTTCTCAGGTATCGGCAAATATTGCGGTTTTACAAAAAGAAATTGCAAGTATAAATGTGAAATTAGCCGGATTGCAAGATAATATTAAATCTTCAAGTTCTTCGGATTTGGATTCTTTAAAACAGGAAGTGGCAAGTTTAAAAACAAAAATGACCAATATAGATTCTGTAGCATTAGCAAGTTCAAAAAATAATAAAACAAGTTTGTCTGCTTCGCAACAACAGGAAATATCAAAACTTAACGATGAAATTGAAAGTTTAAAGAAAACTGTTATACAGGCACAGAAAAGTTATGTGGATGTTGCAAAAAGAGTTAATTCTTTAGAAGATAGACCTGTTGTAAGTTCTTCCGGAGCAACAGCAAGCAGCAGTCAAATAGGTTATTTGGAATCTAAAATCAATTCTATAAAAAAGACTGTAGATAGTATACCGACAAATGAAGATGTTCAAAATCAAATATCAAAATCTAACAGTAAAACAACGACGGATATAAAGAAAATAGAGAATAGATTAAATGAACTTGAAAAAAATAAAAATTCTTATAAAAGTTCTTCTTCCGATTCAGGGTCTTCATCGGGTTCTTCCGCCGGAACAATTACTAAAATAAGCTTAGGGTTAACATTGGTAGCAGCATTGTTTATAGCAAGATAATAATATAAATATTTTAGGAGCATTAAATGCCAAGATTATTGGTTAAAAAAAGAGAAGAGATTGTTGCTGAGTATGTATTTAAGAAAAATAAAATAAAAATTTTTATCGGTTCAAGGAAAGGTAATGATGTTGTTTTGGTGGACAAAAATGTTTCTGAACAGCATTGCACTATTTTATTTGAAGCAGAACAATATTTTATCAAGGATCAAAATACAATAACAGGAACGCAGTTGAACTATAGAAATATAGCGGAATCTCCTTTAAAATTCGGAGATGTAATACTGATAGGTCAATATAATATTTTATTTTTGGAAGATGTTTCTGCAAGTAAGTATGATATAGTTACACCTCAGTTTTATTTGGTAGGTATTTACGGTAAGTTTTACGGAAAAAAATACTATTTAAAACAACAGGGTGATACTTTTATAGGAAGAGAAAATTTATCTCCGAGAGGAATAGAAAATGATGTTGTCCTTTCCGGAGATATGACGGTTTCGAAAGGTCATGCAAAAATAAGTGCCGTTCAGGGTAAATATTCAATAACAGACATAGGAAGTACGGGTGGAGTTGCTATAAACGGAGTTAAATTGGGTCAACTTAATACAACACAACTTCTTTTAGGTGATGAAATTTCGATAGGAAGAACAATTTTCAGAATAGTAGATTATTTTAATGAAGATTATTCTTTGCCGTCAAAACAAAAAATTTTCTTTTTAAAATTGTTAAAAATAATAAGTATAGTGTTGCTTGTTGCCGTTATTGCAATTTCTGCATATTCGATATATATAGGATATTCCAATTATTCCGCTTTGAGTTCAAATAAAGGGAAAATAGATTTATCAATTAATTCTAATTGGTCTCAGAATATTCCTTTAAAACCCGTAGGTTCGGCTTATAATATAACTTCAACACCATTAATTAACGATTTTGACGGTGATGGTAAAAATGATATCGCAATGCTTTCAAGCTCCGGATTTTTATATGTTTGGAACGGGTCAACCGGAGACAGATTTTGGAAGCCTATAGAAATTTATAATTCAGGTATCGCATCATTAGTTTGTGATGATATAAACAATGATGGCATTGAAGATATTGTTGCTGTTTCGGACTCATCTTTAATTTATATTATAGATGGTCAAACCGGTAATATCATAAGAAGAGAAATTTTAGGTGGTGTTATTTCTGAAACAACACCTTTGATTTGCGATTTGGATAGTGATGGTAAAAAAGATATCGTTATAACATCTGAAGATGGAACGGTACATTTCCTTTATTCACCGGGTTTTGACAGCAGTTATGCTCGTTATTCGGAGTTTATAGATGGCCCTATTTATGCAAGTCCCGTAATTTTGGCAAGAAAAGATTTTTCACCTTTTGTTGTTATAGCAAATTATGATAGTAAAGTTTATTTTATAGATGGTAAAACCAGAACTAAAAAAACAGTTAATATTATGGAATTAACAGGTAAAGCTCATTTGGTTGCCGGTGCACCTGCTGTTGGTGATATTAACGGAGATGGTATAGATGAAGTTATAGTGCAGTCTAATGTTCCGCAATATATATCTGCAATAGATACATCCAAGTTTACTGTTATGTGGACATATTTTGTTGAACCTACACCTCCGGCTAATATAAAATTCAATTCTTCTCCTATAGTTACCGATTTAACAGGTAACGGCATTGCAGATGTATTTGCTGTTTCGGCAAACGGATCTGTATTTGTGTTAAAAGGAAAAACAACTTTCCCTGCCGGTGAACTTCTTTGGAAACTTGATCTTCCGGAAGCAAAAAGGATTATTTCGTCTCCGGCCGCTTATGATTTTGATAAAGATGGTATAGTTGATATTATGTTTGGAACTGAAGACGGGAAAATACTTATTGCAAAAAGTAATACAAAAAGAAAAGAAGTTGAAATAATAGCAGATTTAAAAGCAAGTAATTCAGCTATAACATCGACACCGTTGGTTGCTGATATAAATGGTGATAGTAATTTGGAAGTTTTGTTTGTAGACTCTCAAGATTCAATACAAATGTTGAATACAAATATAAAAACCATTAAAAATCTTAAAATTTGGCCTATGTTCTTAGCAAATGCACAACATACCTCTATCTTTTCTGCAGATAGTTTGAAGTCAAAGTATAAAAATATGATTTATTTTGGCATTATACTTTTGTTGTTGTATTTATGTTTAAAAATTAGAAGTGTCTTAAGTAAATCTAAAAAGAGAGTAAAAGTTACTTATCTATGATAATACAAAATTTTGCAATTACAAATGTCGGTATGGTTAGAACCGAAAATCAGGATGCTTTTGCAAGCAGTCCTAAAGATAATCTGTTTTTTGTATGTGACGGTATGGGCGGTGGTGTAGCAGGTGATTTTGCAAGTAAGTATGCTGCGGATATGATATTAAAATCATATTCTTCAATAAACAAGAATGATATTTATTCCATATGTGGTAATAATTTTTCTAGATTTAATGAAAATATAGTTAAACCTATAGCATGCATAAAGATAGCTAACAGAGCATTGCATAATTTGACTGTAAAATATCCTAAACTTGCAGGCATGGGAACAACTTGTACAGGTGTTTGGTTTGAAAAAGAAACAAACTTGCTGCATATTTATAATGTTGGAGATAGCAGGGTATATAGAATCAGAAACGGGGTAATAAAGCAACTTACCGAAGACCATTCAAAGATTCAAGAACTTTTAAATAGCGGTAAAATGACTGAAGCAGATGTTAAGACAGCAGAAATTCAGAGTATGATAACAAGAGCTTTAGGAACCGCTGCAACTGTTAGAGTAGATTACAAAGCTGAAATTGTTAAACATGGAGATATATATATTTTGTGTAGTGACGGATTAAATGGAGAATTGGCGGATTTTACCATAAGTGATATTGTTAATTTGAATAAGCCTAATGTTGAAAGTATTGCAAAGGAACTTGTTACTGCAGCAAATAATGCCGGGGGTAAAGATAATACTACGGTAATAGCTTTATATGCACAAAATGATGCTGAAGAATCGGCCGTTATTCCTGATGTTTATCAAGGGGATATTATTATTTCTGAAAGCGAAGATTCACATCAACTTTCTTTGGAAGATAGTTTAATAAAAAAGTTTTCTAAAAAAGTTACGGTTCCTGTTCCCAAACTGGCAAAAAAGAAAAATCTATTGAAGAATCCGTTGGTTATAGCCTTATTATTGGTTTTTGTTGTTGTCGGTGTTGGACTGTTAGTTTTAAATTTACCTCAAAAAGAAGAAAAAAGTATAGAAGATTTAACCGGCAATATTTCCGGTATGATGATATCGGTAAGAACATTGGAAAAATCCAAGTTAGATGCGCTTTATCTTGCAGAAGATAAGGTAGCTAAGATGCAAATAATACAGGATAGTATTAATAATTTAAATGATTCTACTGTTGTGATGTCTAATGTGGAAATAATGATAGAAAATAATAATCAAAATATATATATGGGGTTATCGGGCAGCGAGCCTTTGGAAGTAAAAATACCTAAGGGAAGATATATGGTTACATTAACATATCCCAATTACAAAGTTTTAAATGATAAGTTTGAATTGAAGGATTCTGTCCCTGTAACTTTAGAAACTTCCGGAATATTAACAAATATGGTATTTATTATGCTTCCGGAAAACTAATTTGGAGAAATTATTATGACGAAAAAAAGTAAAAAAGTTATTATAATAGATGATGATGAGATATTTTTGGAAACATTAGCGAATGTTTTAAAATTGTCCGATTTGGATGTGTATCAGGAAAAGACTGCCGAATCGGGATTTGAAGCTATTGTTAATATTGAGCCAGATTTGGTTTTATTAGATATTAATCTTCCGGATAAAAGTGGTTTTGAAGTGTTGTCTGCAATTAAAAAAAGTAATAAATTTTCATCTTTACCCGTATTTCTAATAACCGGAGATACGGCCGTAGATGTTGATAAAGCTTTTGAAAAAGGTGCAGACGATTGTTTATTTAAACCTGTTAATACAAAAGATGTTGTAAATAGAATAAAAAAAGTATTGGGATAATTAAATGAAAAAACTGTTATTGTTTTTTTTGTTGTTGTTTTTTGCAGTAAATATTTATGCTTATTTTGATGACAGTTTTATATATGTTTTGAATCCGGATCCTTACTCTCAAGCTGCAGGTGCAAGTATTTTATCTTTATCACCTTCTATATTTGGAGCATATTCCAATCCGGCATCAAATTATAAGACCATCTCTAAAGAAGTTCAACTTTCATATTCGTCTGTGTATAATAATATATATGGCGGAAATGTCGGTTTTATTTTGCCTACGGAAAAGTCCGGTAATTTTTCGGTTATTGTTTCAAGGTTTGAGTATAATAAAGATTCTTTAGTTACAAATTATGAAAATTCATTAATGGTAGCTGTAAACTATGTTTATCCGTTAATAAAACGATATCCTATTTTTACGGAAAAAGGCTCTGTCGGTATTACGTTAAAATATTACAATTTGAATATGAAAGAAGAACAATCCGCAAATTTATTTGATGTGGATTTGGGTTTCATATATTCTCTTGATTTTATAGATAGAAACTTAATGGGAGCGTTGGCGGTTAAGAATATAGGTAATGATATAGAATATAAAGATGCGGATGAGAATACCATTTCTCAAAAACAAGCGACAACATTTACGGCATCGGCAAGGTATTTAATATCAAAACTATATAATGTATCTTTAATAGGCGATATGGTGAAGAATTTTCAAATAACCGAAATGGGTTATGCTGCAGGCTTGGAATTTGTACCGGTAAATCCTTTAACAATAAAAGCCGGTTGGAGAGATTATAGAGATAATTTCAATAAAGGTGTTACTGCAGGTCTTTCGTTGGATATCGATAGGGTAAATATTGCTTATGCTTTTTCTGATATTTTAAATAGCGATGATGATCAACATATTTTTTCTTTGGGCTTTTACTTTGGTAAAATCCCAAATGCAAGCAAAGCATATGATCATTATTTAGGGTATTATATGAATAAAGCAAAACAGGAATATTCGAAAAGAAATTATATTTCCGCAAGAAAACAGTTTGAAGATATTTTAGCAGTATATCCGGATGAACCTATAGCCAAGAAGTATTATCAGCTTCTTACCGAAGATTTGAATCAAGTAGAAAAAGAATCTTATAAAAAAATAGATAAGTATTTAGCAAGAGCAGATGTTGCATTGTTAAAAAATGATTTGCTAAAAGCTAAAAATTACTATTCAAAGGTTTTGGTTATAGATAATAAAAATGAAGTTGCAAGAAAAGGTCTTGCTCAATTGGAAGAAAAATTATCTGAACAGGAAATTCAGAGAAACAGGAAGAAACATGCAAAAGAAATTTCTCAATATTGGCTTGAGGCAATGAAACATTTTGATAAAGGCGAATTTGTTTATGCAAAGGAAAAATTCTTAAAAATAACGGAAATAGATCCTCAAAATGCCGGAGCATTACAATATCTCGATTTTATAGATAAAAAAGTTCAAAAAGTTAACAGAATTCAGGCAAACAGTATTTTTGAACAAGGTATTAAAAAATATAATGAACAGGAATATGAAGAGGCTTTAAAATATTTTAATACAGCATATATTTCCGATCCTACAAGAACGGATATACAGGAATATATTAACAAAACGCAAGAACAAATAAATTTGCTAAAACAACAAAATTATTCATCGGTTTCTTCTGCAAAAGGAACCGGTTTGGTAACAAATACCGCAGTAGATAAAGAAATGACGAAAATCTATAATGCCGGTATAGAGCAATACAATTCAAAAGATTATAGAGGAGCAATAAAGACATTTAATAATCTTAAAGATAAAGCGGAAAAATATAAATACTTTAATTATAACGAAGCTATTTCAGAATATTTAAAGAGATCAAAATCCGCTGTTGCAAAACAGTTATATAATGAGGGACAAGATTTTGAATTAAGAGAAGAATTTGTAAAGGCATATGATAAATATCAGGAAGTTTTAAAATATGATACATCAAATGAAGATGCTAAAAAAAGCATTTCCAAATTAAATTCCGTTATTGCTCGTAAATATTATGAGCAAGGTATTCAACAGTTTGCCAATGGCAACAAGAAGGAAGCAATAAAATTATTGGAAAAATCTTTAAAATATGATTCCGGCAGAACCGAAACTAAAAAAGCATTATCTCAAATTAAAAAAAGTATTGAGGAATAATGATAGAACTTAGAAGAAATCCGCTCTTATCCGAATGGGTTATCATAAACGATAATAGGGATGTCGTTCATAAAACGAATAATTCAAAGTCAATTCAAACGGATAATGAACAATGTGTTTGCCCGTTTTGTGTAGGTAAAGAAATACTAACACCCAAAGCTATACTTTCTTTGGATAAAAACGGAAACATGACAAATGATATAAAAAAATGGGATGTGAGAGTTATTCCGAACAACAAACCTATTCTTGCGATAGAATCTAATTTGAACAGAAGAGCAGATGGTGTTTATGATAAAATGAATGGTGCCGGTGCACATGAAATAATTATAGAAACCCCGGACCATAATAAAAAGATACAAGATTTTTCCATAACGGAAATTTCAAGAATATTCGATGTTTTACAGAGCAGAATTAACGATTTAAAAAACGATTCGCGATTTGAATATATACTTGCATTTAAAAATCATGGTTTGGAAGCAGGGGAAACCATAACTCATTCTCATGTTCAGCTTGTGGCAATGCCCATAATTCCTAAAGTTATTAAAGAAGAGATGAATATATCCAAGAAATATTATGAGTTTAAGGAAAGATGTTTGTTTTGTGATATTATAGATCAGGAAACAGCAGCTAATTTAAGGGTAGTTAGTGAAAATGCGGATTTTACGGCTTTTGTCCCTTATGCATCAAGATTTCCTTTTGAAACATGGATTTTACCGAAAGAACATTCAACGGATTTTTGTAATATAAGCGATAAATCGAAAAAAGATAATTTAGCTTCAATACTTCTTAGCATAATGAGAAGATTATATAAAGTTTTAGATAATCCTTCTTATAATGTTGTGATGCATTTGTTGCCGCTAAAAACACCTTTTTTACCATATTATCACTGGCATATAGAGATAATACCCAAAATAACAAAATTTACCGGATTTGAGTTTGGAACCGGTATGTATGTTAATCCGACAATTCCGGAAGAGACGGCAAAGTTTTTAAGGGAAGCGGAATAAAAGAATGAATATATTAATGGTTGCAGCAGAATGTGTTCCGTTTGTTAAAACTGGTGGACTTGCCGATGTTGTAGGAACATTACCAAAATATCTAAAACAAAAAGGTCATGATGTCAGAATAATAATTCCTAAATATAGACAGATAGACGGTATAAAGTATAATCTTAAAACTTTACCGTTTAGATTATCTGTTATGGTAGGCAAAGAGCAGGAAAGTTTCAGAATAAAAACTTGTATGTTGGACGAAAATATTCCTGTTTATTTTGTCGAAAATATGAGATATTTTAATCGTCTTGGTGTTTATGGAGACGATAACGGTATAGGTTACGGCGATAATAGAGAAAGATTTATTTTCTTTTCAAAGGCAGCAATTGAAGCTACAAAAGCAATAATGTTTAGACCTGATATTATTCATTGCCACGATTGGCACACAGGTTTAATTCCCGCCTATTTAAAAACAACAAATGCTCATGATGGCTTTTTTTGGAACACATCAACGATTTATACAATTCATAATATAGCATTTCAGGGAAGTTTTGATGCAGCTTCAACGGTTCCGCTAGCAGGTTTTTCTTGGGAAGATTACAAGAGTGATAAATTGGAATTTTATAATACCTTCAATTTTATGAAAGCAGGTCTTGCATATTGTGATATAATTTCTACCGTAAGTCCTACCTATGCCAAAGAAATTCAGGGTGATGCCGGTAAAGGTATGCAGGTTGTTTTGCAGCCGAGAAAGAATGATGTATATGGTATATTGAACGGAATCGATTACTCGTATTGGAATCCAAAAACGGATACGAATATAGTTGCAAATTATTGTGTCGAAAATTTTGAAAATAAATCTTTGTGCAAAAAATATTTACAGGAAAAATGTAATTTTGAAGTTGATAAAAATAAATTTTTGTTAGGTTGTGTATCAAGACTGGATAATCAAAAAGGTTTTGATTTGATAATGGATTCGATAGGAAAAATTCAGAATTTGAATATTCAGCTTGTTATATTGGGTTCAGGTAGCAGGGAAATAAAGGACGGATTATTATATTTACAACATTTATATCCGCAAACATTAAAAATATTTACGGACTATAATGAACCTCTTTCGCATCAGATATATGCGGGTGTTGATGCTTTTCTTATGCCCTCAAGATTTGAACCGTGCGGTTTAAGTCAAATAATAGCACTTGCTTATGGCACGATTCCCATAGTTAATAAAACAGGCGGACTTGCGGATACCATAGAAAATTTTTCACAAAGTTTATTTACCGGTAACGGATTTGTTTTTGATTTATATGCGGGGGAACGACTTACCGATAAAATAGCCAATGCCTACGATATATTCAAAAATAAATTTTTATGGAACAGACTCATACAAAATGCTTTTAACAGCAATTATTCATGGAACGATTCTGTTAAAGAATATGAAAAAATGTATAATATTGCAGCACAAAGAAGACTTAATTATACAATATATGGTATGTGAAAATTAATGAACATTTCTAAAGTTTTCAGATTATCTTTTGTCTTTATCATAATGTTGTTTTTTGTAATGATTTCGCAGTATTATGTTAATTGTAGTAGTAATTTAAAACGCTTGAATGAAGATCTAAAAATAGCAGTTTTTATAAAGAACAATATAGAAATAAGCTCGCAAGAAATAATCGATAAATTAAACGAATTAAAATTCTTGAATGTTTTGGAATATGTCGACAGTCAAAATTCTTACAGTAAGGCTGTTGAATTAAGTCCGGAACTTTCTGAGATTTTCTCTCAAGAGGAAATACATTATCCTGCATATGTTTTGGCGAATAAACCTAAAGCTAACGATATTAAAATGCTTGAAAATATAAAAACAGAACTTAAACTTTTAGAATTTGTGGATGATGTTTCTTATGATAAAAAAGCATATGATTTGTTTTTTAAAAATCTAAAACTGTTATGTCAATATAATGAAGTATTGCTTATTCTCGCTATATTTTGTTTTGTAATATTTCTGTTGAAGTTGATATGGTTTTGCCTGAAAAAAAATTTTAAGGCTATTTTATTGGATTTGGCTTTTGGGTGTGTAATATCGCTTTTAGCTTATGTATTTATATGTCTGTTAGCAGTAATAAATAAAAATCCAATTTTTATTTTGAACTGGCAAATATTATATATAATATTACCTCTCGGTATGATAATGAGTTTTGTAATGAAAGAAACAAATGGTTAAATTTAAAATAATATTTATTTTAATTTCTCTTTTAATTGTAAATCTTATTTTTGCGGATGTAAAAAGTGAACTTGACGGCAGAAACAAAGAACTAAATCAAATTAGGCAAAATATAAACAAGAAAAAAAATGAAAAAAACAAGTTGTTAAAAACTGAAAATCAAGTAAAAAAAGACTTAAAAAATCTTTCCGATTCAATAAATAAAAATCAAAAAGAGTTGGAATCTTTAGGAACAAAAATAAAACAAACGGAAGAACAGCTATCGGTAGCATCTTGTAATTATGATACTGCCGATGCAGAAAAAACTTTATATTTTAATAAAATAGAGCAGGAATCTGTTTTATATAATAAATATAAAATTGTAGAGTATTATGACTCTTCTTTTCAATCAAAAATGAGGCAGGAATCTTTAAAACATAATAGTTCGAAATATGATAATGCAAAAAATTGTAAAGATTGTGCACAGGAAGATATAAATAAATATACCGAACAGAAAAAAGAACTAACGGATTTGCAAAACAAACAGAAGAATCTTATTGATAAAAACAAAAAACTCCAGGAAGAAAAAAACAAACTTCTAAAAACAACCGCAGGTAAAAGAATACAGGCCGAACAAGAATTAAAGGAACTTGATAATTCTTCAAAAGCACTGAGAGAATTAGTAAATAAATTAACAAAACAATATCAAAGACAGCAACAACAAAATAAGCCTGCAAATTCTTTGAAATCAAAATCGAAAGAAAGAAGAAATAATTTGCCGTGGCCCGTTGACGGACAGATAGTTTTAAATTACGGTAAAAATAAACATCCGACACTTAATACGAATATTATAAGTAACGGAATAAAAATAAAAGCAAAAGATAACTCATCTGTAAAAGCCGTTGATGACGGAACTGTTATTTTTACGGGTAAGTTCAGAAGTTACGGAAAAATGATTATAATAGATCATAAAGGTGTGTATTTCAGTTTATATAGTCAGTTAGATAATATAGTTGTTAAAGATAATCAGACTATAAAAAAACAAGATAAAATCGCAAAATTAGGATCGGGAGAAAATTCTGTTCTTTATTTTGAAATAAGACAATTTAATGTAAGCGAAGATCCTCTTTTGTGGCTTAAAGAAAAGAAAAAATAATCTCATCAAAGAGTTATAAGGCAAACTTTTTCTTTTTTTGTATAATATCTCTCATGAAACGTATGAAATCCGAACTTTTATTACCTGCAGGTTCAATGAGTCGTTTAAAAACGGCTATTTTATATGGAGCTGATGCAGTATATTCCGGTACTCCGGATTTATCGCTTAGAGCAAGATCTTCTTTCCCTTTTGAAGAACTTAAAGAAGGTATAGAGTTTGTTCATAATTCAAATAAAAAAATATATCTGACACTGAACTTGTTTTCTCATAATAAAGATATAGAAAAGTTAAAAAGGTTCGTTGATACATTAAAAGAGCTAAATCCCGACGGAGTTATAATTTCGGATCCGGGAGTATTTCAGTATGTTCATGAAAAAATGCCTAATATGGCTCTGCATGTTTCTACACAAGCAAATGTTTCTTCTTACTTAACTGTAGATTTCTGGAAAAAAATGGGTGCAAGTCAATGTGTGTTGTCAAGAGAAACTTCTTTTAATGAAATAGTTGAAATTAAACAAAAATGTCCTGATATAAAAATAGAAATGTTTATACATGGTGCAATGTGTATCAGTTATTCGGGAAGATGTTTGATTTCCGCTTTTATGGCTTCAAGAAGTGCAAATCAGGGAGCTTGTGCTCATTCTTGCAGATGGAAATATAAAATGTATCTTGAAGAGGAACAAAGACCTAATCAATTTTATCCGATAGAGGAAGATGATAAAGGAACTTATTTTTTTAATTCAAAAGATTTATGTTTAATGCCTAAACTCGATAAGATTTTGCAGGCAAAGATAGATTCTTTAAAAATAGAAGGAAGAACAAAAACAGAATATTATGTTGCACAAACCGCAAGAATTTACAGAAAGGCAATTGATAATTATTATGATAATCCTAAAGAGTGGAATTGTACCGAATATATGAACGAACTTGAAACCTTGCAAAACAGAAGATATACATTAGGCTTTTTTGACGGAATACCTGATTATAAATCACAGGATTATAATGATACATCAAGTAAAAGTAACTACAGAAACTGCGGTTTTGTAAGGGAAGTTTATGAAGATTATGTTATTTTAGAGTTAAGACACAAAATTTCAAAAGGAGATGAAATAGAAATGTTATCTCCTTATAAATTTGAACCGTATAAAATAAAATTCGAAAATATTCAAATTGCAAATTCAAAAAAAGTTGTTGATACGATTTCTCCGGGGCAACTTAATATAGCAGTAAAAATTGATATTGATAAAAAAGATATTAAATTGTTTCCAAAATATACCATTGCAAGAATAAAAATTAAATGAAACAGAT
>JAEEGL014312102.1_pt1 | contig 13750 bp, 8 predicted proteins | sample 9134231 | NCBI WGS metagenome assembly JAEEGL01 (sample SAMN16246548, study PRJNA631951) | gut metagenome | biome: gut microbiome; feature: rumen; material: fiber-attached | host: Bos | place: Iran: Karaj | collected 2018-10 | reverse complement strand
TCTGCGGTACATCCACTCGTATTGTCCTTCGGGTAGAAGTATAGCACCAGCTTCCTACCCTTGTAATCACTCAGACGGATGTCCCGTCCCTGTTCGTCCTTGCCCAGAATCTCGGGCGCTTTGTCTCCAATAGTCATAATCATTTCTTTCTGATTTCGTCTTATATTTGCTTTTTCATCTTCTCCACCACTTCTACATCTGCTGGCAGCCACTTCACGCTGCCCAGCTCGTCCCTCGTGAGCCATCGTGCCGCCTCGTGTTCGTTCAGCGTCAGGCTGCCACTTTCAATATGACACCAATAGCAATGCATCGTCAATCTAAACTTCGGATAATCATACTCCACAGTACACAAGAACTCATCCACACTGATCTCCGTTTCCAGTTCTTCCTGTATTTCACGCTTCAGCGCTTCCTCTGGCGTTTCCCCAGCCTCCATTTTCCCGCCAGGAAACTCCCACCAGTCTTTCCACTCACCATATCCACGCTGAGTAGCGAATATCTTATCTCCTTTGCGAATGATTGCTGCAACGACTTCAATTTGTTTCATGTTATTATAATCTAACTATTAATTATGGATTCAAGAGCAGATAATATCTTTTCTTTTTCACCACTTTCATTGGTTCGTAATCTAATAAGCGGAAGCCCATAAACTTCCAATATGTGATTCTTCAGAAGGTCACGCTGATGCTGCTCAGTCTCATCGTTGTGATATGTATAACCATCTGTTTCTATAGCTAATACAGGTTTCTTTGTTACATGATTGATAATAAGAAAATCAAGATGAGTGCTATAATGAGAAATATAGTTCCGTTCTTGTTCGTTTAGCAGGGACCAATCACGAATCACATTGCGTAACGGAGTATGACAGAATACTCCCAAATGGTTTAACTCAGGATAATCGGATAAGATTTTCTCTATAAGAGAGAACGTTATGTTCTCTGAATCATATTCCGATATCTTTCTGTGTCCTGCAAGGAATTGCATTCTTTCATGAGTATAATGAGAAAACAAATAATCAAAGATAGAACTGATTTTACTATCTGTGACCGTAAGATTGTTGTATGCAATATAATCAATTAAATCGCTGATATTACCTTTATGTTCCTGTTCGTTACCTGACACAACAAGACAGAAACGCTTTTTCGCTCTAGAGATTGCAACATTAATTAGATTGGAATCATCACTAAAGTCAGTTATTTGATCATCTGTAACGCTCATGATAATTGTATCTTTTTCTCTTCCTTGATACTTATGGATTGTGGCAGCCTCTACTGAATGAACTTGTTGGTTGAACTGATTTACCTGATTATTGTATGGGGCAATAATTCCAACATCATCTAAGTTCTCCAATTGCGGCAAGATTTCTTCCTTAACAACATCAATCTCTCGTTGGTTATAATGATTGTATTCGTGATGCCCAGGAACAGTTTTTATTGCTGTCATCACATTGCTTTCATGATGGTCCTCCGTCATGATAAGTAAGTTTCCACCATAAAAACGCTGGTTACAGTAGTTGATGATAGTCGGATGGCAACGATAATGCTCACGCAATAGCGTTTGTTCTACATTGGGAATAATAGCACATACAGATTGCAAGAAACTATAATCGGCACAATTAAACCCCTGAGCAACTTTAAACTCATTGAAGATTCCATTTAGTTTTATTCTATCCTCTTCTGTAACGACATTGGGAAGTTGCATGGTATCGCCTACTATTACAGCATTCTTTGCGCAAGTCAATGCCATTGCTCCTGTTTCTATTGATACCTGTGAGGCCTCATCCATGATGATATAATCATATACTTGATCAGGAATAGCCGTTCGAGCAGAGAATGTAGTACTCAAAACCACAGGATACTGTTTGCAAAACTCCTCTGAATGTATTCGAATATCTTTTGTTTCATTCAAAACTAATCGTTTGATATCGCGATAATTATCAAACAACTTATCTTTAAGTAATGCCAAAGAAGAAGATATTAATCCTTCTATTAGTTTATCTGCATCTGCCAATTGAAGTTCTGATTCTATATCGCTTATTCGTCTTGACAATTCTTGTAACCTAACATGGAAATAGAGCGTCTGTAATTCGGTTATCACAGGTTGTAGATTTGATTCAGAGATTGGTGACTTGATCCCCAATATATATTTCCTTGTAAAGTTCAACCACTTCAACTTTATCCAACGAACGAACTTGTTTTGATGCAAACCTAAAGCGCCATCTTCCACCAACGTTTGATAATCCAACCATAGTCTCATTAGGCGTTTTGATTTTATACCGGCTTTGGGCCTATAGGTATCATCACTAACATTATTATCTGCTTTAAAATGTTCCCATTCTAACTCAACGTCTTTAATCTCTTGTTTACACTCAGCTAATTCTTCCTGAAGCGAAAAAACGTTTTGAACCTTTGAAAGAGCCAATGAGGCTTCTTGCTTCGCCTTAGTTCTATCAGTTGGTGAAAGTTCCCATGAATAGAGTTCTTGGGGTATCGTCGGTTGGTTCTCAATAAAATGTTCTTTGTTCTCTCTTCTACCTAATGGAGCGACAATAAAGCCAATACCGTATTTCTGCAATTTCTCTAACACATTTGTCGTTGCAGAATTATTGTTTGACACAACCATTACTGTTTGATTGCGAAGCAGAATATTGGCTATTATATTTAAAATTGTTTGAGTTTTGCCTGTTCCTGGTGGACCTTGAATCACGCTGATTTGTTTCTCAAATGCGTTTTTTACAGCTTTCGCTTGACTGGCATTACATCCAAATGGGAAAAGCAAAGTAGAAGAATGCATCGAATGCAGTTTGTATTTTTTCGCATCTAAATATGGAGCAGCAGTTAAAGTCTCGTCAATGAAATCAATATTTTGATAAAGCGAAGGAAGTATTCCTTCATTTTCTTCATCCTTTCCTAATTCATTAATCTGGGCTATTCGCTTTAGATATTCAAATGCATTGCGAGCGACCTCGTCTCCCAAACACGATTTTACCACTTTGATGGTGCCATCCATGAAATCCTGTGCGTAACCATTTTCATAAGTTATTCGCCAATGCGTTAGATTTCCTTGACTAAACGAACGAACATCGGAAACGTTGTGTTGTTCTCTTCCCCCTACATATACTTTTAGATGCAGATGGTCATGCCAGACTGCATTCTGTAAATACACAACATCACTATATCGATAATGGTATGTTTTAGGGCTATTCTTGTATTTAATCGCATATACTCCATGCTCAACCAAATCAATCTTCTCAATAAGAAGAGCCTTTGGTTGTCCCTTTACGATTATGAAAGAGTGAGGTATAGGCATAATGAATAATATTTTTTTCTTATTCTGCTTTTATACAAATATGCATTAAAGCAAATTCAATCAATGTATCCTTCCTGATCATAGCCACGATGATACTTATTTATGAGGTCTATTAGCAATTGCAGATACTGAATGTCAGTGCGGAGTGCACAATACTTTCCATGTTGTTTATTATAACGAACTGGTGATCCTTTGGCCAACCTTTGTTCTATATCAGATGGAACCAGAAACTCTGAACGATTTCCTAGATATTTGTAAAATTCCGTCAGAAAGATATGAATTCCTGCCAAATCGAAATCACCAAAATGCACGTACTTATTTGGAATACCCATAAGCCAATTGCGCAGATCTTTCGACTGCGGATAGCGGGAGACAAACAGCAGCGGTACGTCACCCAGCACAGATTCGAACAATTTTCTTTGATGACGAATCATACGGAAGTTCTCCATATTCTCGATACCCACCACAATGACTCTCTCAGGAATGGCAAATTGCTGCCAATTATCAATGAATACGAAACTGCTCTCTGGCGGATTGATTACGAATTCATTCCCAGAAAGTGAACATGTGATAGGCTCATAACTATTTACAGGAAATCCGGGACATGAGCGAACCATCACAAGTTTGGAATTTCCTGTTTCTGCTGCCTGTTCAGAACGAGTCGCGTATGACTTCAAATCATTATCACCAAGGGTTCGAAGCTCTTCATAGTGTATTTGTATGAAATTCTTCAATGCAATGGTATCAATTGCCCTGAATGTTCTTCGACTACCATGAGTCTGCACCGTAAGCAATCCTTCTGCCAATAGTGTCTCTGCAAAGTCTTTTCGAAATGTACTATATGCGATCGATTCGCCATCTATGAGCTGCTGCAACGTATTTATCAGTGTCTTTGAAATCTTCATCATGAATTGATTGTCATCAAACGCTTGATGTGCGTCTGCGACTTGCCGTCCTTTGTCAGCAGATAGTTGTATTTGTATAGGTCTGCATTATAACCCATTGGAGAACTGTTAATCAGATAGATGTTGCGTACATTGGCAAATTGTAAAATGCCACTCACATTGCTTGGATGCAGTTTGCCAATCTCGTCCATCATACAATGGATGATGAATTCACCATTTTTCCTTGAAGCTCTGGTTTTAAACACATTAATCAACATGATGTTCACCATAGCCTTCACCAGAATGTCTGTGCCATCAGAACCCACATTATTAATGCGTTCTACCCATCCCGTATTATTGTCATTCTCCTGAATGCGGAACTGTAAACGAAAAGTGTCGCTGAGAGTAAGTTCTGTACGGGCAGGTTCCTTCTGCAACTGCTTCATAAACCTCTTAAGATATTCCACCACCTTCTCATTTACTCTGTCACGGTCACCTCCTGAAAAAAGGTTTAGCTCACCAATAGTCATTGAATTCTCCTCCGTAAAGTCACGGATTTGGCGCAATAAAAGCATCATCCGGTCTGATGATTCTTCAACCCTAAGCTCAATACTACGGATAACACCTGCAAAGTTGCGCTCCTGAAAGTCACGATTAACCTCGTTGATAATACTGCGAATTTCTGCGGAATGATTCATCAGCAGACCAACTTCACGAGAAACACTACGAAGAATGCCATTGAAGTGTTCGCTAACACGAGCACGAAACACTTCAATCATGTTATTATCTACAAAATCCTGTAAGTTGAGGGCAAAGGCCAGATAATCCTCGTCATATTGTGGAGTTATAAAATGGAAAGTGTTGTTAGCACCAAAGTGAGAATTGAACGAATTGGTAGCACGTTTCAGTTCTTCCATCTTCTGTCGTTTCTTGTTAACGACACCTCGCATTTGCGCAACTAATTCTGTCAAAGCGGAAGTTGAAGACAAAGTCGTGTCATCATGCAAGAAAGCATCTGGCAGTATGTTCTCCACTTGGCATAGTTGCTCATATTGGGACAGACCATCATTCATAGCTTTGACCATTGTCTGTTTAAAAATAAGTAGTTCAGATTGCTCAGTTCGCTCTACTTCATATCGTTTACGTTTTTCTTCATACAGCTGATGGGCAGTGCTATCCTTTGTTTCTAACTGGCGTTTCTCTTCACGAAATTCAGACTCATGGGAGAAGAGTTCTTCTTCATCCTTACGATATTCGAAGACAAAATGACGTTGCTGGGAAATTTTATCAAGCACGGCTTGTATCCAGTCACAATCTTTCCGGCAAAGGTCAAGAGCATTAGTATCAGCCCCCTTACCTTTCAATTCATCACGCTCCTGATGCTTCAACATCTGCACACGTTCGTCAATGTCTTTTTTCTTTGCATCTTTTTCTTCCACCAGATTTTGCTTAAAAGCATCAAATTGCTTTTGAAAGTTTTCCATTGCAGCGTTATATTCACTATTAGCAGCTTTTAAGTCCTTATCTCGTTTGATACGTTGTTGCGTACGTACATTTTTCTCTCCTTCTAACGCCAGTAAAGTTTCGTTATAGACATTTGTTCGCTTATCACGTTCGATAGCCACCATTTCCTTTTCTTTCTGTTCCGCCTGGCGTAAACGAGTTTCTGCATCTTTTATCTTTGTAGGAATCTGCTCCAGCTGCACTTTCTGAATTGTTTCCTGCTGTCCAAGTTCTGCAATTTTGCCATTGTATCTCTTACGCAAAACTTCCTGTTCATTTTCTGATTGAATTTGAAGGTCTGACATTTCTTTCTTTTTGGCAGCAACCGCTTCTTGCTGCAGTTTTTGCAGGCTGCGGTATTCGTCTGGAGTGCGATGGTGCAGCGGTATTGCCTCCAGATTGATGCTTACCCCAAAGAGTTGGCTGTCATCAGTCAGTTGGGGCGACAGACCTTGTGCATAGAGCACCTGCTGCTCGTCCACCACCTTACCAATGTTATCTTCCCATCCTGGTTTGTTCTGGCTGAGCCACTCATAGAACGAACCTTTCCAACGAGCAAGTATCCCTTCCGTTTCGGAGAGTTCTGTTTGCAAATGTATTAGCTGACTTTGAAACTCTTCCTGTTTGTGGGCATAGTCACGCTTTATTTCATTGCTCTCCATCTCCCATTCCTGTCGAAGGGACTTCAAACTATTTGATGTGATGGTCAATTGGCTTTTAAGTTGATGTTCCTGAGACTTGAGATTTTGAATCTCCATCTCGTAATCACTAGTCTCTTTTGCCATCGGATGCCAGTATTGTAACTCCGACAACCGTTTATCTGCCAAGCTATGACTCTCTTGCAAAACAGTAAGACGCTCGTCTGATGCTGTCAGCCATTCTCCGTATGAATCTTCCACAGATTTCTTACGTAGGTCACGTACTTTCGCACAATTGTCACGCTCTGTCTGAATACTATCACGACATCGTTGCAGTTCTTCCTTTTGGGCAAGTCCGAACTTACTCCACTCATCATCAAGTGCAGCATATAGAATACGGTATTTCTCTGTCACATCTTTGTATTGCTCTTCTAATGCACGAAGTATTTTTTCTTTTTGGACCTTTTCACTAAGATATTTCTGTTCCTGTGCATCTAATTCAATAATATCCTTGATACTGATTTTCTCGTAGTGCTTTCGTTTTTTACGAATATCGTCCAATCGCTGCTCACGCTTGCTGATTTCTTTAGTCAAGCGGTCATGTTCTTTCTCATATTCTTGGCGTGTAGCATTTATTTTCTCTTTGAGTTTTCCTTGTTTTTCTTGTATTTCGCGAATATCTTCGCCTATCAGTGGCAATTGCTCACGAGTATATTTGACAACATGATTCAACTTATGCCAGGTCTGGGTCATCTCATAATCGAGAGCTATAAGTAGACGATAATTGTCTACAACCTTTGCTGCTTTATTACGTACAAGTATCTCTCCACAACTGTCTTTCCTATACCAACAGTCAATCTCGTCGAACTCCCGTTCAAAATTTGCTACTAAATGACGAAAATCTGACAGGCGAATGCTATCCTCCACCTCTGACATTGACTGAATGATAGTATTCTTCACAAAGTCGGCATCCAATTTACTGTTCAAAAATACATTTTGGATGCTTCGTGGTATATTTTGATATTTCGAACTCTCCACAATAGCATACTTGTCATAGCGATGGGTGCGTTCATGTGTATTGCCGAAAATGATGTTGCGATACTGTTCGTAAGTCTCTATCTTTGCACTGATGTCATTACTTCCAATCCGTTCTCTAATACGAATCCAATCGCTTTCCACATGTCCACTATCATCTACAAACCACGACTTCTGATAAGGTGCGTCAATAAAACGGAACACAGCCTTTCCTTGACTGCGATAAGTAAGGATTGAATAAGCACTATTTTCGGTCTTTACCTCATATACTATGTAGGAGTTACTGTAACGAAAATAGAACTCTTCAAACGACTTCTGACCTTGTTGGATACCCAGACGCATCTTATCTGCATTGTAGAAGAAAAGCAATGCTCTCAATACAGTACTCTTACCTACACCCTGAGTGCCTGAAAAATGTACGTTACCATCCAACAACACCTCTGCGTATGGAATGTTTGCAGAGTTAAGAAAAATTATTTTATTCAAATGTCTCATAGCTCAGGAATCTCCTCTTCGTTATAAATTGTTATAAGGTTAACCATATCTTCGGCATAACGGAAAGCAGCAGTAACCTTGTAGGTCCCGTCCTCTTCATTAATAAGTTCTGCGAATCCCATTGTTGCGAGTTCATTAATAAGCTTTTCTACAATATCCTGATTATTGTTTTGCTTACGGAATAATTTTCGTGCCTTGTCGCGCAATTCAACATCTAAGTTAATTCGCTCCAGAATATGGGTACTTCGGAACTGAAATCCCGAAGAAAACGTAATGTCGTAGGTCTTCAAGAAATCTAATATATCCACCCACTGGGCAAAACTCTGCAACTTTTGCTCTATGGTTTGCTTGGCCTCTTGGTTACGCGCAAAATAATAGTAGCCGTCCCCCGACTCCAATTTTAAACCTAACTCCGAGAAATATGCTTCATAATCGGCATAATTCTCTTCTATATCATCATAAAGGTGTTTTACTTCCTGGTCTGTGCTATCAACAGAAAGGAAACCACCCTTACTCATCCGTTCGAAGATTTGTTGTGTATTAGCTCGCATATATCAGTACATATTCTATATTTTCAAACCTCTCGTATTTGTCAGTAATGCGCAGTTCATCGCTGTGCTGTGTTGCCATTTGACAATAGAGGACAATGTGATCATTGAGGGTTCGTGGTATATGATAGTTATAATTTTTAATAAACGCGAACAAATTTTGTCCCTGCGCTTTAAACGCGTTCCATAACTCTGTGGTATTCACACTGCTCACTTCCTCAATATTATCATTCAAAAACTCTTGGTCTAATGGTTCTGCTTCTGTCCTCGCCAGCCGACGCACATCATTCTTTCCAGCAATTCTTCTTATCAAGGCATATGCCTCTTCACTACTTCGAAGCATATCAACTGATAGAAAAAAGCGATTGTAAGGACGTTTTTCCATCCATAATGGATTGACATCATCTAATGTACGTACAATATTTGTATCTTCACGCCAAGTAAGCTGGTCTTTCAAGTATTTCACCCTCCGTATCTTCTTCAATAGCAGACTTTGCTGTTCAATTTGGTTGATATAGTCAATAATTTGATGTTCTATCTCAAGCAGGTTGTGGTCGGCCTCAGTGAAATCATTTCGAACATCCATCGTCGTACGCTGCATCTCTGGGTCAGAAGCTATCTTAAAGAAGACTATCTCCTCATCCATCATTTTCTCGCACTCTGCAATCAACTGTTTTATTCCTTTTCGTTTCTCATCAAGATTCTCAAGTCGAGACTTTTTTATCTTGTAATTTGGTTCCTGTTTGTAGGCTACGTCCACATTACGTTTCAAATCTATAACATTCTTTAGGGTTCTTAACCCAATACGACGAAGCATCTTACGTACATTACCGTGATATTGTGTTTTACGATGCTCATTAGTTTCTTCAAGATAATATCCAATGTTCTCTTTCAAGGCATTGATGTGCTCCCTCACACTGGCCACGCTTATTTCCTCATTCATGTCGAGAACTTCCTCAAAGAACTGCACATATACATCTTCCATCTCCAGGAAGTCACCGTTCTCATGAATCACCCCATGATCTATCAGATACTGAACACGTTCACGTTTGTAGTCAACAATTTCAAGAGCAAAATCTGTGCGATAAGACAATGATTTGCGCCGTTCAAACATATCACGGAACAGCACCTTTTCTCTGTCAAGCATCTTAACAAGTTCCTCAATAGTTCTGAAATGTGAAAGTATCTCCATGATAACATTACTATATTTCCTTAATACCTAACCCTTTCAAATAATCATATGTTCCATTATAGAACTCTGGCAAACGTGTGGGATCTTCAGGAAAGCCCTCTGGGGTAAGACGACTGTTGCCTTTAGGGATACAGATAATGATACCTTGACGGGCACGAGTCAGAAGCACTCGATAGGCATTGAGCATGTATTTCTGGTTCTCCTTGTTTTTTTCAGGATTCCACTTGTTCTTTCCGTTGAATTTATAGAAACTCCAAGCGCCATCTACATAACGCATATCAGCATCCCATAGCACACAGGCATAATCAAGCTCTAGGCCTTGTACTTGTATCTCTGTTGCTGCATCTTCCAGGTAGTTCGATGAACGGATGTCCGTCTTGTCTTCAAGGAACCAATGTACGGCATTATCCTCGTCTTGCGCAAGGATATGTACTGCCAAGGGCTTAAAACGTGCAGCCACCTTTGTTACCAAAACGCCTGTTTGCTGAGTGCCTCGAGCCTGCTTTCTGAGCCAAGTTCTTGCTGTATCCATATCACGTGTCAATACGATTGGATAATTTCTGCTTGCTACGTCTTTATAAAGCTCTGCAGCATCAGGACGGAAGGCCAACATAGATTGTACGAATGCAGATAAAGTCTCTGCTCTAAAAGAACGAAGGCTAACAGCTAAGTGCAAATCCTCTGCAAAGTTCACTTTATCGTTATCTTTCAGCAACTCGTTTACATGACCTTCTGCATATTCTACATCAGTTAGCTTGTCCGATATATAGACATCCCAATGCTTGAACATGGAATTCAAAGCCTTTATCCACTCTGTGATGCCTGCTTCGCCAGTATTGATTTCCTGACCTCCACCTACAAGGCATACGATGACTGCCCAGTCCTCACGCTGATCAAGAGACCAAATGAGGAACTCAGCTTCCGATAATGGGAAATTGGGTACTTTTAGCTTATTACCATAGGTACCACCTCGCTTTAAGTAATCGGCAATACGCTTGTGTGTCCAACTACGCTGTGCTTCATCAAAGATGGCCACATGTTCCACCTCGCCATAACCTGTATGCTCTAAATGAATGGCTTTCTCTGGATCTATCTCTACAACACCATTTTCCACAGGATTCTTTATCTTGGCCAACATGTTGTCGCGATAGCGGTGAATAATCTGAATGAACTCGCTCACCTCTCGACGCGCATCTGATAGATTCTTTCGCTCACCTCTGGCCGCACATTTCTTATAATTGTCACGAGCAAGCGCCTCGGTTAGAACAGCAACTAAAGGACCATTGCCAGACAAATATACTGCACCGTTTTCTTTATCTAATTCACCATCTTTGTAGGTTTGCTTGATTGCCACATCAAGACCTACCAATGTTTTGCCTGCACCAGGAACACCAGTTACGAAACAGATACTTTTTTTGCGCTCTGCTTTACTCCGTTCAATAACCTGAAGAATATAATTGATGGTCCTGTCAGTAGATACCTTATCTGCTTCATGGCGCGTGATATCTTCAACCGAATGATTCTCATAGAGGGCACGAGCCGCTTCGATAATTGTCGGTGTGGGAGTATAGGGACTGATGGTCCAATTATCGATCACTCCTTCATTAGTGGCTTTTGCATGATTCAAGACGCTAATTATCAGCTCTTGCAGTCGCTCTTCGCCTGCAATCAAGGGGTTGTATATCTGGTCTTCATAGACTGAAGGTTTAAACTCTGTTGTTGCCGTTAAGCGTTTGGTTGGCACCAAAATAGGAACTATTACCTTATCATGGCTGAAACGATGAAAATTTTTTAAGTCAAGTGCATAATCCATCACTTGTTCCACATCCGCCTGCAGCGCATCCTTTTGCCCCACTTTGAATTCTACACAAAAGATGATTCCACGAAGCAACAAAACCACGTCGATACGCTTGCCCAATCGAGGAATATCGTACTCAAAAATAATCTGAGCATTTTCCTCTTTCCAAGGTTGCAACACTTGGTGTAAGATATCTATTTCTCCCATCCAAGCCTCGTCGGTAGTAGTTAATGCCTCACCATGATAGTTTCTATGCAAAGCACCCAAAACGGCCAAGCGTTCCTGCTCAAGGAACTCCTTAAACGTTGCTATGTATAGGCATCTATTAGGCATAATAGTGTAATATTTGCCACAAAGTTAGGAATTATTTTTTAGATAAAAGACTAAACACTCAAAAATCTTCAAGAATCATGCAAATATGGTAAATACCCTCAAAAACTTCACTCGAGTGAAATCATCGATTGAGCTCAAGTCATGAAATCACTCGAGTCAATTCACGATTGATGCACAAAAAAATGAAGAAAAAAATCTCAAAATCTTTGTTCTATTATTTTTTTTGAGTATCTTTGCAACGAAATGTTATACACATAAAATTTACAGCTATAAAATTCCATGAAGAAATTTTATGATAGAGTACGCGAAATGACCGAGCTTAGGGAATTGCAGCGTCAGGCATACAACGATTATTCACGATTTGTTGTACTCACAGGCAGAAGACGTGTGGGTAAGACAAGCCTTGTTTATAGACTTATAAGTGAAACGCAAGAAGATGCTCCAGGCCTTTATTTCTTTGCTGGAAGAAAGACGGAAACCATTCTCGTCAGAACTTTTGCACAGGAGGTTCGGGAAAAGCTCGGGGAGTTCGTTCCTGATGGAATGAATTCGTTCCGTGAACTCTTCCAGATGATATTGGAGATTGGAAAGCGAAAGAAATTCACACTCTTTATTGATGAGTTTCAGGAGTTTGACAATATAAATGCCGGCATCTTCAGCGACATACAAGAATTATGGGACGAATACAAGAAGCAGACCAACGTATGCCTGATTGTGTCTGGTTCTATATTCCGCCTGATGGAAAAGATATTCAAAGATGAAGAGCAACCACTCTTTGGAAGGGATGACAGTACCATCAAACTGCAGCCTTTCAACACAGAGATAATGAAAGAAATCCTTGGTGACTACAAGCCTAAATACACTTCAGAAGACCTTCTTGCTCTTTGGACTATCACAGGTGGTGTGGCCCGTTACATTGAACTTCTGATGAACAACGGATGTACAGACGTAAAAAAGATGATCCACTACGTATGTTCAAGCGGCGATAGTTACTTTGTGGATGAAGGCAAGAAGATACTCATCCAGGAGTTCGGCAAGCAGTATGGCACCTATTTCAGCATTCTCGACCAGATTGCCCACGGTGATGTTACACAAAGTGAAATTGAGGGGGCTTTAGGGATGAAAAGCCTCGGTGGACAGATGAAAATTCTGGAGGAGAAATACGGTATTATCAAGAAGAAGCGTCCGATTGGCGCGAAAGAAGGTAGTCAGACGGTGCGCTATGAGATACAGGACAACTTTTTCCGTTTTTGGTTCCGCTATATCAATAGATATGCTGCTCTCATCGAACTACAGAACATGCCTGCATTGGAGCGTATCATGACCGACGACTATACCACATTCTCTGGCATAGCCCTGGAACGCTGGTTCCGTCAGAAGATGATGGAGAGCTGCCGATATAAGCAGATTGGTGGGTGGTGGCAACCGAATGGCGTCAACTCCAAGGGAAACAAGGATGACTTCGAGATTGACATTGTAGCAGAAACGCTTGAAGGCAATGTTGAAGCATATGAGGTGAAGCGCAATCCACAGAAGTACTCCCCTGCCCGACTTGAAGAAAAAGTCGCTGAAATGAAGCGACGCATATTCCGTGGCAAAGAAGTCACAAAGGGTGGTTTATCCATGGAGGATATGTAATATTCGGATTCAAAAAATCACTCGAGTCAATTCACGATTTCAGCTATATATAGTAAGATTACCTGCTTTTTGTGCTACCACTCTGACCACACGTACCTTTCAGTATCTACATAATTTACGTCGCCTCCGGGATATCACTCCATCGGGTGGTATAACAGGGACTGCGGAAGTCGTGCTTGATACTGTCCTTGAACACGCCGGCCTTACCCTGTCCGCCGGGCTTCGTATATTGCTGTGCTCCCAGGACCAGCGTCTCCGAGCCGTATTCGCGATTGATCTTGTCAAGCGCCTCGTCGAGCCGTTTCATCTTCTCATGTCGCTCAGAATCATAGTCAATGAAGTTGGTCTGCACGCCATTGTCTGGACTGATGCCCATC
>JAEEGL012484228.1_pt1 | contig 13750 bp, 13 predicted proteins | sample 9134231 | NCBI WGS metagenome assembly JAEEGL01 (sample SAMN16246548, study PRJNA631951) | gut metagenome | biome: gut microbiome; feature: rumen; material: fiber-attached | host: Bos | place: Iran: Karaj | collected 2018-10 | reverse complement strand
TATGAAAAAGCATTAGAATTAAAAAATCTAATTGAAGACATAGAAATAACAATAAATAAACAAATAATAGTATCAAATATAAGATATAATTTTGATGTATTTGGTTATTATGAAAAAGACAATTTCTTAGCTATTGAAACACTATTCATTAGGGAAGGGGTAGTAATAGGGCAAATAAATAAAATACTAACTGATTATATTAATAAAGATGATGCATATACAAGATACATACTAGATTTTTATGACAAATATACATTACCAAAGAAAGTAATAGTAAAAGACGTAGAAAGTATAAAAGAAATAGAAGGTATCTTAAATATACCAGTAAACACACCTCAAAAAGGAGATATAAAAAGAATCCTTGAAATGGCTAATAATAATGCAGAAATATCTTCAAAAAAGAGAATTGAAGAAATAAGTAAAAGCACTGAAGATAGATATAAAGCAATAGAAGATTTAAAAACAATTTTAGGACTAAAAAAATTAGAAAGAATAGAACTATTTGATAATTCGCACTTATTTGGAACATATTATGTCGGAGGAATGGTAGTCTTTAGAAATTTTTTACCAGATAGAAACGAATATAGGAAATATAAAATAGATATAAATACAAAAGATGATTTAAATGCCATGAAAGAAGTATTCTATAGGAGATATCAAAGAGCACTTTTAGAAAAAACAGAATTACCAGATCTAATCATAGTAGATGGCGGTAGTCTTCAAATAAACGCAGCACTTGAAGTATTAAATAGTTTAAAAATGGATATACCAATAGTTGGGTTAAAAAAGAACAAAAGTCATAAAACATCAAAACTAGTATTAGCAAACCTAACAGAAATAGATATAAATAATCAAAAATTATTCATATACCTATATAAAATGCAAGAAGAAGTACATAGATTTGCAATAACATATCACAGAAATATCAAAAATAAAGGTATGTTAACCTCAGTGCTTGAAGATATTCCAGGTATTGGAGAAAAAAGAAGAAAACAACTTTTAAAAAAATATCCAAGTCTAACAAAAATAAAAAATGCTTCAGTAAAAGAATTATCTGAAATATTACCAGAAGAAACTGCTAAGAGTTTACTAAAATTTCTGAATAAAAATGAGAAATAAGAAGAAAGGCACAATCGTGTCTTTTTCTAATGAAAATATACGTAAATTAATAATAATTTTCTTTATATAAAAATAAATTCATGTTATAATGAAGATAGAGTAGGAGTGATAGCATGGCAAAGAGAAAAACAAGAGCTTCTAGAAAGAAAAATAATTCTGATTTTCTAAATAGCATCTATGGATTATTATTAATCTTAACAGCAATACTTGGAATAGGAAAATATGGACCAGTAGGAAGATTTATTGCATCAGTAGCATTATTTTTTGTAGGTAATCTATATTTTTTTCTATTAATAGCATTATTAATCATAGGAGTATATTTAATAATAAATAGGGAAGATGCAGATTTGGTTAATTCAAAAATGATTGGAATAACATTAATGGTAATAGCTCTTCTTACTTTTATGCATCAAAAATATGCTATCGATAATAATAGTTCGGAAAAAATATTCTCTGAAACAATTGATTATCTAATGGATGGTGCAAACAAAATAATGAATAAAGAGGTAAAACCAGGAATATTCAACCCAGCATTATCAAATACTGGTGGAGGTATTCTAGGAGCATTATTTATAACACTGTTTTATGCTATGTTTGACTCCCAAGGAGCAGAAATTGTCACATGGATATTATTCGCATCAGGTCTTTTAATATTCACAGGTTTATCAATAAAAGACATCGTAGATAAAGGAAAAGATGCTGCAAAAAGTATGACAAATAGAGTAACTAAAGATGTCGAAGAAGATGAAGAAGAGGTAAAACCAAACTCTAAATTTAAAATAGTAGACCATAATGATGAAAAATTAGTAGTTCATGATATAAAAGAATTAACAAAAGAGAAAAAAGAAGAATCGACAGAAGAAAAAAAACCTACACTTGATAACAGTATGAATAAAAATTATATGTTACCACCAATGGAACTTTTAGAGCCTGCTAAAAATAAAAAGAAAATGGCAGACCATTCTGCAGTAGAAAAAAATATTGAAGTACTAGAACAAGTACTAAGAGATTTTGGTATAACAGGAAAAGTAGTAGAAGTAAATATTGGACCAACAGTAACCCAATATGAACTTTCTATTGCATCAGGTACAAGAGTATCTAAGATACTTACAATAAATAAAGAAATATCATTAGCACTTGCTAAAAAAGATGTTCGTATACAAGCACCAATACCTGGTAAAAGCACTGTAGGTATTGAAATGCAAAATGATGAATCACAAATGGTAACTTTAAGAGAAACACTTGAATTAATGCCAGAAAAAACTGAAAAGCAACCTTTAGCGGTAGCTCTAGGTAAAGATATAATGGGTAAAGTAAAATGGTGCGAAATAAATAAAACACCTCACTTACTTGTAGCAGGTGCTACAGGCTCAGGTAAATCAGTATGTATAAATGATATAATTATTTCTATTTTAATGAAAGCAAGACCAGATGAAGTAAAACTTATCTTAGTAGATCCTAAAAAAGTAGAATTAGGTATCTATAATGGAATACCTCATTTACTTACACCAGTTGTAACAGATCCTAGAAAAGCATCAATGGCACTTAAAAAAGCTGTTGCAGAAATGGAAAGAAGATACGATTTATTTGAAGAATCAAAAACAAAAAATATCGCAGGATATAATGACTTAGTTGAAGAAAAAAATAAAAAATTACCCGAAGATGAACAAATGCAAAAAATGCCATATATCGTAGTAATAGTAGATGAACTTGCAGATTTAATGCTAGTTGCAGGAAAAGAAGTAGAAGATTCAATCATGAGAATCACTCAGATGGCACGTGCCGCGGGAATCCATTTAATTATTGCAACACAAAGACCATCTACAGATGTAATAACCGGAGTAATTAAAGCTAATATCCCATCTAGAATATCATTCGCAGTATCATCACAAATAGATTCAAGAACTATTCTAGATATGGGAGGTGCAGAAAAACTACTTGGTAAAGGAGATATGTTATTCTTACCAATGGGTGAAAGCCAACCTGAACGTATCCAAGGAGCATTTGTAACAGAAAAAGAAATTGAAAAAGTAGTAAATCATACAGTATCACAACAAAAAGCTCAATATGATACAAGCTTCATGAATTTGGAAGCTGTAGATTCTGATATAAAGCAAAATACTGTATCAGGAGATGTAGAAGAGTATGACGATCCCTTATACAATGAAATAGTAGAATTTGTTATAGAAACACAAAAAGCTAGTGCATCGCTTCTTCAAAGAAGATTTAAACTTGGATATAACAGAGCTGCGAGAATAGTAGATTTACTTGAAGAACGTGGTATTGTAGGGCCTCAAAACGGCTCAAAACCACGTGAAGTACTAGTTAAGTTAGAAAAGAATGAGGAGGAATAAAATGACACCACATAATAATGCCAAAAAAAGTGAAATAGCCAAAGTAGTAATAATGCCCGGAGATCCAAAAAGAGCACAATTCATAGCAAAAAAGTATCTAAATGATGCAGTTCTAGTAAACGATGTAAGAGGCATCTTTGCTTATACCGGAAAATATAAAAACAAAAGGGTAACAGTTATGGCTTCTGGCATGGGAATGCCATCAATGGGTATATATGCTACTGAGTTATTCAAAGAATACAACGTAGAAAAAATAATACGTGTTGGAACTTGTGGATCATTTAAAGAAGAAATAGAAGTAAAAGATGTTCTTTTAGTGGAATCATCATATACAAATTCAAACTTTGCTTATGCCTTAACAGGAAAACATATTAATACAGTAAATGCAAACAGACTATTAAATACAAAAATAAAAGAAACTGCTAAAAAACTTGACATTAAGCTTAAAAAAGCTAGAATAAACACAAGTGATATATTTTATACCGAATTTAATGACAAAAGTATTAAAAAGAATAATTGTGTCGCAGTAGAAATGGAAACATTTGCACTTTTATTTCTAGCAAAACACTTTAAAAAACAAGCGGCATCAATCTTAACTGTATCTGATAGCCTTGTAGTAAAAAAGCAATTAACTCCTGAAGAAAGAGAAAAAAGTCTAAAAGATGCTATTTTCTTAGCACTTGAATCTTTATAAAATAATCAAATATAAACATACTAATACAGGGAGGTTTATATGAATATAAAAACAATTAAAAAAAATGGATATAACTTACATATAATTAAAACAAAAAAATTCAAAACAACTATGATAAAAATAATTTTTTGGAATGAAATGAAAAAAGAAGACCTATCACTAACAAATCTATTATTAGACAATCTTCTTTTTTCTTCATATGATTACAAAACACAAAGAGAAATGACCATTAAAAAAGAAGATCTTTACAATACTAGAATGTTCAATTCAACATATATAAAAGGAAGCCATTTAATATCAGAATACTCATTATTATGCATAGATGATAAGTACACTGAAAAAGGTAATCTAAACGAAGCAATAGATTTCTTCTTTAAATGTATAACAAAACCAAACGTAGAAAACGGCCAATTCAATGAAAAGAACTTTGAAATATGTAAAAAACAGCTTCTAACAGCCCAACAAAGAGAAATAGAAAATCCTAATTTTATAGCACACAAAGAGTTTAGAAAAATGTTAAATGAAGAAAAAATATTTTCAGGTTCATATCTAGGAACAAAAGAAGAAACAGAAAAAATAACCCCTTCAAGTTTATATCAGTATTACAAAAAACTATTTACTGAGAATCATATTGATATATTTGTAGTAGGAGATATTGAAGATTCTATTGAAGAAAGAATTAATGGTTATCTAAAATTAGAAAAAAATAATTTACCATATAAAGATATTAGGGTTACATATGAAAAAGAATTTACAGAAAAAATATATGAATCAAAAGTCAATCAATCACTTATAAAAATGGGAGCAAGTTTAAAAAACTTTAATGATGATGAACTACATTATTATTTGCCAATTTATTCAATAATACTAGGTAATAGCCCATCATCAAAATTATTTCAAAATGTAAGAGAAAAACTATCATATGCATATTCTATCTCCACAAGTTTACATTCAAAACAGGGAATACTTGAAATAAATGGTGGAATATCTTACAAAAATTATGAAAACACAAAAAATGAAGTTCTAGCACAAATAAATGATATGAAAAAAGGTAATTTTTCCGAAAAAGAAGTAAAAAATGCCAAAGAATACATACTAAGTACCATAAAAGAAATAACTGATTCACCACATCAAATAATAAACTATTATTTCAACAAAATATACTTTCATAACGATGATATAGAACTAGAAAAGCAAAAAATAAAAGCCGTTACAAAAAAAGATATAGTAAAAGTAGCAAATAAAATAAATATAGACACAATACTTTTACTAAAGGAAGGTTCAAATGGAAAAGATAAGAATTAATAATTTTAAAGAATACATATATTATGAAAAACTAAGTAACGGTTTAGAAATATTCATCATACCAAATAAAACAAAAAAAAGATTCAGAGCATCTTTAACAGTAAAATATGGGAGTAGTTATACAACATTTGAAAAAGATAATAAAACCATCCAAACACCTACAGGAATAGCACATTTTCTAGAACACAAAATGTTTGAAAGAAAAGAAAATCCGTTTGATTTTTATAGTAAATTTGGAACTGATGTAAACGCATATACAAATTTAGATGTCACAACCTATCATTTTACAGGAAGTAAATGTTTTAAAAAGAGTTTATCTTATCTATTAAATTGGATAAAATCTTTAAATATAACCGAAGAACAAGTAGAAAAAGAAAAAGGAATTATTTTGGAAGAAGCAAGCATGTATAAAGATAATCCATCAAGGCTTATATATGAAAAAGCAAGAGAAAATATCTTTATAAAGGATCCAATAAGAAATTTAGTGATAGGAATAGACGAAGATATAAAAAGAATAAAAAAAGATGAATTAGATTTGTGCTATGAAACATTTTATGTACCCAATAATATGTTTTTAGTAATTGCAGGCAATATAAATCCAACCGAAGTAATAAAACAAATAAAAGAAGAAACAAAAGATTTTAAAAAGAATAAAAACCTACCAAAAAAGAAAATTACAAATGAACCAAATAAAGTATATAAGGAATATGAAGAAATAAAAAAAGACAATGTAGAAATACCCCAAATATCAGTATCATTTAAAATGAATAAAGATATATTTAAAGATTTAAAACTAAGCAAATTTGAACTTGATTTATACTTAAATTGTCTAATTAATATAGCACTAGGTTCAACATCCGAAATAAGACAAAAATGGATAGAAAATAATATGTATCTAAATAGTTATTTCCAGTTAAATGAGAGTGATACTCATTATGTATTATGCTTCTTAGCAACATCCACAAAAATAGACGAACTATATAAAGAATTCAAAGAATATATAAAAGATATAAAAATAGATAAAGAAAGCTTTAACAGAGAAATAAAGCAATGGATTGCAGCAGAAGTATTAAGAATAGAAAATCCTATATCAATAGCATATTCCATAACAGATGAATTAATAGATTATGGAAAAATAACATATAATAAGATAAAAGTATTTAAAAGTTTAAAGTATGAAACACTACAAAAGGTAAAAGAAAGGCTAGATTTAACCCATGAATCAGTCATAAAAATGCTACCTAAAAAATAAAAAAATCTTGATTAAATAATAATTATTTGCTATCATTTATATAGAGTAAAAGAAAGGGGATATTATATGAATATATCCATGTTATTTAAATTCCCAGGTATCCTAATTACGCTTGGAATAGTATTATTAATTATTTCTATAGTTCTAACAATAATTGCTTATAAATCTGGTAAAAAAGAAATGATGCAAAATGAAGACATTAATCCAGATATAAACATCAATCACATAAAAGAAGAAAAGCCAAAAGAAGAAACTGATATAATTCAAAAAGACGTTTCTGAAGAAAAAGAATTAGAGAAAAATAATAATGAAGAAAAAAAAGATAGTACAAAAGAAAATGAAGATGTTGAAGGCACTGAAAATCATGAAGAAGAAGATACTAAAGATACTGAAGAGGATAAAAATAATAATGAACAAGAAAGCTTAGAAAACAATACTCAAAATAGCAATAAAAAGAAAAAGAAGAAAAAGAAAAAGAAACACAACAACGAAAATCAAAATAGCTATGAAACAAAAGTATACACATTTAATCAAGATAATAATGATCATAAAAACAATAAAAATGAATCTAAAGAAGATAAGATACTACCAGAACCTACTGAATTTATAAAATCAAAAGCACCTGAAAAGAAAGAAGAACCAAAAAAAGAAGAAAAAGAACCTACAATTAATGCTTTTGATGAAGAATTTGGAGAATCAGAAAAAGATAAGAAAAAAGAAGAAAAAAGTACCGAAGAAATAGAATTATTATAGTTCTATTTTTTTCTTTATATAAATATATTTAATCAGGAAGGAAAGTGAAATAATGAATATATTAAAAGTATCATCTAAATCAAATTCAAATAAAGTAGCAGGAGCTTTAACAAATGTATTTAGAGAAAAGGGGAGTGTAGAAATACAGGCTATTGGAGCAGGAGCATTAAACCAAGCAATAAAAGCAATAGCGATAGCAAGAGGTTTTGTCGCACCTTCTGGAAAAAATCTAATATGTATTCCAGCTTTTAGCGACATAAAAATAGACGGAGAAGAGAAAACAGCAATAAAATTAATTGTAGAAGCAAAATAGCTTCTTTTTTTATTTAAAAAAACCTTTTCAAAATATAATTAATATTATATAATGATAACATAAGGAGGATAGAAAATGAAAACAAAAAAGAAGGGAAAAACAATAGCATTAATAATATTAGATATACTAATTGTATTAATAGTAATATATTTCGTTATAGGATATTTTAATTTCTTTAAAATAACAAAGAGTCAAAAACCTATTATCGAAGGAAAGAAAACACAATATACCAAAGACGAGGGAGAAGTAACTGTAAACAATTATGTGTTATATAAAATAGTAAAGTATAAAATACCCGGAAAGAACATTACATATAGCATGAAATTATGGTTTATGGATGATGTAAAATAAAATGCAAAAAAAAGATGTTTTTGTATCTTCAATTAAAGGATTTATTACAGGAATATTATCATCATATAAACACATCACTTTTGCTACGTTAATATTAGCATTTAATTCATATAATAACTTAGTAGATGGTATAAATAGTCCTAAAAAGTATAAGAAAGAATTTACCTATACTGTAATACCTTTAATATTGGGGATCATAATAGGATTAATATCTGGAACCCAAATAATAAGTTTTATAACAAAAAAATATAAAAATCAATTAATATTATTACTAATAGGCATAACAATTGGTGGTATAAAAACAATATTAAAAAAAGAAAAGATAAAATTAGATAAAAAGAATACAATAATTAGCACTATATGTTTAATCATAGGAATAATAATATTATATTTCACAAGACATATAGATACTAGTTTAAACAATAAAGCAATTGCAAGTATAATATATGGAATATTACTAGGAGGTTCATTATTTATACCGGGTTTATCTAGTATAACAACCAAAATTAATTTTAATAGTATACATCATGAAATAGTATTTATAATTATATCAGTCTTATTAATGCTAATAACAATAGCATTAGTAGCAAAAATAATAAAGATAATAATATCTAAAAATAAAAGCAATACATACATATTATTATGCACTTTAATGAGTTTGAACTTAATGGAATTAATATACGAAATTGACAAAATGAAAATAGAATTTGTAAACATATTTACACTTTTATTAGCATTTCTCTGGGGGTACATTTTCGCTAAAAACGTTGAAAAAGAATAACATAAAAATTATTCTTTTTATTTTTTTATAAAATAATTCATTTTGTTGCACTTGCAACAATCGAATATAAAAAAATGTGATAAGATAAATCTGTAAAATAAAAACATTAGGAGGAATAAAAAATGATAAACACAAATGAAACATTAGAAAATCTAATAGTAGTTAAAAGAGATGGAAAAAGAAGAAACTTTGATGAAAGCAAAATTGCAATAGCTATAAAAAAAGGTTTTGATGCAACAGAAAACGAAACATATACAGATAAAGATATTACAAAAGTAAAGAATTATGTTTTAAAAGAAATTGAAAAAAACTATAAAGACCACAAGTCTATTAAAATAGAAGCAATTCAAGATTTAATTGAAGAAGCATTACAAAAATATGAATATATGGATGTATATGAAAACTTTAGTGAATACAGAAATAAAAGAACAAAATCACGTGAAGTTTTTAAAGCTAAAGAACACAAGTTTTTAAAGTCAATTGAAAACCTAGGAATGCAAGATGCTAAAGACGTAGATGCAAAAAGAGAAAATGCTAACGTTGATGGTGATACAGCAATGGGTACAATGCTTCAATTTGGAAGTACTTTAACAAAAGAATTTGCAAAAAGCTATTTAATGAAAGAAAAGTTTGCAGAAGCTCATGAAGAAGGAGCTATTCATATACATGATATGGATTTTATGCCAATGGGAACAACTACATGTTGTCAAATAGATTTAAATGAACTATTTAAAGGAGGCTTTTCAACAGGACATGGATTTTTAAGAACTCCAAATAGTATCATGTCATATGCAGCACTTGCAGCAATAGCAATTCAAGCAAATCAAAATGATCAACATGGAGGCCAATCAATACCTGCATTTGATTATTTTATGGCTCCAGGGGTTGTAAAAACATATAAAAAGAACTTAAAACAAACAATTAAAGATTTCTTAGACTTGGAAGGATTTACACATTTTATAAAAGTAAACAAAATAGAAAAAGAAATTGATAAAATAAACACGATAGATAATGATATAAGTACTTTAGACGTGTTTGCAAAAGATGAAGAAAGAATCCTAAAAATCTTCAGATTAGCACATAAAAAAGCTCTTGAAAAAACTGATAAAGCTACATATCAAGCTATGGAAAGTTTTATTCATAATTTAAATACAATGCACTCAAGAGCTGGAGCACAAGTACCATTTTCATCAATAAACTTTGGTACTGATACATCATCTGAAGGAAGAATGGTAATTAAAAACTTTTTACTAGCAACTGAAGCAGGTTTAGGACATGGAGAAACACCAATCTTCCCAGTATCAATATTCAAAGTAAAAGAAGGAATTAACTTCAATAAAGAAGATAAAAATTATGATTTGTTCCAATTAGCATGTCGTGTATCTGCTAAAAGATTATTCCCAAATTTTTCATTTTTAGATGCACCGTTTAACAAAGCATTTTATAAAAAAGGTGACTATAAAACAGAAGTAGGATATATGGGATGCCGTACTAGAGTAATGGCTAATGTAGTAGATCCAAATAAAGCAATTACACCTGGAAGAGGTAATTTATCATTTACATCTATTAACCTGGTGCGTCTTGGAATTAAACATGGAATTTTAAACAATGATAAACCAGATTTAAAAGGTTTCTATGATGAACTAGGACAAATGATGGATTTAGTAAGAGATCAATTACTAGATAGATTTGAAATTCAATGCAAGAAAAAGGTATATAACTTTCCATTCTTATTAGGACAAGGTATTTGGATAGATTCAAAAGGATTAAAGCCAGAAGATAAACTAAAAAGAATATTAAAACATGGTACATTAAGCATTGGATTCATAGGCCTTGCAGAATGCCTAAAAGCACTAATTGGAGAACATCATGGAGAAAGTGAAAAAGCTTGGAAACAAGGATATGAAATCATCAAATTCATGCGTGATAGATGCGATAGTTATGCTAAAGACTATAAACTTAACTTTACTCTTTTAGCAACTCCTGCTGAAGGATTATCAGGACGTTTTACAAATATCGATAGATCAATATATGGAAAAATTAAAGGTGTTACTGATAGACCATATTATACTAATTCTTTCCATATACCTGTGTACTATAAAATAACAATTGATAAAAAAATAAAAGCAGAAGCACCATTCCATGCACTTACAAATGCTGGACACATTTCATACATTGAACTTGATGGAGATCCAACTACAAATGTAACAGCATTTGAAAAAATAGTAAGATTAATGAAAGAACAAGGAATTGGATACGGAGCTATTAATCACCCAGTAGATCGTGACCCAGTATGCGGATTTACAGGTGTTATAAATGATATGTGCCCTGGATGTGGTAGAACTGAAGCAGATGGCGTTAAATTTGAACGTATAAGAAGAATTACAGGTTATTTAGTAGGTACAGTAGATCGCTTCAACAATGGAAAACGTGCTGAAGAACACGATAGAGTCAAACACGGAAAAGCATAATATGAAAATAAGATTAGCAAGTAAAGATTTACTTATAGATAGTATAGTAGATGGAGAAGGCCTTAGATCAGTAATTTGGACTCAAGGCTGTTCTCATCACTGTAAAGGTTGTCACAATCCAGAAACATGGGCATTTGATCAAGGTTATTTGACAGACACCGAAGAAGTAAAGAAAAAGATAGATGAATTATCTCTTCAAGATGGAATAACTTTTTCAGGAGGAGATCCATTCTTTCAAATTGAAGCATGTACAGAAATAGCTAAATATGCCAAAAAAAGAGGTCTTAATGTCTGGGCTTATACAGGATTTGTCTTTGAAGACTTACTTGATAATCCAAAAGCAATTGAATTTTTAAAATATATAGATGTTTTAGTAGATGGCCCATTTCAAATAGAAAACAAAAGTCTTTTAGCAACCTATAGAGGTTCAACAAACCAAAGAATAATAAATGTACCTAAATCATTAAAAGATGTAAAAGTTCATCAAATAAAAAAATATGATAGGAACAGAAAATGATAGATAATTATATGTTATTTAAAAACTTACCTACATTAGATCTACATGGAGAAGATAGAATAACTGCAGTAATAAAAACAAAAGAATTTATTAATGATAATTTAAAACTAAAAAACAAACTAATAATTGTTATTCATGGAGTAGGTAAAGGTATTTTAAAAGAAGAAATACACAAATACTTAAAACATAATAAAAACGTTATTGCCTTTAAAATAGATATATTTAATAAAGGAATGACTATAATAGAAATAAAATAAGCACATATAGTGCTTTTTTTATTTACTAATATTAGATTTTATAACGCTAACAATCTCTTTTTTTAAAGATTCATTAATATCGTTCCAAAAAAGTTCAAACATAACACCAAGCCCTGGTAAAACAAGTTCATCTTTAGAAGAAACAGACTCATTAAGAGTATTTAAAAGTTCTTCTTCACTATCTCCTTTTAGTTTACCAATAACATTTTGCCTTATATCAATATTCATAATATCACCATTATTTATGATATAAAAATAATTGAAAAATATACAAAAAAATATTGAAAATTTTACTAAAAAAAAGTATACTTAACTAAAGGAGATGATAATATGACAGCACTAATTATTGTAGTTGCAATTTTAGTAGCAATAGGGGGATGGTTTTTTGGTACTTATAACTCATTAATCAAATTAAGAAATAAGAAAGATGACCAATGGTCACAAATCGAAGTACAATTAAAAAGAAGAGCAGATTTAATACCAAACTTAGTTGAAACTGTAAAAGGATATGCTAAGCATGAAAAATCTACTTTTGAAGATGTAGTTAAAGCTCGTAACACATATGTTTCAGCTTCTACTCCAGAAGAAGAAATGAAAGCAGCTGGAGAAGTTTCACAAGCACTATCTAAACTTTTTGCTTTAGCAGAATCTTATCCAGATTTAAAATCTAATGAAAATTTCTTAAAATTACAAGAAGATTTAAAAGATACTGAAGACAAAATTTCTTATGCTAGACAATTCTATAACGATACAGTATTAAGTTACAATAACAAAGTAGAAATGGTACCATCAAATATAGTAGCTAATTTAACTCACTTTACCAAAGCTACATTCTTTGAAGCAGAAGAAAAAGATAAAGAAAAGCCAGAAGTTAAATTTGAATAGACTTACCAAAAGTAAGTCTTTTTTAAAATATAATGAATAAATATAATGAAAACAATTAGAAAGGAGTTACTATGAAAAGAATTAAATACTTATTATTACTAGCATTTATATTTATACCAATATCAGTAAAAGCAGATACTATTTATGATATAGACATAAACATGAAACTTGAAAAAAATGGGTTTGCAAATGTTACTGAAAAATGGACTGTAAAAGCCTCAGGAGGATCAGAATGGTATAAACAAGTACTAGATATGGGAAATAGTGAAATAACTAATTTTACCGTATCTATGGACGGAAAAGAACTAAAAAAGAAAGAAAACTGGAATGTAGATGCCAGCATGAGTGAAAAAAAAGGGTATTACGGAATAAATCAAATAGATAATGGTATAGAACTATGTTTTGGTAAATATGATCTAAAAAAGCATGAATTTACCTTAAAATATACAATAACAGATCTTGTCTTTAATACTGATGATGCACAAGTATTATATACTACACTTATGGCAAACGGAGACACAGATCATATTCATGCAACAGTATCAAGTTATTATGATTTTCCAGACACGTTAGAAGTTTGGGGATATGGTTACAAAGGATATGCATACGTAAAAGACGGAAAGATAACTATGACTAGTGAACAAGGATTAGACGGAGAATATATGGTTCTACTAGCAAAATTCCCATCAAATACATTT
>JAEEGL011569415.1_pt1 | contig 13750 bp, 10 predicted proteins | sample 9134231 | NCBI WGS metagenome assembly JAEEGL01 (sample SAMN16246548, study PRJNA631951) | gut metagenome | biome: gut microbiome; feature: rumen; material: fiber-attached | host: Bos | place: Iran: Karaj | collected 2018-10 | reverse complement strand
CCCGGGGTCCAAGAGGCGATGAGCATCTCGACGCCGGAAGTGGTGCCGTCAGAAGTGTTCAGCTCGGTAAGAGCGGAATTCTGCATGGTCTCGATAGCGAGGTTGATGCCGTAAGCGGAGAGCTGAGACTGGAGGTTGGTCGCCATCTTCTGTCTGTGGTCGGCATCGGAGGTGACGAGCCTGATGGTCATGCCGTCGACGCCCAGTTCGTCGAAGAGTGCGGCGGCGCCTTCGGGATCGTAGGCGATACCGTCGATCTCACTGTAGTACCCGGAGTCTCTGCAGTGCCAGTTGGTGGAGACCTGCGCATAGCCGTCCCAGGCCGCCATGATCATCTCTTCCTTGTCGACAGCCTTGGCGACAGCCAGTCTGAACTTCGGATTGGTGACGATGCTCTGGTCGTTCTTGAGGTTGAAACCGATGAAGTGCTGCGTACGGCCGGTCTCGGTGACGAGATCGAGGGCGTCATCATCCTCGAGTCTGCTGTAGTCGGTCGCGGACGGCGACATGATGACGTCGACCTCACCGTTCTCCAGCCCGATCATACGGGCAGAGGCTTCGGGAATCATCCTGAAGGTGAGCTTTTCAGTGTGCGGGACGTCATAAAGCGTGCAGTCATCGAAGCGGACGAGCGTGACATGGTCGCCCGGCACGATCTCGCTGTACATCCAGGGGCCGGTACCGATCTTGACAGCCTCTTCCTCGGGCATGCTTTCAAAAGCCTCCTTGGAGAGGATGGCGAGGGAGTTGGCCGCGAAGGTGTAATTGAAGTCTACATCGCCCTTCTTGAGCTCGACGTCGAAGGTGAGATCGTCGACCTTGGTGAATGTCTGGATCTTATCGGCATAAGCCGAGGTGGCGCTGTGCTGCGGAGCTCTTTCCATGAGGGTGAACTCGACGTCATCGGTGTCGAGGATGGTGCCGTCGTGGAACCTGACTCCGCTCTTGAGCGTGAATCTCCAGTGGGTCGGATCGATCATTTCCCAGTGATCGACCAGCTCGCCCTCGTTCTGCATGGTGGCGAGGTTGGTGTCGGTCAGCAGGTCGTGGGTGCAGTCCTGAACGATCTGGTTGGTCTCCGCGGTGGTCTCCATCGGGTCGGGCTCGGTGAATTCGTCGGCCATGGCGATGATGATCTCGCTCTTATAGCCGTCTGCGGTGACGCCTTCCTTGGGGGCGCCGGAGCTGCTGCCGGATGAAGCCGGTGCGCTACTGTCGGAACTGCTGCCGGACGAAGCCGGCGCGCCGCTGCTTCCGCTGCCCTCAGAGCTTCCGCCGCCGCAGGCCGCGAGGCTGAAGATCATGGCGAGAGCGAGCACTAAGGCAAGTACTTTTCTCATTTTTCTTTCTCCCTTTCTCCTTTTTCTGCTGTTGAAAAGATACAGTGACTGATACTGCAATTTTCTGGATAAAAAAGCCAATGCTTGTCGCATTGGCTACGCAGACTAATCAATCGGACTGACGATACAGCCCATTGACAACTAATCCATAGCTCTCCGCATAATGCGACAGTCAGGCGGATATTCTCCGTCTGCCCAGGAAAGGTTTGCAAGACATCTCCTTCGGCAGCGGCCCCTTTTGAACCGGCAACGGCTTTGCCTGCCTTACACCGGATCTACTCTTGGCTGCTGCGCCTCTATCCTTTAATTGTAGTATTGATTTATGCACTGTATCACGCCTTGCGTGCCTTGTCAACAGCAAACTTCAAATTTGCACAGCACGCGACCGGTATACAATACCGGATATCAAAAGGGATCGGCGGCAGATCGTTCACTGCGGTATTGCTGATCCGTACACGCCTCAAAACGAAACCGAACCGCAGTTTCACTGGAACTTGTGCCAGTTACCCGTGAAAAGAAGTACAGTATAATATATCATGTAGAATTGTATCGTTTTCTCTATTTTTTAATTTCGCTCACCGGAAGGATCACTCTCCCACCAGGTTGTTCACCCAGGCCCGCTTTTTGACCAGCACATAGCCGACGATGAACTTGATGACGTTCGCTCCGTAAACGATGATGTAGATCGGAAGAATTGGCAGCACCGTGAAGTGTGCCAGGCAGTAGGCCAGCGGTACGCTGCAGACCCAGACGAAGAAGCTGTCGAAGAGGAAGGTGACCAGAGTCTTTCCTCCGCAGCGCATCGTGAAATAGAAGGCGGAAAGGGCAGCCTCCATGGGCAGATAGATCGCGGTGACGATGATGAAACTGGTCGACAGGCCGCGCACTGCATCAGTCGTGTTGTAGATGAGGGGGAAATACGGCGCCGCAAGGATCATGACGACCGCGACGACAAGAGTCATCGCAACGGACAGCACCGTAAGCTTGCGGTCCTCGTCGACCGCCCGTTCCAGTTCGCCCGCGCCCAGCAGCTGCCCGACAAGAATCGAGATCGACGTGCCCATCGCCATATAGGCGGTCATGAAGAGATTCATGACCACAGAGGAGATGTTGATCGCCGACACGACCTCCAGCCCGCGCAGCGACATGCACTGGTTGAGCAGGGTCATGCCGGAAGACCAGAGCAGTTCGTTGAAGAACATCGGAGTACCGGTGATAATGACCTGTTTCGTAAGTCCCTTCTGGATCGGACGCCGTTCGACAAGGTGCTCCGCGAAGGCGTTGCGCCCGCGGTGACGGAAGATCCAGAGCACCACGACGGCACATTCCACAAGGCGCGAAAGCACTGTCGCGATCGCCGCGCCGACTACACCCAGTGCCGGTGCGCCGAACTTGCCGAAGATCAGGATATAGTTGAAGACCAGATTGACCGCTACGGCCGCCATACTGGCCTTCATCGGAAGAGCCGTCTCACCCGTCTCGCGCAGCGTACCCGCGAAGACCTGGCAGATGCCGAAGGGGACGATCTGCCAGAGCATGACATGCAGATAACGCTGAGCCTCCGTAAAGGTGAGAGTCAGATCCAGACCGCTCCCGCTGTCATGCAGGAAGGTATTGATGAGCCAATCACCGCGCAGCAGGAAGATCGCATACGCAGCCGCCATCAGCATCACCGTCGCGGTCATCTTGAGCCTGACGGTGTCCGCCACGCCCTTATGATCGCCCTTGCCGAAAAACTGCGCGGTAAAGATACCTCCGCCCGATTGGACTCCGAAGACGGCGAGGATATAGACGAACATCAGCTGGTTAACGATGGACACGCCCGACATCGGCTCGGTGCCGAGCCGTCCTACCATCAGGTTGTCGAGAAGGCTGACGAAATTCGTTATGACGTTTTGAATGAGGATCGGCAGCATGACCGCGAACACGCGGCGGTAGAACTGCCGGTCTCCTATATACCTGCTGCGCATGGAAGAGATTGTATCACAGATCGGCGGGCTTGTCCTGCAAAAGAAGCAGAAGTCTATCCGTGATCGTCTCGATGACGCTTCTGGGAGACGCCAGATTAAAACGCAGGAAGCCGCCGCCCTCTGGGCCGAACATCAGGCCGTCGTCGAAAGCAACGCCCGCTTCGTCCAGCAGCCGCCTGCGCAGCTTTTCGCCGTCCGGCTCCACGCCCCGCATATCGACCCAGGCGAGATAGGTGCCCTGCAGCGGAAAGAAGCGGATGCGTCCGCCCGACCGCGTCTCGAGAGTCTCTTTGGCAAAGCGGTAATTTCCAAGGATATAGCTCTTGCAGGCCTCCAGCCATGCCTCGCCCCCGTCCCAGACGGCACGCGCCACGGAAGGCGCGAAAAAGTTAGGCCTCAGATTACAGTAGCGCCGATATGTCTCTTTGTACTTTTCGCGGATCCTGTCGCACGGGATCATGATCGCCGAGAACTGCAGCCCGGCGACGTTGAAACTCTTGGAAGGGGCACTGCAGACGGCGCAGTTTTCTTCAAACGCTTTGCTCAGAGAGGCAAAGACCCTGTGCCGAAAACCCGGCATGATAAAATCGCTGTGGACCTCGTCAGAGATGACGAAAACGCCGTGCTTTAAACAGAGTTCTCCGAGACGGAGCAGCTCGTCTTCCGTATAGACGCGGCTGATCGGATTGTGCGGATTGCAGGAGATGAACAGCTTGCAGCGGGGTGAAGCGAGCGCTGCCTCGAGACGGACCCAGTCTATGGTGTAAGCGGTATCTTCAAGCAGCAGCGGGCAGCGCACGGCCGTGCGTCCCCAGGTCTCGACAGCTGTTACGAAAGAACCGTAAGCCGGCGTCAGCATGGCGACTTCGTCGCCCGGCTCCGTCAGAGTAAGCACGAGATAGTTGATCGCCCGGATGACTCCGGGAGCAAAACAGAACCACGAAGCCCGGGCGTCCCAGCCGTTTCGGCGCTTCTGCCAGTTAAGATAAGCTTCGACCGTGTCCGCGTCGAGCTCGGTATAGCCGAAGACACCGTGCTCCGCCGCCCTGACGGCGGCTTCCGCGGCAGCAGGCGGCGCTTTGAAGTCCATGTCGGCGACCCAGGCCGGGATCAGGTCGTCCCGACCGAACTCGCGGCGCAGCGAGGCGGGGTCAGTTTTGAGCTGATGCCAGGGCGAGCGGTCGTTGACCGTGTCAAAATCGTACTGTTCCATAGTTTCTTCTCCCCTGAAGATCTTTCTCGTTCAAGCTGAATTATAGTATGCGGCGCGGCGCGTCTCAAGGGCTTTTCGCGGTCCGCCCGCCGTTTTTGATCTTTCGCGGCATCGTGTTCCATTGGCTGCCGCGCCGCGTTTCGCCGCTGACTTCATTCTTTTCTGAGGCATGAGGCTGCTCATTTTTCGCGAAACGGTTGAAACGGCGGCGTGACTGGGATATATTGTTATTTATGACTAACTGTTTTCGGTTAAATGACGGCATCATCAGCCGGCTGTAAAAGCAAAAAAAGGAACGGCATCATCCATGACACTGAAAGAACTGGCTATCGGACGATCGGCAGTCGTCACCAAGGTCGGCGGAGAAGGCGCTCTGCGTCAGCATTTTCTGGATATGGGCGTCATCCCGGGCGCGCAGGTCACGCTCATCAAATACGCCCCGCTGGGCGATCCGATGGAACTCAAGATCCACGGCTACGAACTGACCCTGCGCCTCGCGGATGCGGATAAGATCGACATCGAAGAGGTCCCGGAGACCGCTGTCCCGGATAAAATGGAGACAGCGGCTGGCAAGAGCGAGCACCCGGGTCTCGGCGAGGGCGGCAAATTCCACCCCAAGGGCAGCGGCGACCCTCTCCCGGAAGGCACCACGCTCACCTTTGCCCTCGTGGGCAATCAGAACAGCGGCAAGACGACGCTCTTTAATCAGCTCACCGGAGCGAATCAGCACGTCGGCAATTTCCCGGGAGTTACGGTCGATCGTAAAGACGGAGTCATCCGGGGCTATCCGGACACCCTTATCACAGATCTGCCCGGCATCTATTCCATGTCCCCCTACAGCAGCGAAGAGATCGTCTCCCGCAATTTTGTGCTGTACGACAAGCCGAGTGCCATCATCAACATCGTCGACGCGACCAACATCGAACGCAACCTTTATCTGACGATGCAGCTGCTCGAAATGAACGTACCCATGGTCGTGGCACTCAACATGATGGACGAGCTGTCCGCCAACGGCGGCACCGTAGACGTCAACGCAATGGAAGAGATGCTCGGAGTGCCGGTCGTTCCGATCTCAGCCGCCAAGAATCAGGGTGTCAGCGAACTGATCGAACACGCCGTCCATATCGCCAAATACCAGGAAAGACCGCAGCGTCAGGACTTCTGCGACGAGAGCGACAACGGCGGAGCGGTGCACCGCTGCATCCACGCCGTCCATCACCTGATCCACGACCATGCCGAGCGCGGCGGGCTGCCGGTCCGCTTTGCCGCCACCAAACTGATCGAAGGCGACAAGCTTGTGGCTATGCAGCTGCATCTGGACGATAACGAGCTGGAAGCGATCGAGCATATCGTGCTGCAGATGGAGACCGAGCGCGGCCTCGACCGCAGTGCTTCCATCGCCGACATGCGCTTCACCTATATCGGCCGGGTCTGCTCCAGGACCGTCAAGAAACCGCGCGAGAGCCGGGAGCGTCTGCGCAGCGAACGACTCGACCGTATCCTCACCGGAAAATATACGGCCATTCCCGCTTTCATCGGCATCATGGGGCTAGTCTTCTTCCTCACCTTCAACGTCATCGGCGCCTGGCTGCAGGGCTTGCTCGAAAACGGCATCGACGTCCTTACGGCTGCGGTCGACACCGCCCTTACGACAGCTGGAGTAGGAGATCTGCTGCACGGACTCATCATCGACGGAATCTTCACCGGTGTCGGGAGCGTGCTTAGCTTCATCCCCATCATCGTCACGCTCTTCTTCTTCCTGTCCATGCTCGAAGACTCGGGCTACATCGCCCGCGTCGCTTTCGTCATGGACCGCCTGCTGCGCAAGATCGGCCTGTCGGGACGCAGTATCGTACCCATGCTTATCGGCTTCGGCTGCACGGTGCCGGCTGTCATGGCGACCCGGACCCTGCCCAGCGAACGTGACCGCCGCATGACCATCCTACTGACACCTTTCATGAGCTGCACTGCCAAGCTGCCGATCTATGCCTTCTTTGTGAGCGCATTCTTCCCGGGGCACGGAGGATTGATCATGATCGGCCTCTATCTGCTGGGCATCCTGATGGCGATCCTCAACGCCCTGCTCTACCGCAAGACGCTCTTCAGCGGCGAACCGGTGCCCTTCGTCATGGAGCTGCCCAATTACCGCCTGCCCAGCGCGCGCAGCGTGGCGCAGCTGCTCTGGGAAAAGGCGAAGGACTTTCTGCAGCGAGCCTTTACCGTCATCCTCGTAGCCACCATCGTCGTCTGGCTGCTGCAGAGCTTCGACACGCGCTTCCGTCCGGTCACGGACCAGCAGAGCAGCATCCTCGCACTGCTTGCCGGCTTCCTTTCGCCGCTGATGCGGCCTGTAGGGCTCGGCGACTGGCGCATCTGCGTCTCGCTCATCTCCGGCTTCATGGCCAAGGAAAGCGTCGTGTCCACCCTCGAAGTACTCTTCGGCAGCAGTGTCGCTTCGGCGATCAATCCGCTGTCTGCGGCTTCCCTGCTTGTCTTCTCTCTTCTCTACACGCCCTGCGTTGCAGCCATCGCTTCTGTACGCCGTGAATTGGGAGGGAAATGGGCAGCCGGCGTCGTAGTCTGGCAGTGCGTCGTCGCCTGGGTCTGCGCCCTTGCCATCCGACTGATCCTGCTGCCGATGCTGAGCTGAAGATCCGGCAGAAAGGCAGCCGGACTCCCCGCCGACGTCTGGTCAAAGCTCTTTGTAAGGATAATAAAAGACCGCGACTCTGAAGCTGTACGCTTCAGAAGTAAACGTTTCCCGCAATGAAAGACCCGCCCCATCGACCTTGATCAGGCTGATGGAGCGGGTTTCATTCGAAGAACGATGCCACCGTGAGGCTTACAGGAAGTCTTTTTTCGCCTCGAGGATCGCCAGTCCTGCCGTGCAGGCAGGGCAGTCGCACCAGCGGGCACCGGCAGCTTTCTTCTCTTCCAGGCGTGCCTTGTTCGCGGCCGCCTGCTCCGCGCCGAAAATGCCTTCGGCCGTCTTGGAACCGAAGAAAGCGATGGTCGCATCGATGGGCATGACGTCGTCTTCGAGTTCGGCGATGAACACGGCGGCGGCCTTAGCTTCCTGCTCGGTACCGGCCGCTTCCATCCATTTCGAGGCAGCTTCCTTCAGTTCGGCGCAGGCGCTGGGCGCATCGAGCACTGCCTGTACCATTTCTTTTTTCTTAGCCAGTTCCATAGCTTTTATCTCCTTTTTATCTGCAGCAAGGGGGCGCCTGAGACCGAGGTCGGCCGAAGCTCCTCCCATTCTTAACCAACATATCAGGCGAGTCCGGAGGCAGCTCAGTCCAGGGGAGGCAGGCTGCGGCACAGCGAAGCTTTCTCTTCCTCCGTCCAGCCGGCTATCGTGCGAATGTCATCCGGCGTCGTGCGGCAGCAGCCGCCGATCAGACGGGCGCCCTCGGCATACCAGCCGCGCGCCATTCCGTCGAAGGTCTGAGCGCCCGGCACCCCGTGCCAGGTCTTGGTGACTCCGTCGTAGATCTCTCCGCTGTTCGGATAGACGCAGATCGGAAGGTCGGTCCCCGCCCTCAGTCTGCGGACGATGCCCCGCACATATTCCGGCGGCGTGCAGTTGACGCCGACGGCTTTCAGATGCGGCAGATCCCGAAGCGCCGCCGTCACCTCCGAGACGGGACGGCCTTCGCAGATATGAGACTCATCGCGGAAGGTGAAGCTGATCCAGTAATCGGCGCCCATTTCTTCAAGCAGCTCAGCACAGACCAGAGCCTCGTCCAGGCGCGGCATCGTCTCGACCGCAAAGATCTCAGCACCGGTTTCCTGCAGGATCCGCATGCGCGGCAAATGGAATTCGCGGTATTCGCTTCGGCTCAGCCGGTAAGCGCCCGTATACTCGCTTGCATCGGACAGATAGGCGCCGTACGGACCGATATCGCCGGCGGCCAGCGGCAAAGGACGGCCTGAAAGCCTGCCACCTTCCTCCCACCAGCTTTCCCGCGCCTCCTGCACGAGACGCAGCGAGAGGGCGATCAGTTCCTCCGCCCGCGCCTGCGAACAGCCGGCCTCGCAAAGGCCTTTTACGCTCGCCTGATAGCTGGCGCAGGTGAGGATATCCGCCCCCGCGGCACAATAATCGTAATGGATCCGGCGGATCGCAGCCGGATCGTCCCGCAGGATCTTCGCGCTCCACAGCCTGTCGTTGACGTTATAGCCCCGTCGTTCCAGCTCGGTGCCCATGGGTCCGTCCATGACAATCAGATTCTTCTGCTTGTTTAATTCTTCAAAGCTTTGTCTCATGTGATATCCCTTGGGATCAGACGGATCATTTCCCTGTAAAAAGCTCTTTCTGCTGTCCGCTGTGCGGTCAAAACCGCTTCCGCTCATCAGTTCGTTTATTCGATCTCCCAGACGACCGTCACCGTGTCGGAGACCGATATATCGTCGGGCTCGATGTTCATATCCAGACTGGATTCCTCCATATAGGCTCCACCCGCAGCCATAGCCTTCATGCGGTTGACAGGATGGGTCTCCAGCGCCACCTCGCCCCAGGAATAATCTATGCTCTGGATTTCCTTCAGCTTCGCGCCCGCGGCCTTCGTCAGGATCTCAGCCTTGACGGCCGCATCCGTTACGGCTTTGCCGAGCAGCTCGTTCTTGACACTTTCCGGATCCCTGACCGTATAGCTGATCCGAAAAACCGGGCTGACCGGGCTGTTCGCCAAGGCGTACAGGATCCTCCCGAGCCTGTCGTTGTCCGAGTCGAATTCGACCTTAAGACTGTGGATATAGTGATAGCCTGCGAAACGCTGCTTCCAGGCGTTTTCTTCCTGATAGCTTTCGTACTCGGTATCGACATTGAAGCTAAGCGTTTTCAGATCGCCCCGCTCAAAGCCGAAACCTGCGAAAAGTTCCTTCAGCTTTTCCGTATCCTCGGAGGACCGGCGCAGCGCCTCTCCGTACTCCCTGTGACGCCCTTCCATCGAGAGCGTGATCCTCGTCATGTCAGGGCGAACTTTCAGCTGTCCCTTGCCGGTCACCCGTATCGTCCTTATCGCCGCCATGCCGCATCCCTCCTCTTCTGACCGCTTCACATGCCGGACCGCATGCTTTGGCAAAACGATTATAGAATGGAGAGCCCGGTGAAGTCAATTCCCGCGATCCGTTCAGTCCAGCGTCATCCGCATGGCGACGACACCGTCTTCTTTGGAGAGCTCCTCGAATCCCATCCGCTGATACAGGGCGTAGGCAATGCTCATGACGTCCGGCCTGGTCGTGAAAGTGACTTCCTTAAACCCCAGTTCTCGGGCTTTATCCAGCATGGCGCCCAGCATGATCCGGGCATAGCCGCGTCCGCGATATGCCGGCCGGATGTACAATCTTTTCGCTTCGCAGCTTGCCTCGTCGATCTTCCTGAGGGCAATGCAGGCTGCGGCGTCGCCGTCCTCATGACCGATCAGCAGCGCTCCGCCCTTGTAGAACCCCTTCAGATCGGCCAGTTCTTCGCCGAAAGACACGAAACATCCCTCCGCGCCCTTCAGCTGCGAATACTCTCTGAACAAAGCTTTGATCTCCTCAAGATCCGTGCACTCTCTGACTTCAAGTTCTCTCATAAATAAACCCTCCCGGCGTTGCCGTTCCGTAATCATCTTGGACAGTCCGGTCTATAAGACCCAGACCTGAACAGCGTTAAAAAGATATCCGACTATGACGATCCCCACCGTACAGATCGCGACGAAGATCGACAGGAGCTTTGTCTTGACCGCTCTCTTCAGCATGACCAGCGACGGTACGGACAGCGTGGTGACGCCCATCATGAAGGACAGGACTACGCCCAGCAGCGCCCCTTTGGCAAGGAGAGCCTCCGCGATTGGGATCGTTGCGAAGATATCCGAATACAGCGGGATCCCGCATGCTGTTGCGATGACGACTCCGAGCGGGTTCCGGGATCCAAGGACGGTGACGATCCAATCTCTCGGGATCCAGTTATGGATGACCGCGCCGATCCCGATACCGATCAGCACATACGGGAAGACTGCCCTGACCGTTGCGAGCGAGTCCGCCCAGGCATACCGCAGCCGTGCTCCGACGCTCATCTCCTCCTGCAGCTGCTCGGTCGCCTGACCGTTTCGAACAAGGTCCTGAAGCTGATCCTCCAGGTGCAGCCTCTCGATCAGAGTCCCGCCCGCAACGGCGACCAGCAGGCCGAGGATGACATAAGCGACCGCCACCCTCCATCCGAAGATGCTCATCAGCAGCACCAGCGAGCCGAGATCGACCATGGGAGACGAAATGAGGAAGGAAAAGGTGACTCCAAGCGGCAGTCCGGCGCTCGTGAAACCGATGAAGAGCGGAATGGAGGAACAGGAGCAGAATGGGGTGACCGTTCCCAGAAGGGCGGCGACGACCCTCGCTCCCAGCCCGCTGAAATGTCCCAGGATCCGCTTGCTCCGCTCCGGCGGGAAATAGCTCTGCACATACGAGATGAACCAGATCAGCACGGCGAGCAGGATCAGGATCTTGACGGCGTCATACAGGAAGAACTGCAGGCTGCCCCCGACCCTGCCTGCGGGATCGATCCCGACAGCAAGGAGCAGCTTCCCAACCAGCCGTTTCAGCCACTGCATGCCTAAAACCTCATTCTGAAGAAAAGTCCACATGTGCGGTCCTCCGATTTACAAATTGAAATCTATCAATTTATAGGCTTTTATATAAGCTGTGCAGGAGCACAGCTTATCTTTGCCTATTTGCCCGGGCAGCAGGACGTCATGTCCCCGCCACAGGTTCCCGTCAGTACCCGAAGGGCTTTAACGGCATCAGCCGCACCTTCCCGCGAAACGGAATAGTACATCCATTTTCCCTCTTTGCGGCCAACGACGACGCCGGAATCGCAGAGGATCTTCATGTGATGGGAGAGCGTCGGCTGTGAGATGTGAAGATCGTCCAGCAGCACGCAGGCGCATTTTTCGCCGCCCTGCAGCAGCTTCAGGATGCGGACGCGGTTTTCGTCGCCGAGTGCCTTGAACATGTCTGCCGTCTGCTTGTCTGTCCGTTCCACTGTCTTCACCTCCTGATCGCTTCGGATATGACTATATTATATCGATATATTTCAATTTGTCAATAGATCATTCATTCCGCCAGCCTAAGGATCTGTCCGGGATAGATCAGTTCCGGTCTGCGGATCCGGTCACGGTTGAGCGCATAGATCGTCCGCCACAGCCCGGGTTCACCCAGCTGTTCCTGAGCGATCCTGACGAGGTAATCGCCCGGCTTGACCACATAGAGCTTCTGATCGCCCGAGGTGGCTTCGCCCGCAGCCATAGCGCCTTGCCCGGCATCCTCCAAGATATGCCTGACGTCGCCGCGCACCGTTCCGTACTGCCGCTCCGTGAGTCTTCCGCCGAGTTCTTCGCTAATGTAGTCTATCAGCAGCTGTTCAAATCCGTAGCCGGTATCGATGAAGGGCTTTTGGCTGAAAACATACGCGGTATCGCCGCCGGTAGCAAGATAATCGTTCGTCAGCACATAGTACTCGGCGTCAGGGTCGAAAGCTTTGCCGTTGACATCCTGGATACTGACCCTTCTTATGGAATCCGGTCTGTGATAAGTCGAGCCGGGATACTCCTCACCTGCATCAAAGGCTTTGGTGCAGTCCACCGTAAAACGGATCCCCTTTGTCTGCGGATAGCCTCCGAGAAGATCCGGAACGCTGAAGGTCGAGGCCTCCAGATACTCCAGCAGTTCGCTTCCGCTAAGCTTAAGAAGCGTCAGCGTGTTGTTGTACGGATACACGTCGATCAGGTCCTGATAAGTCACCTCTCCGGGCCCGATCGCCGCCCGGATGCTGCCGCCGTTGACTGCGCAGATCAGCCTGTCGAACGCCCCGCCGACGAGTTCCGGGTTCTTTTCCGCATACCAGCGCATAGCGTCGGTGATCAGGTCGCCGCTGTTGGTCTCCCTGCTGCGGTTATCGGCCTTCTCCCCCGTAAATCTGATCTCGCTGTATGCCATGACTTCTGAGAATTGAGACTCCGCCTCTGCTTTGATCCCGTCGGATACGGACTGGATTTCTTCATCGCGGCGAAGGTCGTCTGTCGGGACAAGAAACTGATCTTCGATCTTCCCGTCGTCGATCACGAGCACACCGACGTATGCGAATTTAGTCCCGGTGGATTGGATCGACTCGCCGTTTTCTCCGAGAGTCATGACCGTATGGGAATGACCGTCGATCATAAAATCGAGGCCTTCGAGCCGCGTATACAGGTCCAGCGATCGGTTGAAGGAGAGTGCCGATTCGTTGTATAAACCCAGATGAGTCAGCGCGATGACAAGGTCGGCACCGCCTTCCTTTACTTTGTTTATCTCCTTTTGAACGATCTCTGCCAGCGCCGCGCCTCCGGGGATGCTGAGGCCTGCGACAATCTTCGAACTGGATTTCGACAGCGTTTCGGGCGTTGAGACGCCGACGAAGGCGATCGTCTTACCCTCTGCCGTACGGTAAAGCGTGCTGCTGTCGAACAGCTGGCGGCCATCCTTTGAGATATTGCAGCAGATAGGAATGAACTTCGCCTCTTTCATATTGGCCGTCAGAACGTCCTGACCGAAGTCGAACTCGTGGTTGCCGATGGCTGCGCAGTAATAGCCGGCGGCATTCATCAGCTCGACGGCCGTTTTGCCGCCGCTGCGATTCACATAAGTGCTTCCCTGCATAAAATCGCCGGCGTCGACCAGTACGACATCCGCGCCAAGCGCCGAAAGATCGTCCCGAAGCGCGGCGATCTTCGCGTATCCGTCGATGGCGCCGTGGACGTCGTTCGTATGAAGGATGACGGTCTTCCCGCTGAAATCTCCGCCGATCTCAGTTCGGATATCCGCCGGAGACTCCCCCTCGGCGAAGCCCGTGCAGGACAGAGAAAGAACCAGTATAGCCGCGATCAGAATGGCATGGATGTATCTGTTTTTCATAATACCTCGCTTGTTTTGTCCTCATCAGATGGTTCGGCAGGTCTGCCGGCCCCGCCCGTTGACCGGGCATCCTGAACAAAACCAGTTTATCATCGCCGCCTTGTAAAATCAATAAAACCCGGCGGCTCCGGAAAGACCGCCGGGTGCCGCAGACCGCGGATACCCCTCGGTTTCTTTCGAACAGAAACGCCGCCCGTCAAAACCTGCAGGATCTTTCAAAGTCTGCGCGTCTTTATGTTACACTAAAGCATGATCATCAATACCGGACAAAGAACCGACATACATGTTTATTT
>JAEEGL010342934.1_pt1 | contig 13750 bp, 9 predicted proteins | sample 9134231 | NCBI WGS metagenome assembly JAEEGL01 (sample SAMN16246548, study PRJNA631951) | gut metagenome | biome: gut microbiome; feature: rumen; material: fiber-attached | host: Bos | place: Iran: Karaj | collected 2018-10 | reverse complement strand
TCTGGCTTTGCCAGACTACTTTTTCATTTACCTGGATTGCCACAGTCGCTGTCGCTCCTTCGCAATGACACAAACGGTGTTTGTGTATGATTAACCAAAGTCTCGACGTAGCAACAGCGAAGACGGATGGATGCTCACGCTATCGCTCAGCATGACAAAAGCCAAAAGTCTTTTGTCCGACCAGAACAGCAACAAAAAACCTTCACCATAAAAAAAATGCCCTGTGCTGGGCATTTTTATTTTAGCTTTGAATTGTATTCTTGCAGTATTCTTGCCTTTACCCTTTCCATACTACGCAAGGTTTGCTTGGTTGGTTTTTGTTTGGTATCTTCCAATTGTTTTATTATTCTTTCTACTTTTGATTTATCTTTTGGTAACAATACGAATGTTCGTATCAAAATATAAAAAGCACTTAATAAATCTTCCGCATGTTCTTGTTCTGGCGTAGTAAATTTATTATTCAGATAATCACGAACTTTCTTACGTTTTTCATTCATACAAGCCCCCTTTGGTTATTTATTTGGTGGGTATTTGCAATAACTGTTCTGGAAAAATTAAATCTGGGTTTTTAATACTGTTACGTTCCGCAATCATTGTGAACAATATCCCTTTGCGTAAGAAATTACGTGCAATTATCCACAAACAATCACCGCGTCTGACGGTATAGAAAGTATTTGTATCGTCTGTCATAGCTGGCATAACAAATTCATGTTCTATGTTTGCTATTGTGGTACCTTCGCCATCGTGCAAACGAACATTTATTTTATAATTTTCACCGGCTTTTAAATCACCAACGTCTGCACCTAAACCAAAATTTTTATAATCTGAAACGCGTGCAAAACCTAAATACTTGTCATTCAATGTTAATGATACACGCAATCTTGGCAACGCTTTACCAGTCACAACCAAACGACCCGTATCCAGATAATCTATTTTTGAAACAACCAAATCCCCATCTTCTAATTCCGGGGCTTGCATAACTCTACTGCCGTTTTCAGTCATTAACAAAGATACTGAATTTTTATAACCATGTTCGGAAATATAAACAAATACAGAATCTTTGGATTTAATATTTTTATCTACATCTATCAAAGAAATTACATAATTACCAGGTTGAAAAGCGTTTGTTGGTACATATACAAATTCCCCATTTGGATTAGTGTGTTCTGTGGCAACTACTTTTTTATTTATAACCACAGATATATTAGATTCTGCTGCGGTACGTCCAGCAATTACAATGTTGCCGGATTGCTCTATTCTTACTAAATCAAAAGTTGGAATGCTTACTGGTTGTTTTACTGTTTTTACAACAGGTTCTGGAACCTTTGGTGCAATAACTTTTACCGGTGTATTGATTTTAAACAACATAACAATAACCGCTATTAAAATAACAATCAAAGCACACATTATTGGAAACCAATATGCACGCAATACAGATTTATTTTTACTGTTGTCGGTATTTTGATTTGATTTTGTTGTTACCACTTTTTGTTCTGGTTCAGCTTTTTTATGAAACGCATTATGAAACCTTTTCAAAAAATTACGTGTAAAAGAACGGCGATTTTCCAGCCAAGATTGTTGTCTGTCGACCGCGTCATTTATCATTTCATCTGTGGAACGTTTCGTTTTTCCAATATTAGTTGTTGCCATATTTTTCACCTTTATACTATTTGACAAAATTATTACAAATATTATTTATTTGTCAAGGTATTTGTGTTATAATAACATTGTAGTGATTATAGGAGATAAAAAATTGAAATCTAAAAAAATTGGTATAATTACGACTGGTGGCGATTGTTCCGGATTAAACACAGTTATTCAACGTGTTATGGACGGTTGTGCACGCAAAAAATGGAATTTAATTGGTATACTGGATGGTACTGATGGTTTATATTCGTCACCCGCAAAAACGGTTAACATGAATCATGAAACTTTTCAATTTGCAAACAGTCATTTGGCTGGCAGTGTTTTATCAAACGGACACGCTTACGCTGTGAATTTTGAAAATTCTGCCAAGAATGGTAAATTAGCCGCATTTAACACCCGATTAAAAAAATCTTTACGTGATTTAGAACTAGATGCACTGATTTTGGTCGGTGGCAACGGCAGTTTATCTTTGGCACATACTTATCGTGAAATATACAGTGATGTATCATTGATTTGTATTCCAAAGACTATTGATATGGATGTTCCAAGAACTGAAAGAACTTTGGGATTTGACACAGCAGTTCAACAATTGGTTTCATATTGTGACCAATTGTTATTAACAGCCCGCAGTCATCATCGTTGGTTTGTGGTACAAACTATGGGACGTGATTGTGGTCAATTGGCTTTGCATGCTGGTGTTGCAATTGCCGCAGATGCAATTTTAATTCCAGAAATAAAATTCGATGTTGATAATCTGGTTAAACATATTAAATCTTCATCACGGGATTATGGAATTATATTGGTCAGTGAAGGTATATCTATTCGTGGACATTCTGGTAAACCAGCAGATATGATATCACGTAAATTAAATGCTGTGAATATCCCAAACAGAACAGCATTTCCAGACCATATTCAAAGGGCTGGCGATACACTGGCAAGCGACAGAATATTAGCCGCTGGATTTGCTGATTGTGCATTGAACGCAATTGATAATAATGAAACATACGTCATGACTGTATTTGAAAATGGTGAATACAAGACAATATCTTTGGATGAATTTTTCAAATCTGGCAAACCACAGCAAGACCCAAATATTCCGGGCATGATGACATCAAATGCGTATGTAGAACCAGATAATAATTTATTACAAATTGCGATAAATATGGGAATATACATTGGTGAAAAGAAAAAATAAAAAACCGGTCAAATGACCGGTTTTTTTGTTTATAAGTTTTTCTTATTTCTTTTCAGAAAAATCTGCATCTGTTGTATTGCTATCACCAGATTCAGATTTGTTTTCAGAGGCTTGTTGTTGAGCTTCTTGGGCTGCCTTATAAACAGCTTCACCCAATTTCATAGCTTTTTCAGACAAAGCATCTGTTTTTTCTTTCAAAGATTCAGCAGTTGCGTCAGCCTTTGCCAATTCATCAGACAATTCTTGTTTTGCCTTTTCAATCGCTTCGCGTTCTTCTGCACTTATCTTGTCACCGTGTTCTTTCAAAGATTTTTCAATGCTGAATATCGCAGTTTCGGCGGTATTTTTGGCTTCTGCCAATGCTTTTTTCTTTTTATCTGATTCAGCGTTTGCAGCGGCTTCTTTAACCATGCGGTCAATTTCATCTTCCGATAGTCCACCATCAGATTTAATGGAAATCGCCTGCTCTTTGCCTGTACCTTTATCTTTTGCAGATACATGAACAATTCCGTTTGCATCAATATCAAAAGACACTTCAATCTGTGGCATTCCGCGTGGTGCTGGGGCGATACCTTCAAGATTAAATTGTCCAAGCAATTTGTTATCAGCAGCCATATCACGTTCACCCTGAAATACACGAATTGTCACAGCAGATTGATTATCTTCTGCGGTACTAAATATCTGTGATTTTTTGGTTGGAATTGTAGTGTTTCTATCAATCAAGCGAGTAAACACACCACCCAAAGTTTCAATACCCAAAGACAAAGGTGTTACATCTAATAACAAAACGTCTTTGACTTCGCCTTTTAATACCCCACCTTGAATTGCGGCACCCAATGCAACTACTTCATCAGGGTTCACACCTTTGTGTGGTTCTTTGCCAAAGAATTCTTTTACTGTTTCTGCAACTTTTGGCATACGTGTTTGACCACCAACCAAAATAACTTCACTGATTTGAGAAGTTGTCAACCCTGCATCTTTCAAAGCTTTTTTGCATGGTTCAATTGTCTTTTCAATTAAATCTGCAACCAAAGATTCCAATTTTGCACGTGTTAATGTTATGTTAAAGTGCTTTGGACCTGTGGCATCTGCCGTCAAATAAGGCAAATTAACATCTGTGGAAGTCTTAGAAGACAATTCTATTTTTGCTTTTTCTGCTGCCTCTTTCAAACGTTGCAACGCCAATTTATCGTTTGATAAATCAAGACCGCTTTGTGCTTTGAATTCTTCAATAAAATATTTCAAAACACGTGCATCAAAGTCTGCACCACCCAAAGCAGTATCACCATTTGTAGATTTTACTTCAAATACACCATCAACGATTTCCAAAATAGATACATCGAATGTTCCACCCCCCAAATCGTAAACAGCAATCACACCGTCTTTGTCTTTATCCAAACCATATGCCAAAGCTGCAGCGGTTGGTTCATTAACAATACGTAAAACATTTAATCCCGCAATACGACCAGCATCTTTTGTAGCCTGACGTTGTGAATCATTAAAGTAAGCAGGAACAGTAATAACTGCATCAGTTACTGTTTCACCTAAATAACTTTCTGCATCTTTTTTCAATTTAGATAAAATCATAGCGGAAATTTGTGATGGTGCATATTTTTTACCGTCAATTTCAACCCAAGCGTCACCATTATCACCAGCAACAATTTTATAAGGCACACGTTTTTGAATTTCTTTCACAGCTTCACTGTCAAAACGCAACCCCATTAAACGTTTAATTTCATAAATAGTATTTTCTGGATTTGTCACAGCCTGGTTTTTCGCAGTAATACCAACCAATTGTTCACCATTATTTGTTATAGCAACAACAGACGGTGTTGTACGTTGTCCTTCACTGTTTTCAATAATTTTTGGATCGCTTCCATCCATGAAAGCCATAGCGGAATTAGTAGTTCCTAAATCGATACCTAATACTTTTCCCATGTTTTTACTCCTTGTTAAAACATTTGTATGCTGTTGATATAGTTATTAAACAAATGATTTCAAGGGGTAATTTTATAAAAAACATATATTTTTATTCCTAACCTTGTGTATTGGTATAACAACGGTTATTTATCACAAAAACGTACGTTTGTGAACTAGGCATTAACCCTTAAAATTAAAAATTATCAGAAAATTCTGTATATACCGAAAATCATGTCTTTTTATCATTTTATTTTTTTTTAATCAAACTAGGAAAAAACTATTGATTTAAATATACATTTTTGCAAACATCATACTTAAAGGAACAGAAAGGGAGATAAAATGTTTAAATCATTTCACGGTATAATCAGACTGATTTTGTGTGCTGTTTGTTTTACTTATGTTTGCTCTGCAAAAGCCGATGAATCATATATGGTTGGTTACGTTTGTTCATTAGATACTACTTCTGTGACCACTATCGATACTGATGTTATAGGTAATTATACAATTAAAGATTATGATGTGGCATGCCCTCTTGCTGAGGATAATGACGATTTTCTTGGGTGGGCATGTGAAAAACGGGACCAACCCTCAAAAATAAATTATTACAACAGCGGAGATACGGTTTCTATTTCAAACCATATGACGTGTAAAGCGGTTATTAATAATATAAATTTTGTATTATATGATTATAACAATGACCAATGTGATGATGATTATGATATTACATGTATTGGAGGTGGTAGAGCTGAATTAAATTTTATAATTAACTCGGCGTTTGGCTATACATCTGTTAGCGATGTATGTATTATACGAGGAAAGAAAAATGCTATTACAATTATTCCCCTTATAGGAACCTATTGTATTAATACACTTCCTGCTGCAGAGAATCCAACTCAATACCCATATACAGCAAAGAAAACCGGTTACACGCTTGAAGGCTGGTATAAGCAAGGTGTGGTAAGCGAGGCTAATCGCGTTGGTGGTACCAGCGGCAATATTGATCTTACAATAGACATGATATCTTTGTTGCAAAACACAAACAATGGTGTGCTGATTCCAATGGTTATACTAAAAGGTAACTGGGAACCGATTGATTTTGATATTGTTTATCATAATATGGAATCTGGTGATATTAACCCAAACCCATCTACGTACAATATTGAAAATGTTGATGACAATGTAATAAAACTGCAAAATCCGTCAAGATCTGGTTATGAATTTTTGGGTTGGTGTGTCGGAGATTCCGCATGTCCCAATCCAAAGAAAGGGGATGAAGCCCCAACAGTATCCGGTGCAGATATAAATCCAAATGATTTAACCCAAGAACACAATACAAAACATTTTTATGCGATGTGGCATCAATTCGAATGTCCAACTAATAAATGGTTACATGTTGGAACCGGTGAAAACGACAAGATATGTATGTTTACTGGCGAACCAGAAAACAAACCTGTCATCAGAATACAAAAAGACACAGATGAATTTTATATCAAATTAATAAAAGATATAAATCAAGTAATGCATCCGGGTTCAACCAAAAAATTTCATGTACAGTTAAGCAATGGTATTTATAATGCTTACGATTTTATCGAAGAAGATGCTACACCAAATTGCGGACTTTTACCCCTTTATAAAAATTCGTATGAATACGATTTTAATAATACAATTGAACAAGATGGCAATCTGTATGTTCAAACCCACTTTGATGTGACAACTGGCAGATGTGAATGCCCATCAACCCTTACAACAACAAATAATATTAACTGTGCCATTGAACATAGGGGTATTAGAGTTGGTATGCAAAATAGATATTTTTGTAACGTATCAGGTTGTCTGGAGTTGTAGTCGCATCAACACGCAGATTATGCACTTTATCTTGGCAGTTACAATATGAATACCATAAGATTTACATCATAATTTCAGAACATTGTCATTACGAGAGTATTCAATCCAACAAAAAGCGACAGCGTTTGTTGTTGAATACTCGTGGTAATCTAGTTCTATTAATACGTGTCTGGCTTTGCCAGACTACTTTTTATTGACCTAGATTGCCACAGTCGCTATCGTTCCTTCGCAATGACAAAAGCCAAAAGGCTTTTGTCCGAACAGAAATTTGCTAAAAAAATTAATATCAAGATAAAGTGAATAATCTAATCAACACGATTGGGATTGTTATTTCTTGTAATATCTTTGTAATTCTTTCATGATAAATTTAAAGAATTTGCCTGGCATGGTGTCGGATGGTACAGACCAATTTGCATAAGTATATGGCATAGCGGTTACCAATAAAAACTTTGCCATCCATCTGAAAATCTTAATTTCTTGGTCACGTGTCAATTTAGCAGGTGCATTTGATACAAAAAACACCTCATTTTCAACAGAACGCGTTACTTTGCTATAAATTGCGTCCACTATTTTTTGTGGATGATATACCGTAGAAATACGCGGAAAACCTTCAAATAACATTTCATCATTACCCGCAGCACCATATAAAATATTCCAACCTATTCTGTCAAATAAAGTTTCCAAACATTCCAATATCATCGCATTATATTTTTTTACACCTTCTATATGCATATTTTCTGTTCTGGTATCAATAACATCTGTTGTTTTTGATTTAGAATTGTCGTCTATTCTAACATTTTCATACGCAAGATGTGTTTTGCGTTCATATTCAAAAAATGTTCGAACCTGGCATATTATTTCCAATGGTATAATTTTTCCATTACGACCAATGTCTAATACAAATTTGGCATTGCGATAACCACGCGGATTTTGAATATCAAAAAAACTATCGTGTTTAGAAATAATTTTTTCAGGCCACATTTCTGATACACGTTCGATAAATGTGCGTGCTTGCGGTACTAAATCAAACAAACATTTTATACGCCACACATCACGCAATTTTGCATACGGTGGAACAATCTTGTCCAATGCACGTACCAAATCAGCAGCAATTTGATTATTATCTGAACCCAAAATATTCAAAACTATGGGGGCTGCATCTGTGATAAAATTGTTAGTAAATTCTTCGTGTATTTCATCCAATATAGATTGAGCACTTGATTCCAAATCTGTATTAATTAATATCTTGTGAACCGTTTCTAAAACACAACTGACATATTTATCATAATATTTGCCTGTAATTTTATCTATTGCACGATTTACATTCTTTTGTGCCCCAACGATTACCGTCACAATGGAAGACACAGCCAAATCTATTTGGTGTTCTTTGGTGCTGGCAAAAAATTGATTACGCATAGGATCCATATCAAGACGATGGTTTACCAAATACATAGACAACGGATTTATATCTGAAATCGTTATTGTTTTATCTATAACAGAATCCATCTTGTAATCGTATGGTTTCACGGCCGCTTTTGGTGCACCAAAACACCGTCCAAGACATAAAAACACATCACGATATGTATCCATAGAATTTACATATAACGTATCCAGATAATCGCGTGTTGTTTTGTCTATGCGTCCAGATTTATAAGCGTCTTCTATGACCGCCAGATTTTTTTCATCGCTTAATCTGGTTAATTCAAAAACATCTTGTGTTGTTGTCGGGTTTGTCATTGCAAATCCTTTTGATTTATATATTATTTCATCATCGGGAATAATATAACATCACGCAAAGTTGGTTGATTAAAGATTATACTGGCCAATCTATCTATTCCCAATCCGACACCAGAAATTGGTGGAAAACCATGTTCCATAGCACGCACAAAATCATTGTCTGGATTAAATGCTTCTTCGTCACCATCGGCTATATTTTTGGCCTGGTCTTCAAAGGCTTTTAATTGTTGAATCGGATTTACCAACTCTGAATAACCCTTGCAAATTTCTGCACCGTATGCCAACAACTGGAACATATCCAAACATCTGTCATCTTTGTCATTATGACGTGCCAGTGGCACCATATATGTTGGATAATTATATAAAAATGTTGGCTGAACGATGTTAACACGTATTTTACGTTTGTAAACATAATCGACCAATGCGGGTACAGATTTTAAATCTTCAAGTTCACTAGCTGGAAACATATCCGCATCTACCAACTGTTTACGCAATTTATCAACATCATCAAATTCTAAAATATCACAACCAAACAATTCGTTCATCTTTGCGGTGTAATCGATTAATTCATAAGACGAAAAATTCAATTCAGTTCCTTGATAATCAATTTTTAACGTGCCACGCATTTTCTGAATCAAATGTTGCACCAATTCCCATGTGAATTTCATATTGTCTTTGAAATCCCAATACGCAGCATACCATTCAACCATAGTAAATTCCTGTAAGTGCATGGCATCCATGCCTTCGTTACGGAAATCTTTTGCAACTTCATATACTTTGTCAAAACCTGCACCAATTGCTTGTTTTAAAAATAATTCAGGTGAAATACGTAATTGGAAATCAACGTCTAATGCATTGTGGTGTGTAATAAACGGTTTTGCCGCCGCACCAGATGCAACATTTTGCATTATTGGTGTTTCAATTTCTAAAAATCCATGATTATTCATAAAATCACGCCAATATTGCGTCATTTTAAAGCGACCAAGTAATGCATTACGGGCTTCTGGATTAGAAATAATATCCAAATAACGCTGACGATAACGTGTTTCTGTATCTGTTAATCCATGAAATTTTTCAGGCAAAGGTCTTAACGCTTTTGATAAAATAGTATATTTTGACACACGAACCGTCAGTTCACCAGCGGTTGTATGATATAAAGTGCCAGTAATACCAATAAAATCACCCAAATCAACGTTCGCTTTCATAAACTTGTAATCTTCTTCGCCAATTTCTTCGCGAGACATTGAAAACTGAATTTCACCTTCTATATCATAAATACGCCCGAACATCAATTTGCCCAACCAACGTAAAGCCGTCACACGCCCTGCCAGAACCACAGGCGTTTCATCTGCTAATTCGCGTGCGGCGGCGATTGTATGTGTGCGTTCAAATCTGTCTTTCCAAACAACACCATCACGTTGTTTTATGTTTTCTACCTTTTGCAAACGTGCTTCCAATTCATTTGTCGACATATTCATGTTGTTGTTTTCAGCCATTTTCTTTTCCTTTTTAGTTATCATAAAAAAACGGACACACTAACAGATGCGTCCGTCATATTTCGTTGATGGTACGCATCTTAATTAAAAAAATGTTTTATACCCTGTTTCATATCGTTGTAAATTATAACCCAAAGAATCAAAAAGTAAAGAGTTAATTAACCATTCCTTGTTGTTGCACCGAATATTTTTCAAACACTTTGTTCAATTGGTTATGCACCTGAATTATCGTAGCACATTTTGATAAATGTTTAACAGAAGTGGCACCAACATACGTGCAACAAGACGCAATTCCACCCTTGATATCTTGCAATATTTTATCTATGGAACCAGTATATGGTATCAATAATTCGCGACCTTCGGATGTTTTATAATTATCCATTCCACCAGCAAATTTGTTGTTCGCATATTCCGAAGACATTCCATAATATATTTTGAAATATTTTGTTTGAATAACGCGGTTGCCGTCTTGTATTTCATCTGTTTCATAGTGCTTTTCTATTACATCGCCTTCGGCTTCGTCGGTGCCGGCAAATATACCGCCAGCCATAACAAAATCAGAATTTAAACACAAAGCTTTGCATATATCACCAATATCAACAATCCCACCATCTGCACATATATGACCATTCACAGAATGTGCAATATCAGCACATTCCAGAATCAAAGATACCATTGGCACACCACAACCAGTTTGTTTTCTGGTTAAGCAAGCAGAACCACTGCCTATGCCACATTTAATAATATCTGCATAATCTAAAAGTTTTAAACAAATATCACCACTGGCGATATTCCCAACCATAATAACAGAATCTGGAAATTCTTTGCGAACACGTGCCAAAGCATCCAATGCCTTTTGTATATAAAAATTCGGTGCATCAATACAAATATTGCGTGGTGCAACCCATTGATATTTAGATTCTAAATCTTTCAGTTTCTGTATTTCGTTTTCTATGTTTTTTAAACCTATGGTTATAAATAAATTTTCTGTGGGCACACCTTCTGCACAACAAGATTTGATAAATTTACCAATTTCATCCGTTGTATAATGTTTATGCAATGTTGCAAACATACCAGCGGTCAATAGTTTCTTAGAGATTTTAAAATTACCTACCGTTGCCATATTCGCGTTAAATATACCCAGACCAGTTCTGACTTGACCATGTTTAAACTTGAAAACACGTTGCAAGTTTACATCTTTACGAGAATTCAAGTTTATACCCATTTTTGGTTGTATTAAAATATCAGAATAATCTAGATATGTTTCGTGTAATATTTGCGTCATTATAAATATTCCTTTCTTTAAATTTGCCACAACAGGTTCGATTATAGACAAAACAAACGACATTTTTCAACAAGATTATCTGGAAAACCCAAAACCGCCCTTTCGGACGGTTTTAAAATTTTCACTCGACATTAAAAATGTCTGCGTGCAATTTTGTTGTTGCTCGAACTACGCTTTGCTTGTTCTCGCATACAAAATTTGGTGCGAGCAATGGGGAACGCAAAAACACTTTTAAGGGCTGTTTTTGATACCTTTTTGACCGCAAAACATTCATTTTTTATCAGTTTGCCTGACACTTTGCTTGGCACTTTTATAATTTACTGTGTTTTTGGTCAAAAGTACAATGTTTTTGGCTCAAGTGTAAATAATGTATCTTTTTGATAATCTTGTTTTTTCTACAACAAACACTTGACTAATTATATTTTTTGTATTATATTGGCCTTGACAAACAACAAAAGGGATAAATATGAATAATACAAGTTCAAACAAAGTAAACTATCGTAGCGGTCAAGAATTCTATGACGCGATTGTCTCAGCGAAAACACCAGACAAAATGAAACGCTGTATCCAGCGTTGTGAAGATGATGGGGTAACAATGGCTGCTTTTATATTAGCGGTACAAATGGGGAATTTAGACATAGTGGCATTATTTATACAATCGTCTAAAATAAATTTAGTTCAATTAGAAACGGCTGTCGCATTGGCGAAATCTGAAAAATGTTCGGCCATTATAGAAATATTGGAAGCAAAGATAAAACAGATAAAATTAGACCAAGAGTTAAAGGATATTGATCGTTTGCACAAAAAGTTTGCAGTTGCTGGTTCATGGTTAAAGGCGGGTTCGTTAAGGTTAATACACTATATCAAAAATCCGCGTGTCAATGTGAATTATATTGATGAAAAGTATGGGTCGCCATTCGTAAATTCGTTTGAGGTGGCAGGAGATGAACCACATAAAGTAGTACGTGCGTTTCTTGCTAGAACAGATTTAAATGTAAATTTAGTTAACAAAAATGGACAGACAGCTTTATTGACTGCTATTGATAATAATGATGATTATGATGTAAAAGAACTTCTGGCACATAAAGATATAGATGTAAATTTCATGTGTAAATCCCAAGAGTTATATGTACGAAAATATAAATGGAACTATGGTGATAGAGAATATGACCATGAGTGGAGATTTTTCAAAAAGATAAATGCTTTGGGGTTGGCGGCTGCAAACGGAAACGTAAAGATTTTACGTTTGCTTGTTAATCACCCAAAAATAAATTTGTTTGCAAAATTTGATGACAAAATGGCAATTGATTTAGCACGTGAAAACGATCATTATACTGCGATAGAGCTACTTGATATTGTTATGAAAAAAGCTAATAAAACAAATGATGCTTCTGACACTGATTTGATGCAAGCCGTTAGAACGGATGATATAGAATTGGTAAAAAATATCTTGAAAAACGGGAAGACCGATATAAACCAAAAGAACAGCAAGGGGCAAACGGCTTTATTTATGGTGCAATCAAAAGAGGTTGCCGAAGAACTTATTGAACATCGTGCCGATTTATATGCCAAAGATAATGAAGGAAAACCTGTATTTGTGAGTATATTGGAAAGATATCTTGATAGCCGCGATGATCGCATCGTTTCCGTTATCTATTTGATTGAAAAGTATAATTTTTCTATTGATGTCAGTGGTGATTGGGATCCTAGAAGGTTTCTTGGATTTTTAAATTATTTGGCCACCCACCCACGTTACGGCTATAGTGATTTGTTGCAGGCCATAAATAACGCATTTAAATTAAGCAATTGCGTAGGAACAGATTTGATAAAAGTCCGGCGAAGCTGGTTGGGTAATTTTGAGGGGATGGAGGTGGATGCTGAAGTATTTTATAATACTCGTAAACAAAAATTATCCCAGCACGTCATCCCTAAAAAAGGTGAGCGTGGATGTCGGTAATACCAAAAAGCAGAAAACCCTGAAATAATTTCAGGGTTTTTCTTTTGCTGATTTACAAAACAAAACCAAAAACCGCCCTTTCGGACGGTTTTAAAACTTTCACTCGACATTAAAAATGTCTGCGTGCAATTTTGTTGTTGCTCGAACTACGCTTTGCTTGTTCTCGCATACAAAATTTGGTGCGAGCAATGTACTTCGGTGGCGTATAGCCACCTCGCCTCGCAACTCGCCCCATTGCCGACAAAACCAAAAACCGCCCTTTCGGACGGTTTTAAAATTTTGGTGCGAGCAATGGGGCTCGAACCCACGACCTCAACCTTGGCAAGGTTGCGCTCTAGCCAACTGAGCTACGCTCGCATGCGGGGTTATTCTGACATAGTTTTTCCCATAATGCAAGTATTTTTTTACCACCTTTTATTTTTCTTTTTTAGAATTAAAAAAACTCATCACTTTTTGCACGATTGGCTTTTTCATCGTTTTCTTTTTCAATTCTGCAGTTTTTTCTTTTATAATCGCTGACGCTAATTCACTGGTCTTGATTTCATCAAAAATTCTGTTTAATAACACAGTTTGTTTCTTATCTAAATAAACATCGCCTTTTTTGGAATATCTGCGCAAAGAACGCAATTCAATGAAAACGCGATACAAACCCCATGCAGACTCTGTCC
>JAEEGL017267390.1_pt1 | contig 13751 bp, 8 predicted proteins | sample 9134231 | NCBI WGS metagenome assembly JAEEGL01 (sample SAMN16246548, study PRJNA631951) | gut metagenome | biome: gut microbiome; feature: rumen; material: fiber-attached | host: Bos | place: Iran: Karaj | collected 2018-10 | reverse complement strand
GTGGCATATCACCCATCGTTTATCAAGGAGAAGAGGTGTTCAAGGAGCATTATGGTATTGGTTATAATGATTTTGGAAGCATCGGATTCGTTGTTGACGGTGTCTTTTGGTGGCTCAAAAACACATCTCAGGAACGATTTGATTCCTCTGATGAGGCACTTAATTGTTTTCTGAAAGCAAATCCTTTTATCAACAAGGAGGATATTGATGATGTCGTTCTAATCAAAAGGGAAGAATGGGCCACTCACAATGTCTTTCCATATAGGCCCCAAGATGTTGTCCTCGTTACGACCAAGAAAGATAGTGCCATCAAGACCTTCTTTCTGAACGGGAGGCCGAAAAATAAGCATCGCGGGATTGAATTAGGGTGCTTGTTAGATAATGCTGTGCTAAAAAGACAGATTAAGAAACAGTGGGGAATCAATCCCAAAAGAATCACGGATATAACCGTTGAAGGGAAAGACATCCACATCTACACAAAGTGAGTATAATACAAACTCTTAAGAAGATTCATTGCAACAACTTCGCATCTTGAATAGTATTCTTCTTACCCATCAGTTGCCGGTACCGTCATAGCCGAGCTTGCCTACGCGGGGCTGCTGGTAGCATAGCACGAATCCATCTTCTGACGGACGGAATCCATATGTACATTCGCTCTCATAGTATGCTCCCTTCGTTGCATACTGTAAAGCATCCTGCAGCTTGGGGAGATTCTTTTCGGTAGAGCAGTTCTCAAGGCTGTTAGGGACTAGAATAAGTGGAGCTTGATTCCACCCATAGAGTGTCGTAAGATAATTGAAGCAATGGTGGGCAATCTGTACCAGATCAGACTTCCATAATGCCTGGGTATAGTTGCGGGTAATAATCTTTTCTGCCTCAACGTTCGTATCACCGTAAATGATGGCCGAGCATCCGCCCATTGTCAATTTGAGCACGGTAGAAGTACAATTGAAATCGCGGAGCGGATACTTAGCGGCGTCTTCTGCCTTGACGGCATCCTCATGTGTGTACATTACGTCAATGCCCATGGATGCAAGATCCAGATGCATGCCGGTGTGGGGCTTCAAGAAGACAACGTCTGGGTAATAGGTCCTCAAAGTGTGCCTGAACTGACTTGCGTATGCAGTGCTGGCAGGCCTTACCGCAAATGCCGGGAAATTGAACATTACCCGTTGAAGGTCCACTTTGTCGTGATACCTTCTCAAGAATCCGGATGCTCCGGCAAGATGGTCGCTGTGGGAATGAGTAATGAACCAACACGAGATGCGCAGCTTCTCTCCCTCCGGAGTATTCGTAATATCACAGAGAAAGTCATATAATCCTTTATAGAACTCTTCTGACGTCTGGAAGATGTGGCCGCCGTCCACCATCATGACCGAACCGTCTCCGGGAAGCAGCGCATAAAGCATACCACAGTTCATCGTATCATGGGTATTGCCGGCATAGTTCAGGGCGAACTGGTAGATCCCGGGATCCCCTGCTGCAGGGGCTTGATAAGAGAAATTGTCCTGAGTCACGTCGGTTTGCTCACAAATAACCCTTATATAGCCCTCGCTGTCTGTATAATAAGCATAAACAGACTTTCCTTGGCCTTGGAACTGGAGATGTATATTCTTCTCCAAACATCTTTTCTCCAAAGGTTTGTATCCGGCGGAGATGAGTTTCTTGCAGTAATTATCGAAATCCTCCGAACTGCATCCGCTGATGATCTGCATCTGCGAACAGAAGTCCGTGCTACCATCGGCATCATTTTCCAATCCGGGGGCAGAGAAATAAATACCGTCTGCTATGACGCCCGCTTCGGGACGGGGAAGATCAAGATGCCATGGATCCGAAGGATTATCAACTGTCTTCAGCGCTTCCCTGCCCGCAATCTCACCCTTTAGAGTGCGGCTTACAGAGGAAAGGGTGTCGAATTGCTTGAGATCTCCCATGAGTTCAAACTCTCTGATGCGCCCAAACCCAGTACTGTCGTTGCCAGCCTCGATGCGAACCCTGTATAGGGGGGCCCTTACAGGTTTAAATCTGACGGCATCCTTCAACATGTCGAACTTCCCTACCGTGGTTTTCTCTCTTGCATATCTGGCTCCGGGAACCTGTTTCCATTTTTCCCCGTCCTGGGAGTACTCCAAAAAGTACTGATTATTCTCCGATGCCTTCGGGTCCCAGTAGATCGTCGCACCCGTCGCCTTGGTAGGATTGGGGAATTTGAGCTGCAGCCATGTGCTGCGCCCATCCTGGTTGCGGAATAAACCCTCCTCCGGGTGCCATTGTCCGCTCAATTCCGATTCCCATCCGAACTCGTCAGCCTCCCCGTCTGTCGCAAAGAAAGGCATGTAGAATTCATGTTTGTAACTGTCTGCCGTAGCAGTGGCAAAGAATGAAAGATTGGATAAGGTTCCAATGTTCCCTCTGCAGGAAGGTAACATAACTGCCAGCAGTATCAAAGACAAAGCTGATTTCGAAAAATTGTTTCTCATAATGCAAATATAATAAATCGGAAGATTCCGCCCTATGTTTTTAAGAAATTCTGATAGGGTTCACGAAATAGGGGCTATTACCCGATCAGAAAAAGCAGTAACTTTGAAAAACAAATCCCGGATTATGACTCTTACCGAGTTTTGAGAATACGATTCTTAAACAATTAGAAACAGCTTCTCCGGCGAAGATCATTAATCCTGAATATGTGCAATGCACGTTCTGCTGTCGGCCGCCGCACATGTTATGGCGCAGGTAATACGTCTTTTTGGTGCAAGTGTGTGTTTGGGTGAGGTGTGTGTTTATGATGGGGCGTGTTTTTGGGCGGGGCGTGTTTTTGGGTGGGGACCTGCACCATCCTCTCGAGATAAAGGCCTCACTATCAATTATTTACATTTTGACCATGGCGCAGGTCCCCAGCATTTTTTCACACCTGCGCCATATTGAGCTACAAGAATGGTGCTTGGCATGCACAGCAGGCCCATTTCCACGGCACCCATACCACCAGGAGGTCGTTCAGTAGCACGCCATGCCGAGATCATGTCAGTACTATCCGAGAGATTATGATTTCGGGGGTGAAACTACACTTTACGGCCCCAAGTGTCCTCACAAAAACTACTTTTGGGGGCAAAACAATGGCTTACCGCACCCATTTTTATAGTCAGAAAGATCAATCAGCCGAAGAATATCTCGATCTTCCCGCCGTACACCAGAGCCAGGCCACGGTGTACAAGAGGGATTCCGGACAGGCAGCCGTACACCTGAGGAAGGCCACGGTGTACAAGAAGTAACCGTCACCAACCATTTTTGTCAATTATGCCCCAGGTATGGGAATGAGATTACTAACCACAAATATCAATATGCTAGAAAAAGAAACCTCTGATTTACAATACTTTACTTATCATGTCATACCTAATTAGTGCTCCGTAAAGGCTGACGAGTGCGAGAACATTATTCTGTGCCCTGACATTGTTCACCAGCGGATACATTTCTTTCACCCTCTAATCCCGTTCCAGGTCTCTTTTGAAGGCCGGGACCAGGAACACGAAGAAAACTGAGAATCGGGCTCTGATGGCACTAGGAGAGGGATTTTGCCAATAGCTCATGTTCCCGGTCAACCTCCTGAAAGTAGACCTGGAACAAAGGATGTATGTTTTCCCTTCTCGTGCCAACATAAGGTGGTCGGCAGTACGGCCGGTTTTCATGGATGAGATTGAGATTTTGCCATTTCGTCCACGAAAAAGGCCGGGTTTCATGGATGAGATTGTGATTTTGCCGTTACTAACGAGAAATGTCAAGTATTTCTTATTACATTTGTGTATTAGTACTGGGTAATAATGCCTCTTTCAGAATCATACCTTTTGTCCTTTGTGCCGGAGCGGTTTCTCACGGATGAGAAGTACCGCCGGGGGCATATCAACATCCTCGCTCCAGCGGAGGGGACCAGAATACTGGGGATGCATACCCCGGAAATGAAGCTTGTGGCAAAAGAGCTTGCCAAAAGGGGCAACTGGAGGGAACAGATTGAGACGTGGAGCGGCGACTGTTTGCCCTCTGCGGGCAATAAACGGCCTCTTACCGGGAAGGACGGGCTCACCCATGAAGAAAGAATGATATGGGGCCTGGTTATAGACTATGTAAAAGTGCCGCTGGAAGAGCGTCTGGAGATGATTGAGGAGTTCATCCCCGCTGTGGACAATTGGGCCATCTGTGACAATTTCTGCTGCAATGCCCGCTGGGTGGAAAAGGAGGACAAAGAGCGGATATGGTCATTCATTTCCGGCCTTATCGACTCGAAGGAAGAATTCCGCGTCCGGGTGGGACTCATTCTCGCTCTGGCTCATTTTCTCGATAAAGACAACCTGCCGCGGACTATAAAGGCCGTCGCCGACAGGGCATTCAGTGATGAGGATCCATACTATATCCGGATGGGAGCCGCCTGGCTTTTCGCAGAAGCACTCTGCAAACAATATGAATCTGCCCTCCCCTATATCAAGTCGAGGCGCCTCTCTCCCTGGATCCACAATAAATCTATCCAAAAAGCAAGAGAAAGCTATCGCATCTCAGAGGAGCGCAAGGCTGAACTGAAATCCTTGAGATAATCGACCGAAAAGGCCCTCTTTTTTTCATTTCATATTGCTATCTTTGTAAGATAAAGAACGACTGAGCATGAGCGAAGAAATGAATCTGGTCCGGGATCTTGCGGTGATACTTATTTCCGCAGGGGTCTTTACTATTATATCCAGGGCTCTAAAACAGCCCCTGGTCCTCGGGTATATAATAGCCGGAGTGCTTATCGGGCCGAATGTAGACTTCTTCTTCGGAATTTCCTCTAATGAAGCCGTCCATGAATGGTCGGAGATCGGCTTGATTTTCATGATGTTCGGTCTCGGTCTTGAATTCAGTTTCAAGAAGCTGCTAAAAGTAGGAAGCGGGGCCCTGGTGACAGCAGGGAGCAAGTTTGTCGGCGTTTTCATCCTCGGTTACATAACCGGCCAGGCTCTCGGTTGGACCTCAATGGAAAGCATCTTTCTCGGAGGGTTGCTGTCTATGTCCTCGACTGCCGTTGTCCTCAAGTCCTATGACGATATGGGGCTGAAAGACAAGCCCTACGCGGGGATGGTATTCGGAACTCTCGTAGTCGAAGACCTTATCGCCATTCTCCTCATGGTCCTTCTCTCCACCCTCGCTGTCTCCAAAGAATTCGAGGGCAAGGAGATGCTCTTCAATCTAACGAAACTCGGATTCTTCCTAATCCTGTGGTTCCTCGTCGGCATTTATGTAATTCCGACACTGCTTAAAAAAACTCGCAAATATCTCAATGACGAAATCCTTCTCATTGTATCAATAGGACTTTGCTTCGGCATGGTGACTCTGGCGACCGCGGTCGGATTCTCTTCCGCCCTGGGCGCTTTCGTTATGGGTTCCATCCTCGCGGAAACAATTGAGAGCGAACATATTGGAAAATTAGTCAGCCCGATAAAAGATCTCTTCGGAGCAATCTTTTTCATCTCCGTCGGTATGATGGTCTCTCCCTCCGTGATTATTGGGAACTGGGCCATAATACTGGTTCTTACCCTCTTTGTGATACTCACTCATATCATCTTCTCCGCTGCGGGTATCATCCTCTCCGGGGGCGGGGTCAAGAACGCTGTCCATACCGGATTCAGCCTCGCTCAGCTCGGAGAATTCGGGTTCATCATCGCAGGAGTCGGAGTCAGCCTCGGGGTAATGAGAGACTTTATCTATCCTGTAATCATTGCTGTCTCTGTAATCACCACTTTCACAACTCCTTACATGATAAAGCTCGCTCCAGGAGCCTACAACCTCCTGGAAAAGAAGCTGCCTACTTCATGGCTCGAGAGAATCAACAGCATGGAGCGGAAGGAGAAGAGGACTGTCGCAGAGCAGAGTGAGTGGAAAAAATACCTCAAGCCATATGCTCTCAGGCTGGTCCTCTACGGAGTCATTCTAATGGCCATAATCATAGCCTCAAAGGCCTTCCTTGAGCCCCTTGTCGCCAAGGTCTTACCTTCTCTAAGCACCTTCTGGAAGAATCTTATTTCATGCGTCATAACACTTGCCGTCATGTCCCCTTTCTTCCTGGGTCTTGCGAGCAATTCGGATACTATGCATACCTCGATGCTCAAACTCAGGAAAGAGAAAGAATCCAATATCTGGCCTCTGATCGGACTCTCCCTGCTTAGGACATTCATTGCGATTGGATTCATTATGAGTGTGATTTCCAGCCACTTCAATCTCGCCGGATGGACCATAATCCTGATTCTGATTGCAGCTGTTACCTTCATGCTCATTGCCCGTAAGAGTTTCATGAAGAATATAGCGATAGAAAAACAGTTCATAACGAATCTCAATGAAAAAGAGATACTAGAAAGAAGAAAAACTCCCGTTGCCACCTCAATACGGACAAAGATGGCCGGATACGATGTCCATATCGAGCCGGTCGACATCTCGGCGGACTCATCCTTTGTCGGTCTGAAGATGAAGGAGATTCCCTTCAGAAGCGAGAGCGGAGCGAATATCATCAAAATCCAGAGGGGATCGAAGAATATAGTCATCCCGGGTGGCGACGTTGTCATTTATCCCAACGACAGGCTCCTTGCCGTAGGATCTACCGAGCAGCTCAAGAACCTTCGGAAGATGATTAATTCCTCACTCCAAACCACCCCCGAACCAGAACAAGAATTCAATGTTGTCCCTATCATACTCGAGGCAGACTCCTACCTGACGGGAAGCTCTTTGCGTGATGTCTCCTTAAGGGACTACGGATGCATGGTAGTAAGTGTACTGAGGGGGGATGAAATCATAACCAATCCTCGTCCGGACTTTCATTTTGCCGAGGGAGACACCGTATGGATTGCGGGCGACATTTCCTCTCTCGATTGGATAAGCAACTGATAATAACTTATTTATATGGATACAAATCTCATCACCCTCCCCTACGCACTCGACTCGCTCGACCCTGTCCTCAGCGCTGAAACTCTCGCAATCCACCATGGAAAGCACCTGAGCGCATATGTTACCAATCTCAATGCCGCTCTCCCCGGGAGCGGGTTTGAAGGTCTCTCTCTCGAGGAAATAGTCGCCAAGGCTCCCGCCGGAAAGATCTTTAACAACGCCGGTCAGATCCTTAACCACAATCTCTACTTCCTCCAGTTTACCCCATCCCCTGTGCTCGAAGGCCCTACCGGAAAGCTGAAAGAGGCTATAGACAAGACTTTCGGTTCTTTTGAGGAGTTCAAGAAGACCTTTACTTCCCAAGGCGCTGCCCTTTTCGGATCCGGCTGGATCTGGCTCGCAGAGGATGCTGAAGGTTCTCTAGTGATAAAGCAGTATTCCAATGCAGGCAACCCTGTCGCCGACGGTCTCAAGCCCATCCTGACCTTTGACGTCTGGGAGCATGCCTATTATGTAGATTACCGTAACCGCCGCCCCGACTATCTGGGAGCCATCTGGAATATTCTCGACTGGAATGTCATAAGCAACAGATTCTAATGAAATCTCAACTCATCGCTGCCGTAGCAGCCTTTCTCGTTCTCGTTCCCGCGGGAGCGCAGAAAAAGGCGGCATCCCAAAAGGTTGTCCGCGCCAACTATGAACTTGCAGAGAGATTCTCGGCAAAGAGAGTCAGCAACATGGTCTACTCCACCAGGATCAATCCCAGATGGTTCAAGGGAGATGACCGATTCTGGTATGACTGGAAGACCTCCAAAGGGACCAAATACTTCATTGTGGATCCCTTGAAGGGCACAAAGAAGGAAGTGTTCGACATGGACAGGCTCGCAATGGATCTGACTTCAATCGTCAAGGACCCTTTCGACGCGCAGCATATCCCCTTCGAAAGCCTCAAACTAGTTGATGATAAAGCATTCACATTCGATATCCGAAGCTCCGCAGAAGAGACCGATTCCACCAAATTCAAGGATGGAAAACCAGGCAAGAAGGTCTTCCATTTCAGATATGACATCGATGGAAAAAAACTCACCGAGGTGCCTGAGAAGCCGAAACTCTATCCCGAATGGGCAAATGTATCTCCCGACGGGACCATCGGAATCTATGTCAAGAATCACAACCTCTGGGTGATGGATTCAACCAGCCTGAGAAAGGCGGCTAAGGATCCGAAGGACTCCACCATCGTCGAGAAGGCTCTCACCACCGACGGGACAAAGGACTTCTCATGGAACGGCGACAACTACATGGGAGATACCGAAGCCGATTCAACCGCAAGAAAATTTGCCCCTCTCCGCTGGGCTCCCGACGGAAAGCATTTCGCAACTGTTCGATGGGATATGTCGAAAGTCAAGGAACTTTGGGTAATCAATTCTCTCGCCTCTCCTCGTCCGAAGCTTGAAGCTTATCACTACCAGATGCCTGGAGAGGAAGGGCCGACAGGAATGCTTTATATTTTTGACGCCGACGGCAATAAGAACTACGTCAAAACATTGGCATTCAAAAACCAAGAGATGGATATTCTGAATGCTGAAAGGAAGGCGGAAGACGCTTATACCGATTTCTACAGCATGAAATGGCTCGGAGACAACGACGGATTCTATTTCATCCGCCAAAGCCGCGACCTTAAGAGACTCGACCTTTGCCGGGTTGATATCGGCGCCGATAGTACCAAGACTGTGGTCTCCGAAAGGATGAACACTTACGTCGAGTACCGTAATCCTACTTTCAACAAGGGCCGTTTCGTCTGGTGGTCTGAGAGGAATGGATGGGCAAACCTCTATCTCTACGAAAGCGATGGGACCCTTGTAAGGGCCCTTACCGACGGAGCTTTCCATATCGAGGATATCCTCGCTGTCACGGACACCTATGTGCTGGCAAGTGCATGCGGAGTTGAGAAGGGAGAGAACCCCTACCAGATGCATACCTACAAGATCTCTCTGGACGGTAGCTCAATGGTAAAGCTCGATATGGACGACATGGATGTGCTTTCGACCGCTTCCGATGATGGTAAATACTTTATTGCCAATTACTCAAGAGTCGACGCCAAGCCTGCCGTCGCTCTCTTTGACGCAGTTCGAGGGAGAAAGGTAATGGAGCTCGAAGAAGCCGATTTCTCGCGCCTCTTTGCCGCGGGATACCGTTTCCCCGAGCGATTCTCGGTCAAGGCTGCTGATGGAATTACCGACCTCTACGGAGCAATCTACAAGCCTTTCGACTTCGATAGCACCAAGGTTTATCCTGTTTGCGATTATGTCTATCCGGGCCCGCAAGTCGAAGCCAATAATATCTCATGGTCAAAGGGATTTACCCGCACCGACCGGCTCGCCCAGCTCGGGTTCATCGTGGTCACTGTCGGCAACCGCGGAGGCCATCCCAACCGCTCAAAGTGGTACCATAATTACGGTTACGGCAACCTTCGCGACTATGGTCTCGAAGATCAGAAATATGCCCTCCAGCAGCTTGCAGAGAGGTTCACCTATATGGATATCAACCGCGTCGGCATCCATGGACATTCGGGAGGAGGCTTTATGTCAACAGCCGCAATCCTGAAGTATCCGGACTTTTTCAAGGTCGCCGTCTCGTGCGCAGGCAATCATGACAATTCCATCTACAATCGCTGGTGGTCAGAGCAGCACCATGGAGTCCAGGAGAAAGTCTCACAGGGCGATACCACCTTCGTTTACCATATCGACACGAATCAGGAGATTGCATCCCGCCTGAAAGGTCATCTCCTGCTGGTTCACGGCGATATCGACAACAATGTCAATCCGGCCAACTCCATCCGCGTCGTTGATGCGCTCATCCGCGCGAACAAGAGATTCGATATGCTCATCCTTCCAGGCCAAAGGCACGGTTTCGGCGACATGAACGAATACTTCTTCTGGAAAATGGCCGACTACTACACCCTCCATCTCATGGGCGACCGGACTCCCCGTCCCGTCGACATTGAAGAGCTCAACAACGACTGAGCTAACGCAAAAGGACATAAAATAAACTGATACGGTTTTCAGACCGTATCAGTTTATTATTTACTGAACAATTTACTCAACCGTTACAGTAAAATCAGCGTAGATCGGGAAGTGGTCCGAACATACGGAGGTTCCGTTTTCAATCGGAGTATTGACGACCTTATAGGTCGAAGCAACTGCGTTGCGATAGAAAATATGGTCGATATAAGTCCACGTAGCCTGATTGGTGCGGAAGCCGGTGTATGTCGGGAACTTGTCCGCCTTTTCGGCCTTTGTCGCAGCATGCTGCATCCAGAGGCGCAGCGGCAGGAGGGACTCATGCTCGTATGCTAGATTGAGATCGCCGCAGAAGAAAACAGGAGTATCTTCAGCGCACTCTGCCTTCATTCGCTCAACTGACATGATCCCGCACTGCTTACGACCATTTACTCCGTTAGGGAAGAAATGGGTCGTCCAGACGTAGAATACGATACCGGTCTCCCTTTCCCTTACTTTAAGCCACAGAGTCAGCTTCGGAGTGCCTCCGTCCTCGAACAGAGGTCCGCTGTAAGAACTGACATCAGGAGTGTCGCTGAACCAATAACGGCCCCAGTCCAGCATAGTAAAGCGATTTGTACGCAGAGCGATGACATCACGGTGGCCTCCATTCTGGAAGATACCGTCATCATCACACTTCTCCACATTCTCATACCCGGCTTTCTTTACACCGTCCTTCGCATACTGGAAGTAACTGTACTGAGGGAAGTTGGACTTCATGAAATTAAGTTGGGTACGACGGCATTCCTGAAGGCAGATAATATCCGGCTGAGTCGCCTCGAACATCTCCTTGCAGGGTTTCTCCCTGTATTCTGACCAGGTATGTCCTTCAGCTTCTCCTGTACTCTGAAGAATATTGAAAGACATCAGACGGAATGAGAAAGACTTTGTCTCCACAGTAGGCTCTATCACCTTCGCATTCTGCTGAATTGTGAACGTGCGGACATCATCTCCGCAGGAGAACTGCACCTCTCCGGAACGCGAAGATGTTTCAGGATTGGCATCCACAGTAAGAGTGACATCGTAGGTGCCAGCAAGGCCATAATCCTTCGAGAGGCGGATCCATGAGGGAGCAGTCGCCCTCCAGAAGGCAGTAGAGGTGAAGTGAACGTTGATAGGATCTACACTCTGCGCTGCAACAGTCCTGTCTTCTGCTCCGCTGATTTCGGAGAACTCTCCTTTGACAACAGGAGTTGTCCCCTGATTCTTATCACAGGAGCAGAACCCGACAAACAGCAAACAAGCAGTTGCAAAAGCAGTTAGTATTTTCTTCATATTCGATTAGCAATCAAAAAAGGAGAAAGCGCCCACAAAGGCATGCAGGCGCTTCCTGAAGATACTTGATATTAGTTTCCGAAGGTTACGCCATCAATTGTAGCGGTAGCACCAAGTTCTACACCAAACAGAAGTGAAGACAAGTTGCTGGAGGAAGCGACAGTTGTGGTCTCGCCCTTGGTTATCGAAGCAGCGCCGACCTTGCCGGTGACAGCGGTATTGAAAGCACTGTTGTTACCAGCGATAAGACCTACATTTGCAGTTTCGGCAGTTACCTTGATAACAACCTTGTCAGTAATGATGTTATTGGTGAAGCGGGAATTGATTGCACCGCTACCTCCAAGAAGACCACCTACTCCGGTATACTTGGCATTTGTCTGGGGAGAGTCAACTGAAATCTCACCATTGCTGGTGCAGCCGTCGATGATAATAGTACCACTGGGCTCGCCATAGGCCTGAATTCCGCCAATCATTGCTCTAGTATTAGAGTTTCCGTTTACGAGCGAAATCTTGCCATTATTCGTGCAGTTTTTAAGCTCCCAGGTGTTGATACCGTTGCCTTCGCTGTCAGGGCTCTGCTTGCTGTTACTTGCGTGGCCATTGATACCGGCGACACGGCAACGAAGCTTAGAGCCGCCCGGGTCACAGGTAATAGCTCCATTATTCACGCAGCCTTCATACAGGACATAGCCACCCACGAGAGGTGTACCATAGTAACCAGTTATACCGCTAACATATGCCCAGGAAGATTCGGGATAACCTGTTGCATTATTATTGATAGCGCCATTATTGGTGCAATCCTTGAACGTAGCTTCATTGAGGTTATTGACATAACCGCAGATACCTGCTATACGGGCAGTGCCTGCACCAGTATAGGAAACCTCTCCTTCGTTGACGCAGTTCTCAACACGGTTGACACCCTTTTCGTATTCGGTGTCAGTAATCTTGATACTATTCTCGATATGGCCTACGATACCGCCAAGCTGAGAAGCCTTGCTGGCTCCACCCTCATATACAGCGACTATCTTACCTGTATTCTTGCAGCCCTTGAAATTGACTCCGGGATTTGCGTATCCGACGATACCGCCTGCATGGTGAGTGTTGACAATGTTGTTGAGAGTGATGTCAATATTGTTGGTACAATTCTCAAAGGAAGCAGTCTTGGCAGCAAGACCTGCAATACCTCCGATATGATAGGTAGCGGCCTCTGTATTTGCGTGGACAGCCTTGATAGAACCGGATGCATTGAGGTTCTTGACAGCACCGTTGACCTTACGGAATATACCTACGTTGGCGAACTTAGGATCATCAGTTGAAAGATCAGCAGCTTCGAGGTTGAGAGTGATAGTATGATCCTGTCCGTCGAAGTTGCAGGTCAATGAATCAATGGGAGCTGTGATAGTGATATCAGCAGCAAGCTTCACGGTCTCAGTAAGCTCATACTGATCCATAGCAGCGGCGAACTTTGCAAAGTCGTCTGCTGTCTTGACCTCGGTAATCTTGGACTCGACAGGAACTTCCGGTTTCGGAGCCGCTTTCTGCTTGACAGAAATAGAAACGCGCTTTGCAGAGCAGTTGATAGAGATTGCATCAGTACGCTCCTTGTAAGCCTCGTTAGGAGAAACAGTGACGGTAATTGTACCATTGCCGTTGCCGCTTTGGGGATCTACGGTAAACCAAGAGGCTGAAGAAGTGACCTTCCACTCAACATTGGAAGTAACCTGGATGGTGGAAGTTCCTCCAGTGTGTTCGACAGTAATTTCTGTCGAATTGACAGAGAGCTCAGGAGTGACCTGGACAGGCTCCTCTTTCTTGCATGCGAGCACTGCAAGTGCCGCTACGGCAGCAAAAAACAGAGATTTTTTCATAATACTTGATATTTAATTGGTTATAATGTTATTACTTTTCCCAACCTGCATTTTGATCCAGATTGTCGTTGAGGGTGACACTGGATGCAGGCACCGGATAGAGGTATTTCTTCTCTTCCCACCTATAGTCCTTCTGGTTGGCGGTATAGGGAAGAATATAGCCCTTATTCCCCTCGGAAAGGGTTGTACCCATTCCGGAGAGAGTTGATCCGTTATAGTTGATAGTCAGGACATGAATACCGGACTTTTCGGAGACTTTGGCGGATACCATGTTGTCTACATTTCCATCACCGTCGAGGTCGAGTTCAGTCTCGATTGCGGGAATCCACATGCCGGTCTTCTGCTTGACAAGAAGCTCACCCATATGCCAGCGGCGGATATCCTGCTGGCGGATATTCTCCATCGTCATCTCGATTCCCCTTTCACGACGAACCTCGAGGATTATAGGATCAGTGACCTCGCCGAGGAAGTACTGAACCATGTAAGGATCGGCGCTTGTAGGATAGATACTCTTGACACCTGCACGCTCACGGAGAAGCTTGATTGTAGCATCCCAGACAGCCTGAGTGCATTCGCCAAGTTCGGCCTTGGCCTCTGCATAATTGAGCAGAACTTCAGCATAACGCATCAGAGGAACGTCGGTATAGGTAGG
>JAEEGL015057585.1_pt1 | contig 13751 bp, 8 predicted proteins | sample 9134231 | NCBI WGS metagenome assembly JAEEGL01 (sample SAMN16246548, study PRJNA631951) | gut metagenome | biome: gut microbiome; feature: rumen; material: fiber-attached | host: Bos | place: Iran: Karaj | collected 2018-10 | reverse complement strand
GTCAGGGTTCCGCCGAAAATCTCTCTTTCATGCGCGCCAAGTTTCTCCTGTCCGTGCCTATCAGCCAGAACGATCCGGTATTTCGCTTCCGGATCCAGCCCGCGCAGATGCAGAAGCGGTGCCGGCGCATTGGCTTCCGCGTGTTTATAGATCAGGTTGACCAGAGCCCGTTTCCTGTCCTTCCGGACTTCCTCCCAGGCAACAAACCGTCCCGAAAGATCCGTCAGGCGGTAGTAGTCGCCGTGTTCGACCGTTTCGTACAGGTCCTTGAAGCAGGCGATGTCTTCCCGGATCTGTTCCTTTTCTTCTTCCTGCAGCTTCTCGGGATCCAGTTCGTAACCGAACGATCCCGACATTGCCGCGGTCTTCCGCGTTCCCATCGGCGTCACGCGCCCTGTCTGATGGTTCGGAACGGCAGACACGTGCGCGCCCATCGTGCTTACCGGATAGATGAACGATGTCCCGTACTGGATCGTCAGCCGCTCAATGGGATCGGTGTCGTCGCTCGTCCAGATCTGCGGCGTGAAGCAGAGCATGCCGGGATCGAACCTTGCGCCGCCGCCCGAGCAACCCTCGATCAGAAGCTCCGGAAACGTTTCCGTCAGGATGCGCAGCACCCGGTACGTGCCGAGCACGAAGCGGTGCGCGAACGTCCCCTGCTCATCCTTCGGCAGCGCGTGCGAGTATTTGTCGCAGACATTGCGGTTAAAGTCCCATTTCAGATACTGCGCGCCGCTTTCCGACAAAACCTTTACCATCCGGCTGATGATATGGTCCTGCACGTCTCTCCGGCTCATGTCCAGAATGAGCTCCGCACGCGAGAGCGCAGGCTTGCGTCCCGGAACCGTAACGGCCCACTCGGGATGCTCGCGGTACAGGACGCTGTCTTCGGAGATCGCTTCCGGTTCGAACCAGATGCCGAACTTAAGACCGAGCGCCCGGATCTTTTCACCGAGCTCTCCGATCGTCATGCCGAGCTTCTTTTCGTTCGGGAACCAGTCGCCCAAGCCCGACATGTCGTCGTCCCGCTTTCCGAACCATCCGTCGTCGAGCACGAAGAGCTCGATGCCCAGATCGGCCGCTTCCTTAGCCATTTCAACAAGCTTTTCGCCCGTAAAGTTGAAATACGTGCCTTCCCAGTTGTTTAAGAGCACCGGACGGCGTCTGTCTTTCCAGTATCCCCGGACGACGCACTGCCGGATGAAGTCATGAAACGTGCGGCTCAATGCGGACAGGCCCTCATCCGAATATGCCAGCAGGGCTTCCGGCGAGTCAAACGTCTCGCCCGGCTGAAGCGTCCAGGAAAAGTCGTCCGGATGGATCCCGAGGATCACGCGCGTCTGTTGGAGCGCGTCCTTCTCGGCCTCGAGCAGGAACTCGCCGCTGTAGACGAACGCAAGGCCCCAAGCTTCCCCGTGGTCTTCGGACGTATCGGGCGCACAGAGGATCGCGGCAGGGTTATAGGCAGCACCCGATGAGCCGCGGACAGACTGTACCGCCTGGATGCCGTGAGATACCCGCCGTCTGTCGACTTCGCGCTCTCGGGCCCATCTGCCGTGGAAAGTCATCAGGTCGAGTTCGCCTGAGGGCAGATCGAGGTTCACGGCGCCGACCTTTTGAAGCTCGACCGGAAAACCGCCTTCATTCGTGATGCGGCACGCGCGGGTGATCACGTCCAGATCTTCGAATACGCCGTACAGAAGATCGACGCGGATGCCGGCCTCGCAATCTTTTAACGTCACGATCAGCGTTTCGGCCATCGCGCCCGGATCGTAGGATGCGGGAAGCCCCGGAATCACGTACTTTCCCGGCAGGATGATGTGGCTTTCGTACTTCAGCGACAGAACGCTCGCGCCGTGCGCTTCGCACACCTTCAGCGCGGTGATCCGGAAATCGCCTGCTCCGAAGGCGCTCATCTCCTGCGGCAGCGTGTCCAGCGTATAGTCACGGTCCTCATATCCGATCTCATACGGGTTCGGCGCCATCGTCGCACCCATCGGAAAGATCGCGTAGGACAGATCCTCATCCGCCGTCTTTGCCCCGTAATGCGTATGCAGGAGCGTGCCGAGCGCGTCGACCTTCATCTGATATGTCGAATGCTTCGTCTGCAGCGTCAGCGTCCGCGCAGCCTTGTCGAAGCGGATGCTCATTCGTCTTCTTCCCCCATCTGATCGTACCACTCGGTGAACGGGTGGACGATGCCGTTCTGTTTATATGCAATGACCGTAGAGAGGTTCACGTTCTCAACACTTTTGAAGATGTTGCTCTCCACATACGGATTGATCTTCTTCAATTCGGCGATCAGGTGCTTGACCTCCCGACGCTTCGAAAGCTCGCCCGCGTTTGCGGCCTCGTTCAGCGTGACGCCTTTCTCCGCCGCCTCGGTAAAGCGGCAGGCGCACTGCAGGAACTTCAGTCCGTGATGATCGCGGAAGCGGAGGATGTCCTCCTCACGGATCAGATACATCGGCCGGATCAGTTCCATTCCCGGAAAATTCGTCGAATGGATCTTCGGCATCATCGTCTGGATCTGCCCGCCGTAGAGCATCCCCATCAGGATCGTCTCAATGACGTCGTCATAGTGATGTCCGAGCGCGATCTTGTTGCAGCCCAGTTCCTGAGCCTTTCTGTAAAGGTATCCGCGACGCATGCGCGCGCACAGATAGCAGGGCGATTTGCCGACGTCCGACACCGCGTCGAAAATGGGACTTTCGAAGACCGTGACCGGGATCCCGAGCATCTTTGCGTTCTCTTCGATCAGCGCGCGGTTTTCAGGCAGATACCCCGGATCCATGCAGATGAACTCCAGTCCGAAATCGAACTTGCGGTGCATCTTCAGTTCCTGAAACAACTTCGCGAGGAGCATCGAATCCTTGCCGCCCGAAATGCAGACCGCGACGCGGTCTTCAGGCTGAAGCAGCCCGTATGTATTGATCGCTTTCGCAAACGGCGTGAACAGGCTCTTGTGGAACTTTTTCCGGATCGAGCGCTCAACAGCCTCCTGCTTTGTCAGCACCGGCTGCTCTTTTTCTTCCTGCAAAAGGATACCGTCCCTGTTCTCTGTCAATCCCATAACTTCCAGGGCGCGTCTTTGCTCTCCCACAGTTCTTCGAGTTTCTTCTTCTCGCGCTGCGTATCCATGCACTGCCAGAATCCGTTGTGCGTGTAAGCGGCGAGCGCATGTGCCTCGGCGAGCGCCTTCATCGGTTCCTTCTCCAGAACCGTGGAGTCATCCTGAAGGAAATTGAAGATCTCCTTCTCGCACACCATGAATCCGCCGTTGATCAGCGTCGAGTCCTCGTCTTCCTTTTCGCGGAAGGCTTCGACTTCGCCGAACGGGCTGACATTTAAGATGCCCTTCGTCTGCGCGACGTTTGCCGCCGTGATCGTGACGGTCTTTCCGTGTTTTCGATGGAACTCGAGCAGGGCCGGAATGTCGATGTCCGCGACCGAGTCGCCGTAAGTCAGAAAGAATGGTTCGTCTCCGACATAACGTTGGATGCGCTTTACGCGGCCGCCCGTCATCGTGCCGTATCCCGTGTCGACGACCGTGACCTTCCACGGGTCCACATGCGAAGAATGGACCTCGATGGAATTGTCCGTAAGGTCGAACGTCACATCGGAATTCAGCGTATAGTAATTCGCGAAATAGCTTTTGATCACGTCCTGCCGGTAACCGGCCAGGATGATGAACTCATTGAAGCCGTAATGCGAATAGATCTTCATGATGTGCCAGAGGATCGGCTTTCCGCCGATCTCGATCATCGGTTTCGGGATCAGGTGGCTTTCCTCGCTGATCCGGGTACCGAACCCGCCCGCCAAGATCACAACTTTCATCGGGGTCTCCTTTTACTGTATGGATTTCGTTTTCAGACCGCTCACGCCGGTCTATTAGCCGTTTGCCGCGTGCTTAATGCGCGAAGGTGCAGACGCCCCAGTCTTTTAAGGTCGCGGCGAGTTCCCGCGCGTGCCGGTATACCGTGCCTGAAGACAGGCCCCAGTCCTGAGCCGCACAGCCGTCGCATAAAAGCCCGTACGTCTGTCCGATGTACATCGCGCGGTACAGATGGTAGCGCTGCGTGACTGCCAGGACTTTCTTCCCTGCAAGGTCCTTCGAAGCGTGCGTCATGCTCAGATAAGTCGAATGGCCTTCATAGTCCGGGATCAGCTTCTCTTCGGGGATGCCGCCTTCCTTCAGGAACGTGATCATATGGTCCACTTCGTCATATTCGCCCTTCCGGTGATCCCCTGTCACGTATACGGTATCGGAAACGCCCTGTTTGTACAGCGTCAGAACGCATTCCAGTCGGTAACGCAGCATCGGGCTTAAGGACCCGTCCGGGTAGACGCCGCAGCCCAGAACAAGGATCGCGTCATATGTTCCGGCGTCTTCGACGCTTTTTAAAATGCGTCTGCCTTCCTTTACCCTGACGTAGGCGATGATCCCCGCTGCGGCAAGCACCGCGATCAGGATCAGGATCAGCAGGAATTTCAGGAATTTCCTCATCGTCTTGGCAGTCCTCCTTACGCTTTCGACAGGAGGATCTCCTCATTGAGAGCGAAGCTGTATATCCAGGTCTCTTTCACCCGTTTTCCCGTGATCTGTTCCATCGCGTCCGCGTACAGCTCGAGCTGCCTTTTGTAGCGGTCCTTCAGCTCTTCCGCATCATCCACGCGGGCAGTCTTATAGGCGACGATCACGAGCCCGTCGTCTTCCTCAAAGTACATGTCCATGACGCCCTGCACCATGATCCGCTCTCCATCGGGGAGATTTGTGAAGCGGTCACCGAGAACATCCTGCACCGGGAAGCCGACAATGAACTTCCGCTCCCGGAACCCTTTGCCCTTTTCAAGAGCGTCGAAGAAGCGCCTGCCGAGAGAGCCGGTCCGGAAACAGTCTATTTTCGCAATATTAATTGTATCTTTTTCAATGGCGGAAATCAAGCCTTTCTGCGCAAGGCGCGAAAGCAGATCTTCCGCCGGCTCATCGCGCCGCAGGAATTCCATCACGTAATGATAGAGCGTGCCGCGCTCGGCGCCGGACAGCTGCTGTTTCGGCAGTCTTGCCGCTCCCGCGGGGTCGTCCGTTTCCGGGATGTCGTCCGTCAGGAAGGCTTCGTCTGCCTCCGGGTCTTCCTCTTCGGAAGCCGCGGCATCGGCCGCCTTTCTGCCCACCGCAAACAGTTCGCCCGGCGTTTTTTCAAAGACCTGCACGCCTTCCTCGTCCATCGCCATCTGTTTCAGTTTCGAGACGGAGACCGTCGCGCGCACCTTGTACAGATCGTCGTAAAGATAACCGTAGGAAAGCCTGGCCTGAAGGTCCGGATCGTCCTGCTTCTTTTCATCCAGCTTCTTTAGGAGCTCCGTCTGCGTAAACAGCTCTTTTCTCTGCCTTTTTGCAGCCATGGCCTGAAGGTCCTCGGGCCTGACGGTCACTTCCTCAAATCTTTCCTGCACTTCGGGCATAAGAAGAAGCGGAGCAACCCATTTCATATATGAACGGCTCGCGAAATGCTTCGGATCGTCCTTTGTCTTGTCAAAGCACCCCGTTAAGTACAGCTGCTCCTTTGCGCGCGTCATCGCCACGTACAGAAGACGCTGCTCCTCGCCGATCTCGTCCTTTTCGTTCTGCGCGTCGATGAACGTTCCGAACAGCGGGACCTCCGTCGTATTCGCATCAAGGTCGCACGCAGGAAGCGCAAAGCCCCAGTCGTAGTTTTTCCGCAGGATGTCGTATCCGGCGCCCCGGTAGGTGTTGCCGCAGCGCGCGACGAACACGACCGGAAATTCCAGTCCCTTGCTCTTGTGGATCGTCATGATGCGGACGACGTTGTCGGCCTCATCCTGCACGGAAGGTTCTCCCTCCTGTGTGCCTGTCTGCTTCCGTCCCTCGATGTAGCGCAGGAAGTTGAAGATGCCCTGGAAGCTGGTCTTCTCGAACTTTGAAGCCCTGATCAGAAGCTCGTCCAGGTTCTTCTGCCGCTGCCTTCCGCCCGGCATCGCCGACACGAACTCGTAGATCCTGCTCTCCTCATAAAACTTCCGCAAAAAGACCGACAGGCTCATGGTGTTCGACAGGCGGATCCACCGGTCGATCTTTTCAAAGAATCCGCAAAGCTTCTCTTTCAGTTCCGCATTTCCGTCCGTATCGTCCGCCTCTTCGGCATAAGCCTTTAACAGGCCGTAAAACGGTCCGCCGGTCTTTTTCTGCTTTGCCCAGGCTTTCACCAGGGCAAGCTCTGCGTCGTCGAAGCGAAAGACCGGTGATTTGAGCAGCGCGTACAGCGGAATGTCGTTCAGCGCGTTGTCGATGACCGACAGAAGATGCAGGATCAGCGACACTTCCCAGGTCTCGAAGAAGTCTTCCCTGCTCTCGGCGTAGACCGGGATGTTCATGCCTTCCAGCTGCCGGATGAAAGCCGTATTCGAGCTGGTCTTTCGAGCCAGGATCACGATGTCCCTGAACTGAGCCCTCCTGTAGCCGCTCTCTCCGTCCGCAAGAAACAGGCCGGTCTCTGGATCCACGAGCCGCAGGATCTCTTCGCCGATCATGCGCGCTTCCCATGTCTCGCTTTTTTCGTCATCGAGCGAATCGCTGTCCGTACCGTCAAACAGCATGATCCGCGGTTTCCCTGCCGTCCGCCCTATCGCAGGCGTTTCGGGGAAATGCGCGCCGTAATTCAACTGCACGTCGTCCGTATAATCGATGCCGCCCTCTTCTTTATGCATCAGCTTTTTAAAGACCGCGTTGGCGGCATCCAGCACCTCGATGCGGGAACGGAAGTTCTTGTTCAGCTCGATCTTCCAGCCTTCCGGCATTGTTCCGCCGGCGTCAGACGCTTCCCATTCTTCCTTTTCAAGAGGCGCAGGCGCATAATGGTCGTGCTTTTCCATGAACAGCTGCGGGCGCGCGTTTCTGAAACCGTAGATCGACTGTTTCGCGTCGCCGACCATCAGGATGTTCGGCGTGCCGCATTCTTTACGGGAGACCGCCGTCAGGATCCTCTCCTGCAGTTCGTTGGAATCCTGGTATTCGTCGATCATGATCTCGTCGAACTGCATAGACAGCGCCTTCGCCGTCTCCGTGCGCTGCCACTCATCATCGTACAAAAGCCTGATGCACCAGCGCGACAGATCCGAAAAGTCCGCAAGATGCCGCTCCGCTTTCGCTGCCGAGTAGGAATCGCGGAAGCACTTCGTCAGCCGTATGAGTTCCTCGGCAACGGGCAGGGAAAGCTTCGCCTGACCAAGCGCAAGATCCTCGTCAAACAGTTTCACATAATCCTTCTTCGCGTCAAAGTCGGCCCTGAACTGCTTGAACCACGGGCGGGCGCGCAGTTCTTCCTTTGTCTTTATGCTGTAGTCCTTCAGGTATTCTTCCAGAAGCTTTTCCGGATCCTCGCTCTGCTCTGACAGCCTGTAAACTTCCAGAATCACGTCTCTGATCTTCGTGTCGTTCTTTGTCGACATGAACGTCTCCGCGAATCTTAAGAAGACCTCGCCGCCTTTTCCGTACTCCTCCTCCAGAAGATCGTCCATGACGTCGCTTCGGATCAGTGCCGCTTCGTCTTCATCGGCGATGCGGAAGCCCGGATCCACGTCCAGCATGGAGATGTGGTTGCGGACGACGTTCATGCAGAAGCTGTCGATCGTGCAGACCATTGCATGCGGCAAAAGCTTCAACTGCCGCTGAAGACGGCGCACGTCTTTGATCTTCCCGCTTTCTTCGGCCTGTTCAAGCCGTCTGTTCAGCCCCTTATAAAGACGCTCGCGCATTTCCGCCGCCGCAGCCTTCGTGAAGGTCACGACGAGCAGCCTGTCGACGTCAGTACCGTCTTCCGCACAGATCCGCTCCAGGATATGCTCGATGAGGACCGCGGTCTTGCCGCTGCCGGCCGCCGCCGAGACCAGGAGGTTTCCCTTCTTCGCGCCGATGACCGCCTGCTGGGCAGAAGTCCATTTCACTTCATTCTGCTTTGCCGCCATCTTACGCCTCCTTTCCCTCTCCGGGCTTTTCCTGTCCTGAGTTGTCCTGTCCCCGGCTGCCAAGCTCATTGGCGGCGCGAAGCAGATCCTCGCGCGTCCTTTTTCCAAGCGGCTTTTCCTTATGTCCCGGTATCTGTCCCTTCTGGCCGCAGAACGTTTTATACGGACAGTATTCGCAGTTCTTCTCTTTCGCCGGGAGCACGGAGATGTCGCCTCCGGCGATCTCTTCCGCAAGTGCCCGCGCCTTATGCATGGCGAACTCGGAAAGACCGTCAAGCTCGGCGCCGTTGAAATAGTAGTTTTTCCCGTACCCGCTCGGCACTCCGTCCTTTGTCAGCGAAAGATGCTGCGCCACCGTGGATTTTTCCTTTTTGCCCATGAGGTTGTCGGTCATGTGCAAAGCGTCCGCTTCGGTGTTGATGATCCCCTCGAGCCGCATGTTTTCCAGGACCGCTTTCTCCGGGTCCGGGAGATCCAAAAGCTTCCCGCCGTCTTTGTCGACCCGCTTGATTTCGACCGCCTTGTCCTGGATCATGTAGTAATAAACGCCCGTCGGCACGATCTGTTTGCCGGGAGCGCGCTCCTTCAGCCGCTCCTCCGCCGCCTTCAGATACAGAAGCAGCTGCAGCTGCAGGCCGTAGTAGACCTCGGTATAATCGACCCTGTGATCGCTCGTCTTGTAATCGATGACGCGCACGTAGACCCTGCCGTCCTTCTCTCCCGAATCGATCCGGTCGATCCGCCCGCCGAGCGAGAGCATCACGCCGTCGGACAGCGGAAGGGAGAACGCCTTCAGTTTCCGGCTTTCAAACGGCACCTCCGCTTCGGTCTCTGTAAACGCGCCGGCGTTCCACTGGTGCTGAAGCGTCTTTAAGGCGCGGTCGGCAACATGCTCCGCGTGCGAAACAAGATACCGGTTCCGGTTCGAGTCCGTGAACAGGCCGGTCTTTTCGTTCTCCAGCGCACGCTGCACGCTCTTCTTTACATAGTCAAGCCGGTCCGCGTCATTAAGCGCGGCCCAGTCTCTGTCCTCTTCCTTCACGATCTTGAAGAACGCTTCCACGCTGTCATGGAACAGCGTGCCGATGTTCCGGTTGTCAGTCTCGTGCCGCTGCTGCTCCTTCAGATCGATCCCGTAATCCAGGAAGAACCTGTAGGGGCAGGACGCGAACGTCTCAAGGCGCGAAACGGAGCCGCCTATCACCGTGCCGTAAAGGCCGCGCACGGTCTCTTTGCCGAGCGTTTTTGCCTCATAACGGCAGAACAGGCCTTCGAAGATGCGCATCGTGCGTTCTTCATCGTCATTGAAAGCCCAGGCATAATGCTTCGCCAGCGTAAAAAGACGGTCTTCCGCTTCTTTTTGAAGCGCTTCCGGCAAGGCGCTTACGTCGTTCTTTCCTTCCGCTTCCATGCGGCGGTACTCTCTGAGTTCCTCCGAAAGATGCCGGTAGACGGACGGTTTCGTTAAGAGCAGGCTTTCGCGGTCCAAAAGCTTTTCCGCGCGGAGGGACGTTTCCGCCGGTTTTCCCTCAGCGGTCTCCTTCCCCTTGAACACGGATAAGAGCTCGCTTACCGCGAATCCCGGCGTCAGGGAGCTTCCGTCGTCCCCCGTCAGCGAGTATGATACCGTCAATGTCTCCGACGGCAGCGTCATCAGCAGGTACAGGTAAAAATGCGACTGGAAGGTCGCTTCCTTCGCCGTGTCCGCAAGTGTTAAGTCGTGCTTTCCGGGGTCGGTCTCGATATCGGCAAGCATCTCCCTGTCATGGTCCGTCAGGATCCCCGCTCCGTCCTTGATGTAGGGCAGCATCCCCTCGTTCGCGCCGAGAACGAACAGCTTTTTGATGCCGGACAAGCGCGTGCGCATCAGATCGCCGACCACGAGCCTGTCCTTTGTCGGCGGCGCAAGCCTTAAGCCGCTTGCCGAAACGCCCGTCGCAAGGATGTCCGAGAATTCTTCATTCGTCAGTATCTCGTCCCCGAGGATCCCTTCGATCTCCTGAAGAAGGTCTGATAAAAGTTCAGGCGCCGTTTCGTATTCCCGCGCCGTTTCGCCCTCCGCTTCTTTTGAAAGCGCCTTCATGCCTTCCTCTGCATTCAGGGTGCTTAAGAGAGCGCGCAAGGCATCCAGCCTGCTTTTTACGTTCCCGGAGGCCTTATATTCGTCCGCGAACCGAATAAACGGCGCGAACAGCGCTTCACGGGCCGTGTTCAGGTCCGGAAGGCGGGTATCGTCAAAGCCTTTATAGATTCCCTGCCATTCTTTTTCATAAGCGCTTTGTCCGCGAAGCCCGCGCGCAAGCGCATAGTTTTCCATTTCAAGCAGAAGTTCCCGCGCACAGAATTCCGAAGCCCATCTTAAGACCAGCGGATTCTTCAGCATGCTGAAAACGTCGTTGAATGCGAAGTCATTCCTGACAAGCGCCGGAAGCCCCTTTGCGAGCAGAAACAGCGGGTCGTTCAACAGCGCCTTCGTGCTGTCGATGAAGTACGGGATGCCCGCCTCGCCAAACTGTGCCTCGATCTCCTCACGGAACTCCTCGGGATCGCCCGTTATGACGGCGATGTCCTTATAGCGGTACTTCCGCCCGCCTTTGCCGCCGTCTTCCCTGATCGAAGAAAGGATCTGAGAAAGGGCGATCGCGACCTCTTCCTTTTTATCCTTCGCCCTGAAGAGCCGGATGTTCTTATGCTCTTCCACTTCCTGCTCGTCTTCCTCTATAGGTTTCGGCTTCGGATACCGGAACAGCGAACGCTCGATCTGCCTGATCTCAGAAGACACTGCCCCCGGCTTTTCTTCTCCGGGACCGCCGGCCCCCTGTTCCGCCGCCCGGATCTCTTCGGCAGGAAGGTTATGATCTTCGCCGAGCTTCCGGACGCGCTCCACCATGTGGGCGGACATATGGAACAGATCTTCCTTTTTGCTGTTTTCGGCAAAAGATGTCCCGGTCCCGAGCGTCACGCCCAGAACGACGCCCGCGCCATGCTCCAGCAATGCGTCAACGACCCTGTACTGCGGCGGCGTGAAGCCAGTGTATCCGTCCAGAACGAAGACCGTTTCCTTCACGCTTGCCCAGTCGCGGATGACGGACGAAAGCAGCGTCAGTTTTTCCTCGGAAAGCGCGTAGTTTCCGTGCAGAAGTTCAAGATAGGCTTTATAGAGGATATGGATGTCCTTCAGCTTCTGCTTAAGGCCGGGTTCCTCGACCTTTCCGATGCTTTCCCCAAGCGTCTTTTCGTCCACGTTGTACTGCGAAAGCTCGGACATCACGGACTTTAATTCCGTCAGAAAACCGATCCTTTTCGTCTTGCCCTTCAGACGCGTAAGCTCGCTCTCATGGCGGGAAACGGTCAGTTTGAGCAGCATGAGCTTCCCGTTCTCGGACAGGACGTTCTTCGTGTTCACCTTCATCTCGCTGAATACGCGGTGCGACAGGCGGTTGAAGGTCAGAACGTCGATGTTGAACAGCGCATGGCGCGGATGCAGGTCGATCAGCGCCTGCTGCGTCATCAGGCTCGCCTGCTCAGGCACGAGCATGATGTACTGGCGCTCAGGATGCGCTTCGGCTTCCCGAACGACCAGCCGGTGTATCCTTTCGGTCTTGTCAGATATGCTGCTGCCGATGATGAATCGAAGGCTCATCTTTGTCTCTCCATGCTGATTCACTGTACGGGACGCACGTATTTATAGTCGCCCGGGATGTAACGGATGCGTATCCTGTCGCCCGGCTGATGCTCCTGATTCAGCGTCATGCCCAGCGCGCTCTCGTGCGTTTCGCCCTTCTCGTCCCTGAACTCGACGTACGTGATGTACGTATCGTACGAGTCCGTGTCGTGGGCATACTCGATTCGCGTGACCACGCCGTCCGTCGTAAGGCCTTCCCTGTCGACCCTTTTTACCTTCTTAAGGATGCGGAAGAACGAGATCAAAAACACCAGCAGAAACAGACCGCCGATGACCCATTCGAAATGCTGCGCCAGGAATTCCGTCATTCCTTTTCTTCCCCCTTTTTATGAGCGTGCGGCCGCCGTATGCCGCCGTATTTCTCACCGATTATATTATACCCCATCGGACGCCGTTTATCAATCGGACCGGCCTTTGGTTTTACGTGCCGTTCCCTGTCCTGATGACAAATCGCTCATGCTGTGATATGATAAAAAAGCCGGGGGAAGCCCGGCAGATCAACACAAGAGGTATGAAACATGTATACGTATAAAACGTTCGGGACCTGCTCCCGCGCGATCGAAGTTGACGTCGAAGGAAAAAGCATCCGGAAGGTGCGCTTCATCGGCGGCTGCATGGGCAACACCCAGGGCGTCTCTGCCCTCGTTCAGGGGATGGATGTGGACGAGGCGATCCGTCGTCTTAAGGGCATCCAGTGCGGAAACAAGGGCACGTCCTGCCCGGACCAGCTTGCGCGCGCGTTGGAAGAGTACAAGAACGCGGCGGTAAAGGCATGAGCCCGCGCATCGTGCTGACCGGCGGCGGCACCGCCGGACACGTGACCCCGAACCTTGCATTGCTGCCGGGCTTAAGGGAACGCGGTTTTGAGATCCTGTACATCGGGTCTTTGGAAGGCATCGAGAAGGGGCTGATGGAGCAGGCCGGCGTCGAGTACCGCGGCATCCCGACAGGCAAGTTCAGGCGCTACAGCGGCGTTGCAACGATAAAGAAGGCCGGCAACATCTTCCAGGGCTTTTACGAAGCCGCGAAGGAGCGGCGGGAAGTCGACCGGCTGAACCGGAAGGATCTTAAGAACGTCGTGGAGGGCCGCGAAGAAGCGCTCAGACTGATCCGTGACTTTGCCCCGGACGTCGTTTTCTCGAAGGGCGGCTATGTTTCCGTGCCGGTCGTGTCGGCCGCGCACAAGCTCGGCATTCCGGCGATCATCCACGAATCCGACATGACGCCGGGTCTTGCAAACCGTCTGGTCTTCCGCTACGCCGAAAAGATCTGCTGCAATTTCCCGGAAACGCTTTCCTTCCTTCCGAAGGAAAAGGGAGTCCTTTCAGGATCTCCGATCCGGGACGAGCTGCGTACGGGAAGCCGTGAAAAAGGGCTTGAATTCGCCGGTTTTGACGGGAAGAAGCCCGTTCTTCTGATGATCGGCGGCTCGATGGGCGCACGGAAATTAAACGACGCCCTCCGGAAGGCGCTCGACAGCCTTCTTCCCGATTTCGACGTCATCCACCTGTGCGGAAAGGGCAATCTTGACGAGACGCTTACGCAGCGTGAAGGATATGTCCAGTATGAGTATATCAGCGAGGAACTGAAGGACCTGTTCGCGGCCGCGGACATCGTCTTCTCCCGCGCCGGGGCCAACGCGATCTGCGAGCTCCTTGCGCTTAAAAAACCGAACCTTTTGGTCCCGCTCTCGAAAGCAGCCAGCCGCGGCGACCAGATCCTGAACGCCCGCTCGTTCGAAAAGCAGGGCTTCTCGATGGTCATCGAGGAAGAGCATCTGACGCCCGATATCCTCTCGGACGCGCTGCATAAGCTTTATGCGACCCGAGCGCAGTATGTGTCTGCCATGGAAGAGAGCGCTCAGCAGAACGGCGTCGACGTGATCCTCGGCCTCATCGACGCTCTGACACAGTACCGGGAGACTTCTGCTGACGGTGAATGACGGCTATTCGAAGCGCAACAATCGCCGCTGTTTCGCGCGGTCAAATGAATTTGCGTAAATTTACGCAGAAATGTTGCATAAAAAAACGGGGGGTATAATAGGTACAGAAGGAACAACCGTCCATGAAAAGGAGGCATG
>JAEEGL010560795.1_pt1 | contig 13751 bp, 13 predicted proteins | sample 9134231 | NCBI WGS metagenome assembly JAEEGL01 (sample SAMN16246548, study PRJNA631951) | gut metagenome | biome: gut microbiome; feature: rumen; material: fiber-attached | host: Bos | place: Iran: Karaj | collected 2018-10 | reverse complement strand
CTATCATTTATGGTTTTTATTATTTGTTCAATCATGGCATCTATAGATCCATCGTTTTTTACATCTACTGTAAATTCATAAAATTCCCCAGGTTCTTTTAATTTTATATGAAAATTTACTGTTGTCGCATCAGTTATTGTTGCAGGTTGTGTTACTTGTGATCCCGATATAGAACCTGTAGTTACTTGAACATTATCCCAATGAACATTCCAGGTATTAGAATCTACATCTGTTGTTCCATTAATAGTAAGTGTTGTAGTTAAATAGGCATATCCTATACCTAATCCTGCTAATAAAATAATTAAAAATAATAAAAGATTTTGTTTTCTAATTCTTTTCACATTATCACCTATTCTTCTTTATTATATCATAAAAAAAAGAACTGTTTTTCAGTTCTTTTAATTATCTCTACTTCTATTGGCTCTATCTCTTTTTCTTGTGTTTTTAATACCCTCTTTTTTAGCCGCTCTTCTCTTTACTCCTGGTTTATCATATGCTTCACGTTTTTTCCACTCAGAAGGGACACCGTCTCTTGCTACTTTTTGTTTGAATTTTCTTAGAGCTTGATCTAAGTTTCCTCTAACAGTTACTTTAGTTGCCATCTAAAATTTCCCTCCCTTCGTTTTAACTACAAAGAATTATAACAAATAATTATAGCATTTTCAACCCATTTTTCTATATTTTTTGTTATTTTGCAATGAAAAAATAGAGATTTTTAATAAAAATGCCGACATTTTTTCCTGTTTCAGAAAAAAAACTAATTGTTAAGGGAATAAATGGTAGTACTAATACCGTCATAACAATGTTTCTTGTTGTTTTTAAACCTTTTTTTATTTTAGGGGACATATTTCGTCCTCTGCCATTCTTCTAAAACCTGATCCTAAATTATATCCTGCTTCTTGTATTAATATAATAATATTTACTACGGCATTTATTATAGGACCTGATACATAAGAATCTCCACCTGAGATTCTTTCTAATTCTTTATCTTTTATTTGTATCATGTTCCGCACTCCTTAGGATTGGCAATCCCATCTATTACTCCAGATAAAAATATCAACGCCGCTGCAACCGCTATACCGATCCATATGTATGGAACAGCACCCCCTGATACTCTTTCTAACTCTTTATCTTCAACCTTAATTATTATAATCACCACCCCAACTATTTATGATACTTTCTATCATATTTATTCTTCTCTTTTCTATTGATATTGTTATAAACTGTTCTTTTGTTTTATAAGGAAATTCTATATTTATTTGATAGTTATTATTATCTTTTTTTATTTCTTTAATATTATATTTTATCTTTTTATTATTGATATAAAAAAATGTGTTTTTATACCATAGTATTTTTTCTTTATTTGGAACTATTACTAGTCCTTCATTATTACTAGTAATAATTACTGGATATTTTTTATACTCAATTATTTTAATATTAAATAAATTGTATATTAACAATAACTCTAATAAGAAAAATACTATTACTAAAAATAAAGTTATACTTGTTCTTTCATACTTTTTTTGCTTCATGTATAACTCCACTTTCTAATTTTAATACTCTATCAAATAATTTTTTATTATTAAAACGATGAGATATTATAATTATTGTTTTATCTTTTAAAAACTCAAATATATTTTCTAATATCTTCTTTTCTTTATTAATATCAATTTGGCCTAAAGCTTCATCTAAGATGTATATATTAGATTTTCTAAGTAGTGCTCTAGCAAGAATAATTCTTTGTCTTTCTCCGTTACTTAAATTAAAACCATTTTCTTCTATTATAGAATCTTTACTCATATTTTTATTTTTTAATATTTCTGTTATACAACATATATCTAATACTTTTATAAAGTCTTCTTCTGGATACTCATTGAATAAACAAATATTGTTTTCTATTGTATCTTGAAAAAGATATTCATTACTTGTTACATATGTTATATGTGTTCTTATATTTTGAAGGTGATAATGATTAATATCAATTCCTGAAATATTTATTGTATTATATGGTGTTTCAATATACCTCATTATCATTTTTACAAGAGTAGATTTACCACAACCACTTTCTCCACTTAATAGTATTTTTTCATTCCTTTTAATTACTAAATTTAAATTATTAAAAATGATTCTTGTACCTATTTTATAATTTAGTTTCTTTATCACAATATCTCCTTCCAAAGTATAAGGAAGATAAAAATAACTATTTTGAAATTGTTCTTTTTCTAACATAAATAATTCTTCAACTCTGTCTAATGTTAATTTATAAGAATGATAATTACTTATTAATCCAATTATATTTGTAAAACTACTTAAATAATAATTTACAAATGTCTGAAATATTATTAAACTGCTTAATTTCATGTCTTTTCTAATTACATAGTAACTACCTATTCCATACACAATGATTAGAATTAATTCTTTTAAATTGTTTTTTACAAATAATTCTTGTGTAATATTATTTAAATAATTATAAATATGTTCTTGAAATGATTTGTAGTTTGTATCAAACTTATCTATTAATCTTTTTTCTAAGTGACTACCTTTGATTGTATCTACATTACTTACTCCTTGAATTATATATGAATTAATAACATCTTCTCTTACTTTTATTTTTTTCATATTTTTCTTTTTATATTTTGAAATAAGAAGTGTATAAAGCATTGATATGATTGAAATTAAAAGAATACTTAGTGCTAATATATTATTGTATTTAAACATAATAGCAAAGAATATAATGCATGATAATATGTCAGTTGAAACCGTACAAAAAAGATTTGTAAGATAATCTTTAATACTTGATAAATCTTTAAAACGAGATATAACTTCTCCTGTTGTTCTATTTTTAAAATAGAGATATGGAAGCAAAAGTATTTGTTTATATGTAAAGGATGTTATTTCTAAATCAAATAAAGAATTCCATTTATTTAATAAAATATCTCTTAACAAGTTCATTATATTTTTTAATAAATATATTATTAATAATACTATTGTTATTGTTAAAAGATTATTGGATACATTGTAGTTAACACCGTACTCTATCAAGTACTTGAAGTGAAAAGAAGTTATAATATTTAATATGAAATAATTTGTTGTTAATAGAAAAATGAAAATGAATATGTTTTTGTTTTTTATCATTTGATTTATCATCTTATGATAGATTATGTTTTTTTTCTTTAATATTGGTAGTTTCTTTTTTGGTTTTAGAAATAAATAGTAATTACTTGATAGCAAATGATATTCGGAAAAAGATATTGTTCTCTTTCCTTTAGCAGGATCCATTATAAGTACTTGTTGTTTAATATTATTGATTTCATATATTACAATGAAATGTTTTCTATTGCTTTTTATTTGGACATGGGCTATACAGGGTAAGTTATTTGGTTCTATATTTTCTATTTTTCCTGATAGCCCTTCTGCTTCAAAACCTAAGTTTTTAGCAGCTTCTTGTAAGTTATATAATGTTACTCCTTCTTTAGTAGTATTAGTTAACTCTCTTAAATACTCTTTCGGAACTTCTCCTCCATAATACCGAATAATAGATAATAAAGAACAAATACCACAGTCTTTTGCACCATCTTGTAATACTATCTTCACACTTATTACTTTCGCCTCCATTAATATTATTCTTTTGTTTTTATAAAAACCACATTATTATTAAAAAAAAGTAAAAAAAAAGAAGAGTAACCTCTTCTTGATGAATATACTTAATCCTGATCAAACGCGTGATAAATGACTAAGATTAATTAATAGATAAATATCTAATATATTCACTAATATAATATCATATTTTTACTATTATTAACAATAATAATTACTATGATTTAATACTTTTACAATTATTTACAATATCGATATAAGAATAATTTTTCTTTTAAATAAAAAAGAACTATTATCTAGTCCTTTACAATCAAAATGGTGGAGCATAGCGGGATCGAACCGCTGACCTCCACGGTGCAAACGTGGCGCTCTCCCAGCTGAGCTAATGCCCCAAATCAACTGACAACAATAATATTAGCATTATATGACTTTGTTGTCAATGATTTTTTAATTAATACTTATCTTTTTATACTTCTTAGGAATCTTTTTAATTATATAGTATATTACTTCAATATATATAATATTTAATAGTAAACTATGTCCTATTTTATAGAATACTTTATAAAAAGTAATAGGTACCATATTATAAGCAAATAGTATTATTCCTGTTAAAGATTCATAGAGAATAATAATACCTATTGTTTCAAATAATAGATTAATTGTATTTAGAGATATATTTTTTTGAAGAATTTTATTAATAAAAGCTATTATTAAGAATAATACTCCATTAAAGAATATTAAATTTGTATAAAATAAATCATATATTACTCCTGTTATAAAGGCTATTAACAGATATTTATTTTCATCTTTTCTATAGAATGGATATATTACTATTAGAGATACTAGTGTTAATAAAGGGGTAAAGAGTGATAAATCATTTACTAAAAATGGTAAATAATTTGTTAGTATTCCATCAAATATTAAAGAGATTGCTATTATGATATAGGGAATCATGATTTCACCTTTAATACTGTTACATAGTGAATATCATTGAAGTTTTGTTTTGTTTTGATAGATATTAATTTACTTAAATTGTATTTATCACTTGCTATTTCTTCTACTTCTCCTACATATATTCCGGCAGGAAACATTTCCCCTAATCCACTTGTTAAAACTGTATCTCCTTTATTAATCTGGGTTGTTTTATCTATTCCTGATACTAGAATAGTTTTTTTCTTTTTATCATAACCATTCATTATTGCATAATTATCTTGTCCATTAGTTCTTATAGCAACACTTACTTTAAAATTAACATCATCTGAGGTAATTAATTTTACTTCACTTGAGTTTCTATATACTTTAGATATTTTACCTACTAAACCATTTTTTGTTACTACAGCCATATTTTCAGATATCCCTGATTTAGCTCCTTTATCAATAGTTATAGTATTAAACCAATAACTTTTATTTCTTGATAAAACTGTTGAATTAATAGATTCATATTCTGTTAATGTTTTATTTAGTTCTAAAGCTTCTTTTAATTCTTTTATTTCTTCCTGTAATTCTTTATTAGAATTTTTCTCTATAATTTTACTTTTAGATTGATCAATATTTTTATCTGTATTTAGAGATGTAAATGGAAACATAATTATTTTATCTACCATCATAGCTATATTTTTAAAGACATTATTTTTGCTTCCATTACTTTGTACTAATAAAGATACAGTTAATAAAACAAATAAAGAAATAATGATAATACCTATTATTAGTTTGTTATTTTTCTTTTTTCTTTTATACATAGTATCCCTCTTCTTAAATATTATATTATAAAACTATAATTCATTCAATTATTGATTTTATTTGCTTCATAGAAACTATAATAACTATTTTCCCCTACTATTATATGATCTATTATTGGTATTCCTTGAATATTACCTGTTTTTATTAAAGCATTAGTAAATACTATATCTTCTTTAGATGGTTTTATATCATTAGATGGATGATTATGAATACATACTATACTTGCGGCACTTACTTTATAGGCTTCTTTAAAGATTTCTCTTGTATGAGTCGTAGATGTATTAATTGTACCCATATATATTTTCTTTCTTTCTATAAGCTCTTGTTTATGATTAAAGTAATAACAATAAAATATTTCTTGTTTTTTACCATATAATAATCTTCTAGCATCCTTCCATATTAATAATGGAGTATCTAACTTTATTAATTTATCTGGTTCTAAAAGTACTCTTTTTCCTAGTTCAATTGATGCGAGTAACTCCATTGCTTTTACTTCACCTATTCCTTTTATAGTTTTTAATTCATTTAACGAAATTTCTTTTAATTCTTTTAGTGAATATTTTTTTAATACTTCTATAGATATCTCACTTACATTTTTATTTTTTAATCCTGTTTTTAATATTATAGATAATAATTCTTTATTAGTTAGATTACTTACTCCCACTTCTTTTAGTCTTTCTCTGGGTCTTTCTTCTATAGGTAGTTCTTTTATTTTATACATTTAATCCCCTTAATATTATTCTTATAAATAAATAAAAAAACAAGTCTTATTTAGACTTGTTTTGTTTTTTTAATTCTCTATAGGTTACAAATCCAATTATTAATAGTCCCCCTACTAATAGATATAACCAGAATGGTATTAATTTCCATACTTCTTTTAATCTATAAATAATATTAATTATGGTTATTATTATACCTGTTATAAATATTGGTGTATATGAATCTTTCTTGTATCCTATAGCTGTTGCGATGATACCTACGATACCTATATATATCGCAACATATAAACTATTAATAAAGAATACTTCTGTACAGAACAATAATAAACCGATTATTGTTAAGATACATTTTGCTAGATCATTCTTTATAAATAACTTATTAATTAAATATACTATATATAAACCTAATACACTTTCTAGAATCATAGTAATATCATATGATACTGGTGCATAATTAATTAAAGTTAATAATGGAAGAATTAAATAAATATAGGATACTCTTTTAATCCATTTATTATTTAATAATGGTGCCATTATTAATACTAGTATTATAAATACTAGTGCTGGTACAAATAGATTTATTTCTAGAATATTATTTAGAACAAATGGTATATAGAGACTTGATAATAAAGTAATATATCCAATATTAGTTCTAATCATAGAGAATGTTTCTTTTGTTTCTTCTACATATGAAGCAGTAAATAAATATAGTGATGAAATAACTAGAATTAGACAAGCATATATTTCATTATATGACATTGGTTGTCCAAATGATAATGTTAGTAATATTACTAAATAAACAAACATTATATTTCTATCTAACTTATTTTTATATGCAAAATGTAGAATACAATAAACAATTGAAATAAATGCTAATTCATAGATAGCAATTATTGGATTACCTAAATATTCTACTGTTGCATCTATAACACATAGAATTATAAATGGTTGAATATAATTAGCTAATTTATATTTATCTACTCTAAATAATCCAAATTTAATAATTGTATTAAATACTAATAATATTATTGATATTATTACATATGTAGATGGAACTGAGAATGTTGTTTCTGACATAGTCATTACAAATATGATAAATGTAATAAATAAGTATATTACATAATTTATTTTCTTAGTTATCTCTTTTGCAGGAAGAACATTTCCATTTATTAATAATGAGTATACTGTTATTGTTAGAGCTGTCATTATATATGAGAAGTTTCCTAATGGTGTAAATGAAGATATTCCAATAATTATTAATATATATGTTGGAATAATACTTAACATTGATAATTCTTTTTCTTTATCTGTAAATACTAAATAATTAAGATTTATTATATTAATAATACAAGCTATTAGAGTATCTAGTGGTTTATCATGACTAGAAACTAATAAGAAAGCAAATAATACATAAGTCATTATTTTACTGAAGATATTAATAGAATTATTTTTTCTAATAATAATATTAATAATCATTAAAACAAATGAAATAATTGCTAAGACAAGTGTTTCTGATAAGTTAAAGAATAATAATAAATAAACTAATGCTGCAGTTAAACTTATATATACTATATAGATAAAAATATTCTTAGGGAATTTTAAATAAGTAGTAAAACTAAATCCTGAAATAGCTAAGAATGTAAATACATAGGCAAGGTGTTTACCACTTCCAAAGTACGATAAATAATTACTAAATACTCCTAAGTATAATATTCCTACAATAGTTAATATAAAGAATAACATACCTAATATCCAATACATATATGATGAACGATATAGTTTTAATCTTTGTTCTGTAAAGATTGATAATGCTAAGAATAAGCCTCCAAATGCTACTAGGGCTATTACTTTTATAAAGTCATTTACAAAACTCCATGTAGTTGTAGCGAATAGTAGTCCTGATACAAATACCATTCCTACTCCTAGTTTTAATAATATATCAATTTTTTTTGTTTCTTTATCTTGTTTATATACAACTTTAGGAGGGGCATTAATTGGATTAGATTTAAAACGGCTTTCTATATTACTCATAGAAATATATACTAGGATTGCTCCAATAATATTTATTAATCCTATAGAAGCAAGAATATAACTAAAAACTCTATTTTTATATATTTTTTCTTCTGATTCATATGATTCTACAAAAAAATAAATACCAGATAATATTAAGAACACACCTAATATAGGAAATTCTATAAGTAAAACTCCCATTATTGCGTATAATATACCTGATATTTTTAATAATTTTCTTTCTAACTCCATAATCATTCTCTCCTATTATAATAATATTATAATGCTTGATCATGATTTTGTCTATTAATTAATATTCTTATTTTATCTTTTCCTTTTAATGTATTAACACTTTCTTCCCAGTCATCTCTATTAATAGTTCCTTTGGTAATTATTTGGACTGTATCATTATTATTTAATTCTGTATTTACTGGGCATTGTTTTTCATTAATCATTATTCCTGTAATAGAATCTAGTAAGTCTGGATGAACTTGACAAGCAAAATCTAGAGCTGTTGATCCTTTTGGTAATTCTATTATTTCTCCACTATGAGTATAAACATATACATGTTCTGTGATTAAGTCATGTTTAATTACTTCGATAAAGTCATCATCATCTCTAAATGAATCATCTATTTCTTGTAATTTTTTAGCAAATTGTAGTTTTTCTCTTATTTCTTCTTGTGTTTCTTCATGAGTTTTTCTTAATGGTATTTCTCCTTTTGGTTTATTAGGATCAATATTCCAATAAGCTGTTACTCCAAAGGCAGATACTTTATCCATGTCAAATGTTCTTATTTTTGTTTTTAATATCTTACCGTTTGTATCTGATACTGTTGTATGAAGTGATTGATAATGATTAGTTCTTGGATTGAAAATATAATCTTTAAATCTACCATTAATTGGTGGTGTGTTTTCATGAACAATACGTAGTGTTCTATAACAGTCATCTACTTCATTTACTAGTATTTTTAAATAGAATAAATCATAAATATTTTCCATTTCATAACCTTGTATTATTTTACGATAGATATTACAGACATTTTTAGTTCTTACTAAGATATCATTTGGAATATTTTTTTCTCTTAATATTAATTGTAGTTTTCTTTTCATTTCTCCTAAATAAGCTTTTTCTGTTACTGCTAGTTCTTCTCTTTTACCTAAAATATCTTCATAGAAATTAGGTTCCATATATTGAAGGGCTAAATCTTCTAATTCACTTTTTATTTGATAGGCTCCTATAGATAAAGCTAAAGGTACAAATAGTTCCATTGTTTCTATAGCATTTTCTCTTTGTTTATGTGGTTTTTTATAATCAAGGGTTTGCATGTTGTGTAATCTATCTGCTAGTTTAATAACTATTATTCTGACATCTTTTGTTAGGCTTGTAATTATCTTTCTAGTATTAGCATTATTTTGGTCTTCTTTAGAAGAAAAGTTCATTCTTCTCATTTTAGTTACTCCATCTACTAATTCTGCTACTGTAGGATTAATACTATTTTCAATATCTTGAAGAGTAACATCTGAATCTTCAACAACATCATGAAGTATGGCTGCACACAAAGTATCTCCATCATATATTTCCATATCTAAGAGATTGTTTGCGACATATAATGGATGTGTAATATAAGGTTCTCCACTTTCACGGAATATCCCATTATGAGCATATTCAGCGATTTGATATGCTTTATAAATATTTGGGATTGCTTCAGGATTATGTTTTTTTACTCTTTTAATAATATCTGCAACTTTTATCATAAATACACCACCTTTCTATAATAGAAAAAAGACCAATCAAAAATCAGTCTTTTTGTTAAGGCTTTTTATTATAATTATAGACCAACATTTTCGGATCATATAACCGCCTCCATTTAATAAATATGAATTAATTTATATCACTATTTATATGAAAAGTCAATGTTCTAATTATATAATGTTTTTTTATATTGTTTTTCATTTCTTTTATGACTAATATAATTTGCTATGCATTCTTCTATTGAATGATTATTTACATTGTATGCAGGACTTGCTTCTTGATCTTCTTCTTCAAATGATTTAGAAAATCCTACTATATTACCGTTTACATCAATACATGTTTTTCCTTCTACTTTATTATTATACATCATAATACTTTCATCTTTTTCGGTATAAAACTTAATATTAATGTGATTGTTCATAGCAATTTCTTTTAATCTAGATTGAGTTAATTCTTCTGCTCTTCCTCTTTGAAATAATACAATACTTCTATTTGTATCGTTTTCTGGAAACTTTTCTATATCTAAATATTTTTTATATAAATTATAGTTTCTTTCTACTCTATCAGTTATTCCTAATCTTTGCCATTCTAATCTATGAAATAAATCATATGATAAGAAGAAAGCAAACTCATCACATTTCTCTTTTATTTTACTTAGGGCTTTAATATGTCTTTTACTACATATTGTTCCATTTGTTATTATACCTATTCTATCTATTTTAATATTATATTTTGCAATGATAGATGATAGTTGTTCTAATAAAATAATATTTAGTAATGGTTCTCCTCCTGATAAAAGTAATGTTTTAATATACTTTATATCTTTTAAAGAGTTTGCTAGAGTATCTATACTCATATATTCATGTTCATGATTACCTCTTAGACAGTGTTCACAACACATGGAACATTCACGAGTGATTTCTAAGTATAAATTATCAAATTCCATATTATCCCCTCTTTGTAAGGGTATATTATACATTAAAATATTAAAAAAATAAAGAGTTATGAACTCTTTAATTTTTTTGAAATATACAAGAATGGTGTATCACATACAGCGATAATTGCTTCTATTACTGTTGTAGTTGTAGCTATTGAAATAATTACTGGAATACTAAATATTCCTATGAATGCTAAAGTATTGAAGAAATAGTTTTCTAAGCAATTACAGAATATTGTAGATACATTGTTTCTTAACCATAACTTGTTAGGAAATTTATCTTTTAATTTATTGTATAGATAAATATCTAACATGTTACTAATAAAGAACATTGTCATAGAGGCTATTGTTGTTCTAATACTTATAGAAAATAAAGTCTTCATTGCTCCATGCACTACATCATCTTGACTAGGAATAAATAATAGAGTTAATTGAGTAATAATTATGAATGTTATTCCGGCAAACAATCCTACATATACGGCTTTTTTAGCATCTTCTTTAGAATACTTTTCTGATAAAATATCTGTTGCTAAAAAAGTAGATGCAAATAAGACATTTCCTAGAGATGTAGTTATTCCAAATACACCTATCATTTTACATACTGTTAAATTTGCTAGAATTGTTGCAATACTCATCCAGGCAAATAGACCTTCTTTTTTAAATAGTTTTTCTATTAAAACTACTAAAGAGAATGTTACCAATATGTTTACAAAACCTAATGCTATATTCATTTTCTCTCTCCTTCCCTTTTTTATACTAGGATGTGTAGGTTAACTAGTACTAGATGATTATAACATAAAATAATAAAAAAGCTAACTATTTTGTTAGCTCTTCTAATTTTTTCTTTTCTTCTGCTAATTTTTGTCTATCAAGTTCTACTATTTTTTCTGGTGCTTTATTAACATAGTTTTCATTAGATAATAGTTTTTCTCTTCTCTTAATAGATTCTTGAAGCATTTTTATTTGAGCTTCTTTAGCAAGTTTTTCTGCTTCAGTTTCTATTTTCTCAAAGAAAATTTGTGCTTTAACTCTATTTGATAATACTTTGTATGCCTTAATACCTAATGGTTTTTTTACTATGCTATCTTCTAATTTTAACATTTTTACTATTAGATCATTATCATCTTCAGTATCAAACATTACTTTCATATCTTTAGTTATATTATTTTCTGCTTTTACATTTCTAAAGTTTTTAATAAATTCTATTTGATCTGCTACTGCTTGAGCTTCTGTTTCAAATATTAATTTTTTATTAAACTTAGGGTAATCTGAAATCATAATAGAATCATATTCTTGTACTGGTAACATTTTATATATTTCTTCTGTTACAAATGGCATAAATGGATGTAACATTTGAAGTATTCCAGTTAAAACAAAACATAGAGTTGATTGAGTTCTTGGATCATCTAATGAATATTTAGCCATTTCTATGTAATAATCACAGAAATAATTCCATGTAAAGTCATATATTTCTGCTCCTGCAAGATTAAATTCATATTTATCCATATGTCTTGTTACATTCTTTAATGTATGTTCATATACTGTAAGAACCCATTTATCTTCATTTTTTAAGTTATCTAATTTTATTTCTTTTAGATCTTCAATATTCATTAATGAGAATCTGGCAGCATTCCAAATCTTATTAATAAAGTTCCATGTAGCAGTTAATTTAACTTCATCAAATCTTAAATCCATACCCATAGATCCATCTGTAGTTAGATAGTATCTTAGAGAGTCTGCTCCATATTTATCTACCATATCGAATGGATCTACTCCATTACCTAATGATTTAGACATTTTTCTTCCTTGTTTATCTCTAATTAGTCCGTGAATTACACAGTCTTTAAATGGTCTAGAATTAGTTATATATTCTGTTTGGAAAGCCATTCTTGCTACCCAGAAGAAGATAATATCATATCCTGTTACTAAACAATCTGTTGGGAAATATCTTTTATAGTCTTCTGTTTCATCAGGCCAACCTAATGTTGAAAATGGCCATAATGCACTAGAAAACCATGTATCTAATACATCTTCATCTTGTACCCAACCTTTTTCTTTAGGAGCTTCCATTCCAACATATATTTCTCCATCTTTATACCATGCTGGTATTCTATGTCCCCACCATAATTGTCTTGATATACACCAGTCATATGATATATCCATCCAGTGTCTTAATACTTTTTCAAATCTTTTTGGTACAAAGTTTATTTTTTTATCTTTATTATCTTGAAATTTTAATACTCTTTCTGCAAGAGGTGCCATTTTTACAAACCATTGTTCTTTAACCATTGGTTCTACCATAACACCTGTTCTTTCACTATGTCCTACTTCGTGTGTTAATGGCTCTACTTCAAGTAATAATCCTTGTTCTTTTAAATCTTTTAAACATTCTTCACGACAATCTTCTCTAGTCATACCTTGATATTTTTCAGGTACATTCTCATTCATAGTAGCATCATCATTCATTATTACGATTCTTTCTAAATTATGACGATTTCCTACTTCAAAGTCGTTAGGGTCGTGGGCAGGAGTTATTTTAACTACACCAGTACCTTTTTCCATATCAGCATGTTCATCTGTTATAACAGGAATTGGTTTATTCATAAGAGGTAATATAACATTCTTTCCGACAAACTTTTTATATCTCTTATCTTTTTCATTTACAGCAACAGCTGTATCACCAAATAAAGTTTCTGGACGTGTTGTTGCTACATCCAAATAATCTTCTGAGTCTTCTAATTTATACTTTAAGTGATAGAAAGCACTCTTTTCTTCTTTATAAATAACTTCTTCATTAGATAAAGCTGTTTTTGCTGCTGGATCCCAGTTAATTATTTTTTCTCCACGATATATTAATCCTTTATTATAATAATCAACAAATACTTTACGAACTGCTTTATTTAAATCATCATCTAAAGTAAATCTTTCTCTTGTATAATCTACTGATAATCCTAATGCAGCCCATTGTCCTCTAATATTATCTCCATATTCAT
>JAEEGL010258828.1_pt1 | contig 13751 bp, 10 predicted proteins | sample 9134231 | NCBI WGS metagenome assembly JAEEGL01 (sample SAMN16246548, study PRJNA631951) | gut metagenome | biome: gut microbiome; feature: rumen; material: fiber-attached | host: Bos | place: Iran: Karaj | collected 2018-10 | reverse complement strand
TCCTGCCGTTCAGGGCTGGCCGCTTCGGACGATCTAAATCGTCGCGGGCATATGGTTACGGTTTATGAAAGAAATGATCGTCCCGGCGGCCTGCTCAGATACGGCATACCTAACATGAAGCTGGAAAAGTGGGTCATAGACCGTAAGCTTGACATAATGCAAAAGGAGGGGATCACTTTTGTGACAAACACAAAGGTTCCCGAGGATATTTCCGCAGATGAGCTTACTAAAAAATATGATGCCGTGATAATCACCACAGGCACGCCTAAGCCCCGTAATATAGAGGTTTCGGGCCGTGATGCAAAGGGCATATATTTTGCCGTCGATTTCCTTACGGATGCCACCAGACAGCTCTATGAAAAGGATCTTGCAGGAGAAAAGAACTACGTTGACTGGAAGGATCTGACTGCATCAGAGGGCATTTCTGCAAAGGATAAGGACGTTATAGTAATAGGCGGCGGCGACACCGGAAACGACTGCGTGGGAACCTCCATAAGACAGGGTGCAAAGAGCGTCATCCAGCTTGAGATGATGCCCAAACCGCCTGAAACGAGACGGGAGACCAACCCCTAGCCCCAGTGGCCCCTGATCTTAAAAACCGATTATGGTCAGGAGGAAGCAATTGCAGTATTTGGCGATGATCCGAGGGTATACCAGACCACGGTAAAGGAGTTTAAAAAGGATAAGGCCGGAAACGTAAAGTCAGCTATTATCGTTTCGCTTGAGAGCAAGACTGACGAAAAGACCGGCAGGCGCATGATGGTAGAGGTGCCGGGAACAGAAAAGGAAATAAAGGCCTCCCTGGTGCTCATTGCCGCAGGATTTTTAGGCTCAGATCCGAAGCTTGCAGAGGCCTTTGGAGCCGAGCTTGATGGCAGGACCAATTTTGCAGGCAAAGACGGCAGTCATGTCACCACAAAAAAGAAGGTCTTTACGGCAGGAGATGCCCATACGGGCCAGTCCCTTGTGGTAAAAGCCATAGCTGACGGAAAGGCCTGCGCACGTGAGGTGGACACCTACTTAATGGGCTATTCGGGACTGTAGATTGAGCTTAGATGTTGTGATATAATAGCCCAAGCTAATTAACAGTATTTTGGAGGATAGGTAATGTCTGATACAACGATCAATGATGTAATGGAGTTTATTGAGGAAAACGATGTAAAGTTCATACGTCTTGCTTTCTGTGATTTCTTCGGCGAACAGAAAAATGTTTCTGTAATGCCCGACGAATTAAAAAAAGCTGCTGAGCGCGGAGAACCTTTTGATTCGTTCAGGATCGCAGGGTTTGATGACCATGAATACCAGGATCTTTTTTTGCGGCCAGACCTCGATACAATGTGTATCCTGCCCTGGCGCCCACAGGAGGGAAGGGTATTACGGTTTTACTGTGATGTGGTCACGGCTGACGGGACCCCTTATTACCTGGACCCCAGAAAGCTGTTAAAGGACGCGGTATCCGACTGTAAACGGCTGGAATTTAAGCCCAGGATCGGCCTTAATTCCGAGTTTTACCTCTTCCGCACGGATGATGAGGACAACCCCACCAGTATTCCCTGGGATAACGGTTCCTGTTATGACATCGCACCCAAGGACCGGGGCGAAAACATCCGTCGTGAGATCTGCCTTACCATGGAAGAGATGGGGATTTCTCCGGAAAAGTCCTACCATGAAAACGGCCCCGGACAAAACGAGATCGATTTTGAGGAGGATTCCGCACTTCATACCGCTGACAACTTTATCACATACAAAAACGTGGTGGGGGCGGTTTCTGCCAGAAACGGTATCTACGCCTCATTTGCACCAAAGCCCCTGCCGGATGAAAGCGGCAACGGGCTTCACATAAAGATGTCCCTGCTCCGCGGAGGCGTAAACCTAAGGGATATCGATCCTGAGATGGCGGAAAGCTTCACCGCAGGAGTTCTTAACAGGATGCGTGACATTACCATATTTTTAAACACTCAGGCTGCATCCTATGACCGCTTCGGACAGGGCGAGGCGCCCAAGCACATAACCTGGTCCATGCAAAACCGTTCCAGGCTTTTGCGTATCCCGGTGGTAAACGGCAGGAAGATCGGATTTATATTGCGTTCACCCGACTCAGGGATCAACCCTTATCTTGCATTCACCGTTTTGATCCGTGCGGGGCTGGCAGGGATCAAAAACAAGGAAAAGCTGCCCGAGCCGGTAGACAGGTCATGGAGGCATCTGACGGAGGATGAAAAGGCATCCTACCAGAAGCTGCCCATGTCTTTGGAGGAAGCGGTTGATTGTGCAAAAAACAGCGCATTTTTGAATGAAGATGAAGCGCTTAAAGATGTAGTTGAAAGATTTTTGGCAGTGATCTCACAGAAATAGGAGCTTTGATGGAACAGGTACTTTTAATCTGTGATTCGGATAAAGCAACGGAATTTTGCCGGGATATCCTAAAGAAACAGGGTTTCCCGGATGTTTTCGTGTGCAAAAACGGTCCGGATGCAAAGCGCCGTCTTTTGGAGCATGACTATGAGCTTACCATTGTAAACGCGCCACTTAGGATGGAGTCCGCCGAAAGCGTAGCCATTGATATCGCAGAAAGAAACGTAAGCCAGGTGATCCTTTTAGTCAAAAACGAGCATTTTGACGAGGTACACGCCCACACCAGGGACTACGGGGTTATCACGGTCACAAAGCCCATCCACGCAAGGGAACTGTCCATGGCCATAGATTTTTCGCATATTGCACAAAGCCGTATCAAAATGATGGTGCAGGAGAACAAAAAGCTACAAAAAAAGATGAATGAGTTAAAATTTATTAACCATGCGAAGATTCTTCTGGTACAATATGAGGAGCTGACAGAGGAAGAGGCTCACAAAAAGATCGAAAGATGCGCTATGGATGAGCGCAAGAGTCGCTTAGTGATATCAAAGGAGATAATTGACCGGTATGAATAAAAAGCTTATAACAAGCGATGGCTGCGAGTATATTGGCACCGGCTTTGGTGCCGACTGCGAAGCGGTTTGCGAGCTGGTTTTCAACACTTCCATGGCGGGCTACCAGGAAATAGTATCCGACCCGTCATATACCGACCAGGCTGTGGTCATGACCTATCCGCTCATAGGCAACTACGGCATGACTGATGACGACTACGAGAGCAAGGTGCCTTCCATCGGCGGTATGATCGTAAGGGATTATAACGATGCCCCCTCAAACTTCAGATACACGAAGACTCTCTCTGAGGTTTTGGAGGAGAATGGTATCCCGGGTATAAGCGGGATAGACACCCGTATGCTCACAAAAAGCATCCGTGACTTAGGAAGCAGGCGGGCACTTATCACAAATGCCGACACCACCGTGGAGGAGGCTTTAAAAAAGATTGAAAGCACTCCCGTGCCGCATGATGCCGTCTCCCGTGTAAGCTGCAAAAAACGCTGGTACTCCCGCACACCTGATCCCAAGTACAATGTGGTGGTGGTTGACTGTGGAGTAAAGCTTAACATCATAAAAAGTCTTAACGATGCTCACTGCAATGTTACGGTTGTACCATATGATACCACGGCAGATGAGATCTTTTTCATGAAGCCGGACGGGGTTCTTTTGTCAAACGGCCCCGGAGATCCGGAGGACGTTTTGCCTGTTATTGAGACCGCAAAGGGACTTATCGGTAACATTCCCGTATTCGGGATCTGTCTTGGACACCAGATATTATCTATCGCTTATGGCGCATCTACATATAAATTGAAATTCGGGCACAGGGGAGGCAATCACCCTGTTATGGATCTGCGCACCGGAAAGATCGATATCACATCCCAAAACCACAGTTATGCAGTGGATGAAAAATCCCTTGAAAATACCGGACTTCGCGTATCCCATAAGAATCTTTTGGACGATACCATTGAGGGCGTTTTTAGCAGGGAAGATCTGGCTTTCGGAGTCCAGTACCATCCGGAGGCTGCTCCGGGACCCGAGGATTCCAGCTATCTGTTTGAAAGATTCATTGACAATATTGAGGCCTTTAAGAACTTACGGGTTCTGAAAAACAGAAGAAGAGGTTAATAATGCCGAAGAGAAAAGATCTGAAAAAAATACTGGTTATAGGCTCGGGACCTATTGTTATCGGGCAGGCTGCCGAGTTTGACTATGCAGGTACCCAGGCATGTCTGGCGCTTAAGGAAGAGGGCTATGAGGTTATTTTAGCCAACTCAAATCCCGCCACCATAATGACGGACACCATGGTGGCTGATAAGGTTTATATGGAGCCCCTTACCCTGGAATATATGGCGCGTATCTGCCGCTATGAGAGACCCGATGCTATTGTTCCCGGTATCGGCGGTCAGACCGGGCTTAATCTTGCCATGCAGCTTTATAAAAAGGGTATCCTCGCCGAGTGTGAGATCGAGCTTTTAGGAACCGATGCCAAGTCCATCGAGACGGCGGAGGACAGAGAACTCTTTAAAGAGCTGTGTGAAAAGATAGGGGAGCCGGTAGTTCCGTCGGGCATAGCTTATAGCGATGAGGATGCCCACAGGATTGCAGAGGAAGTGGGATATCCCGTTATCCTCCGTCCTGCATTTACCCTGGGTGGAACAGGCGGCGGTTTCGCCTCCGATCCCGGCGAGCTTTCCTCAATGATGAAAAATGCCCTTGCCCTTTCACCTGTCCATCAGGTTCTTATTGAAAAGAGCATCAAGGGCTACAAGGAAATAGAATACGAGGTGATGCGTGATGCCAATGACACCGCGATCACTGTATGTAATATGGAAAACCTGGATCCTGTGGGTATCCATACCGGGGACTCCATTGTCGTGGCTCCCAGCCAGACCCTTACAAACAAGGAATACCATATGCTTAGAAACAGCGCACTTAAGATCATCCGTGCTTTGGATGTCCGCGGTGGCTGTAATGTCCAGTTTGCGCTGGATCCCCTTTCCTTTAAGTATTATGTGATCGAAGTAAATCCCCGAGTGTCCAGATCCTCCGCCCTGGCATCAAAGGCCAGCGGATACCCCATAGCACGCGTTTCTGCAAAGATAGCTGTGGGCATGGATCTGCATGAGATCGAGCTTAAGAATACTCCGGCATGCTTTGAGCCGTCACTGGATTACGTGGTGACCAAAATGCCGCGATTCCCCTTCGATAAATTCCCTGCCGCTGAAAACCGTCTTTCTACACAGATGAAGGCTACCGGCGAGGTAATGAGCGTAGGGCGTACCTTTGAGGAGAGTCTGCTTAAGGCCATAAGATCCTTAGAGGATGGCAAAAACCACATCCATATGGAAAAGTTCGACAAAGAGCATATGAGTGTGGATGAGCTGCTAAATTACATTAAAGAGGGGACGGACGACAGGATCTACGCCATTTCCCAGCTTTTGTGGCTGGGCGTGGATTACACCTTGATCTGCGACATCACAGGCATCGACATGTTCTTTTTGGAGAAGGTCAAAAAGATCGTCGATCTGGAGCGGCAGCTGGAAGAAACGCCTAATTCTGAAGAGCTTTTAAGATATGCCAAACGCATGGGGTTCTCGGATGCTTATGTGGCCGAGCTTTGGAAGTGTGAGGAAGATGAGGTCTATGAGCTTCGCGAGAAGCTGGATATCCACCCCATCTACAAGATGATAGATACCTGTGCCGGCGAGTTTGAAAGCTACGTTCCGTATTTTTATTCAACCTACGAGACAGAAAACGAGTCATTTGTAACGGACAATAAAAAGGTGATAGTCCTCGGGTCCGGACCTATCAGGATCGGACAGGGCGTGGAATTTGATTATTCCACTGTCCATGCCGTAAAGACCATTCATGATCTGGGCTATGAAGCAATTGTTATAAACAATAACCCCGAAACGGTATCCACTGATTACACCACGGCAGACAAGCTTTACTTTGAGCCTCTGACATCCGAGGATGTAATGAATGTGGTCCATCTGGAAAAGCCCATCGGCGTGATAGCAACCCTGGGCGGACAGACAGCGGTTAATCTGGCCGAAAGCCTTACAAAGCGCGGAGTAAATATCATCGGCACTGACTTTAAGGCCATCGAGCGTGCCGAGGATCGTGATTCCTTTGATGCAGTCCTCCATGAGGCCGGCATACCGAATCCCAAGGGTGAGGCCGTCACCGATACAGAAAGCGGCGTAAAGGCAGCGACAGAAATAGGATATCCGGTATTGGTACGTCCCAGCTTTGTACTTGGCGGCCGCGCCATGGAGATAGTTGCAAATGAGGAGATGCTTAGGCACTATCTGGGAAATGCCGTGGATATGGATTCTGAGAGGCCTGTGCTTATTGATAAGTACCTTAAGGGAAAAGAGGTCGAGGTAGACGCCATCTGTGACGGAGAGGATGTTTTCCTTCCGGGTATTATGGAGCTTGTTGAGCGCACCGGTGTGCACTCCGGCGACAGCAGCAGCGTATATCCGCCATTTTCTATTTCAAAGGCGGTCCAGGACACCATTACGGATTATACAAAGCGCCTGGGTCTTACCATCGGTATAAAGGGGCTTTACAATATCCAGTTTATCGTCGACCGTGATGATAACGTGTACGTGATCGAGGTTAATCCCCGCGCATCCCGCAGCGTGCCGTTTTTGTCAAAATCCAGCGGGAAAAGCTTAGTTGATATCGCCACAAAGGTTATGCTGGGCATATCCTTAAAGGAGCAGGGCGTTTTAGAAGAGACCGGGAACACGCAAAAGAAATGGTATGTAAAGACACCGGCATTTTCGTTTGAAAAGCTTACCGGAATGGATACATATCTGTCGCCTGAGATGAAATCCACAGGCGAGGCCATAGGATATGACAAATCGCTTAACATCGCGCTTTATAAGGCGCTTCAGGCTTCCGGTATCAAAATGAAGGACTACGGGACAGTAGTGGTAACCCTTGCCGATGAGGATAAGGAGGAGGCTCTTCCTCTTATCAAGCGTTTTTATAACCTGGGCTTTAATATTGAAGCCACCACCGGAACCGGTACATATCTTAAGGAAAACGGCATACGTACCCGCATCAGGAGCAGATTAAGCGACGGAAGCGAAGAGATACTTGAGTCTATCCGCGCCGGATATGTAAGCTACGTTATCAATACACGAGCCATTTTATCGGGCGTCCACTATGAGGACGGCGCATCCATAAGAAAATGCGCAGTACAAAATGGCGTAACCACATTTACATCGCTTGATACAGTACGTATTCTTTTGGACGTACTTGAAGCGACCGTACCTGAGATCTCAACGATCTCATAGATCAGGAGGAAATATGTACACAATAAACAGCAACTACAGCAAGATCCCCGGAAGCTATCTTTTTTCCGATATAGCAAAAAGAGTGGCAGCCTTCGCAGATAAAAATCCCGACGCCGAGATAATAAGGCTGGGCATAGGGGACGTAACACAGCCCATAGCACCGTCCATCATAGCTGCCATGCATAAGGCAGTAGACGAGATGGGCAGTGCGGACACTTTTCACGGATATGCCCCGGATCTGGGATACGAGTTTTTAAGGAGCGCCATTGCGGAAAGCGATTATAAAAAAAGAGGCGTGGATATTGCCATAGATGAGATCTTTATATCTGATGGAGCAAAAAGTGATTCCGGTAATATCCAGGAGCTTTTCGGCACGGATAATGTCATTGCGGTAACCGATCCCGTATATCCGGTTTATGTGGATTCCAATGTTATGGGCGGCCGCTGCGGCACATACATAAAGAGCGAGCAGAAGTGGAGCGATATCGTATATCTTCCCTGCACGGCGGAAAACGGTTTTATCCCCGAGCTTCCCGCTAATACACCTGACATAATCTACCTCTGCCTGCCCAACAACCCTACGGGAACCACACTGACAAAGGAGCAGCTGCAGGTCTGGGTGGACTATGCGAATAAAAAGGATGCGCTCATCATCTATGATGCCGCTTATGAGGCTTATATTTCGGACGAAGACGTACCACACAGCATATACGAGTGTGAAGGTGCAAAAAAATGTGCCATTGAGATCCGCTCATTTTCAAAAAATGCCGGCTTTACCGGCGTAAGACTTGGATTTACCGTAGTTCCCAAGGAGATAAAGTGCGGCAATTCCTCTCTCCATGATATGTGGGCGCGCAGACATGGAACAAAGTTCAATGGCGCCCCCTATATCATCCAGCGCGCAGGTGAAGCAGTTTATTCTGAAGCCGGACAAAAAGAGATCCGCCAGCAGATATCCTACTATATGGAAAATGCAACCGTGATCCGCGAGGGCTTAAAAAAGGCTGGTTATGAGGTTTATGGCGGCGTAAACGCCCCTTATATCTGGTTAAAGACCCCTGAAAAGATGTCCTCCTGGGAATTCTTTGATTATCTTTTGGCCGAGAAGAACATCGTAGGAACGCCCGGATCTGGCTTTGGCCCCAGCGGAGAGGGTTATTTCAGACTAACTGCCTTCGGAACACACGAAAACACTAAAAAAGCGATTCAAAGGATCACAGACTGACAGACATTCGGCCCACCCGGATTTCGGGTGGGCTCATTTTAATTTTTTAGTGTACTAAAGTGTGGTTTGTGGTAAAATATGGGTTAGCACTGTTTAATTACAACCTTTGGAGGCAGCATGATTTCACTTGTATTATCTTTTACAGTACTTGTAATCGGGTATTTTACATACGGAAAATTGGTCGAGAAGGTCTTTGCGCCGGATGACAGAGTCACACCCGCGAATGCAATAAACGATGGCGTGGATTTTGTCCCCATGAAGACCTGGAAGGCTTTTTTGGTCCAGCTATTAAATATAGCGGGGACCGGCCCCATATTCGGAGCGCTTATGGGCGCCTGCTTTGGTCCGGTGGTCTTTTTATGGATCATCTTCGGATCGGTTTTAGGCGGAGCAGTTCACGACTTTATGGTCGGAATGCTCTCGGAGAGGCATGAGGGCAGCTCCATCGCAGAGCTTTCCGGCATATATCTCGGCAACAAGGTAAGATGGTTCATGCGGCTGTTTTCCGTGCTATTACTGCTTTTGACCGGTACTGTTTTCGTAAACAGCCCCGCGGCGCTTATTGCGCGCCTGACCCCGGATACTTTTGATGTCAATTTCTGGGTGATCGTCATCCTTTTATATTACATACTGGCGACGCTTTTACCCATCGACAAGATCATCGGCCGGCTTTATCCGGTTTTCGGCGTTGTACTCATCACCATGGCGGTATGTATCCTGGGCGGCATTATAGTCGGCGGATATCATATTCCGGAGATATCATTGCACAATTACCATCCTGAGGGACTTCCGGTATGGCCGTATATGTTCATTACGGTTGCCTGCGGTGCCATCTCGGGATTCCATGCTACCCAGTCGCCCATGATATCCAAGTGTATCACTACCGAAAAGGATGGGCGTAAGATTTTTTACGGAGCCATGCTTGCAGAATCGGTCATCGCGTTAGTCTGGGCCGCCGGTGGAGTGGCATTTTACGGAGCAACGGATATGCTTAGCAATGCCATCAGTGAGATGGGACAGTCCGGTGTGGTTTACGATATTTCCACCGGTATGCTTGGTGTTGCAGGTGGACTCCTTGCAATAGTGGGAGTTATTGCATGTCCCATCACTTCCGGAGATACCGCATTCAGAAGCGCACGGCTTATCATAAGCGAGATCACCGGGCTTTCACAAAAGCCGATAAAAAACAGACTGATCATCACCCTTCCCCTTTTGGGCGTAGGTGGAATGCTTACCCAGCTTGATTTTAATGTTTTGTGGAGATATTTTTCCTGGAGCAACCAGACTTTGGCCATGATAAGTCTCTGGATGGCCACAGCATACCTCATGAAGAACCACAAGAGAAAATGGGACTGCTTTTTAACCGCGTGCCCTGCCGCTTTCATGTCGGCAGTAAGCCTGACATATATAATCATGGCAGACGAGGGTCTTAGACTCGGCGCAAAGATCGCTTATCCGGCCGGCGTTATTTTTGCCGCGGTTCTGTTTATACTCTTCCTGTTTAAATGGAAGAAATCCGCATGGCTTTAAGACTATGCAGAAAGGCGTTTTAAGTGTATTATTCCAGTTTTGGTATTCTGGCACTGATATTGCACGTAATAATCAACTACGATGTGCTGATAAAAAATGATTATGATTATGATGCATTCAGATCCTACAGAAGATATCTTTTTGGTATAATGGTATTCTATGTCTCGGATATTCTCTGGGGCTTTCTGTTTGATATAGGAATAGTTCCCCTGGTATATTTTGATACCATGGTTTTCTTTATGTCCATGGCTGTATCAGTGGTTCTGTGGACTCGTTACGTTGTGGCTTATCTGCATACCGACAGTCGTTTCAGTAAGTTTCTTGTTTGGGCAGGCTGGGCGATCCTGCTATATGAAATAATCAATCTGGTGATCAATGTTTTCACTCCGGTGATGTTTAGCTTTGATTCTGATGGTGAATATACAGCGCTTAGTGCAAGGTATGTTACCTTATTTATCCAGCTTGTATTGTTTCTGGCTGCATCAATCTATTCCTTTATCGTTGCGGCTAATTCAACCGGAAAAACCCGCTTTCACCACAGGACCATCGGTATGTCCGGTGTGGCCATGGCCGCGTTTATCATACTGCAGACCACGGATCCGCTTTTGCCGTATTATTCCATAGGTTGTATGCTGGGTACCTGTCTGCTCCATACCTTCGTGCTGGAGGACGAGAAGGAGGAGCGCAAAAAAGAGCTTGAAGAATTACTGCTCAGAGAGCAGAAGCATATAGCGGAGATCCAGTCAGCGCGTCAGATGGCGTATACCGACTCTTTGACAGGGGTTAAAAACAAGCATTCCTACTTCGAGGCTGAGGGCAAGCTGGATATGCGCATTGCCGCCAACGAGGTAGAGGAGTTTGGTGTAATAGTCTTTGACTTAAATGACCTTAAGATCATAAACGATACCCAGGGACACGACGCCGGCGATCTTTATATAAAGGCTGCCTGCAAGCTTATATGCACAACCTTTGATCACAGCCCTGTTTTCAGAATAGGTGGAGACGAGTTTGTTGTCATTTTAGAGGGCCGTGACTATAAGAACCGCTATGAACTGCTGGACGGCTTTGACCGGCAGATAGAGGAAAATATCAAAAACGGTGAAGTGATCGTTTCAAGTGGTCTTGAAGAGTATAAAAAGGGCTCCGACGACAGGTACCAGCCTGTGTTTGAGCGAGCAGACAAAAAGATGTATGAGCGTAAGCATGTGCTCAAGGATTTAACACGTCATATACATTCTTCTTAACTATACAAGGGTGATCAATAAATGAACGATAGTTTTAGCGCAGTTGATAAGCTATTAGAAACAGGCAACCTCACCGATGGCGAGCTCTTGTCTGTTTTATCATGTCAGGATCCCGGTTTCTCAGAGTATATAGGCAAAAAAGCTGCCAGCCTCCGGGAGGAGTACTACGGAAAAGATGTATATATCCGGGGGCTTATTGAGTTTACGAATCATTGCAAAAACAACTGCAAATACTGCGGGATAAGACGCGATAATAAAAACGCCGAGCGCTACCGCTTAAGCGAGGAGGATATTTTCAACTGCAGCGACAGGGGCTATGAGCTTGGATTCAGGACCTTCGTGCTTCAGGGCGGAGAAGACCCCTATTATACGGATGAACGCCTGGGAAGCCTTGTATCCGGCCTTAAAAACCGCCATCCTGACTGCGCAGTTACCCTTTCCATAGGAGAGCGCAGTGAAGAAAGCTATCAGCGCCTTTTTAACGCCGGCGCAGACCGGTATCTTTTGCGCCATGAAACTGCAGATAAAGACCACTACGAGTCACTGCATCCCGCCGAAATGTCCTTTGACAATCGGATGAGATGCCTTAGATCACTTAGAAAGATCGGGTATCAGGTGGGGTGCGGTATGATGGTCGGCTCCCCGGGACAAACTATGGAGCATTTGCTTAAAGATCTTAGATTTATACAGGAATTTAAGCCTGAAATGGTGGGGCTCGGGCCCTTTATTCCTCATCAAGACACGGAATATGCCCAAATGCCGGCCGGCTCAGTTGAGCTTACACTGCGGCTTTTATCAATAGTAAGGCTTTTGCTTCCCGATGTTTTGCTCCCAGCTACAACAGCCCTTGGTACAGTGGACCCCACCGGACGTGAAAAGGGGCTTAAAGCCGGCGCTAATGTAGTCATGCCAAACCTTTCTCCGCCAAAGGTCCGTGGAAAGTATCTTTTATACGACAACAAGATCTGCACCGGAGACGAAGCTGCGGAATGCGTAAGGTGCCTGGCATCACGCGTCTCGGCGGCCGGCTACAGGATCGTTGAATCCCGCGGTGATCACATTAACAAGCATTGTAACTGATACGATCATCATTATCACCTCGGTTACAGGCTGTGCCCAGATCATCCCGTCAAACCTAAAGATGCGGTTTAATATCAAAAGTAACGGGATATATAATATCAATTGTCTTATCAGTGTGATGATAAATGCATACTGTGCTTTTCCCATGGCCTGAAAGGACATACGGCTCATGGATATGGCACCCACGAAGGGCAGTATGCACATGATGGTGCGAAGCACCTTTGCCCCGGTGGCTATGACCTCCGGAGAATCCGTAAATATCCCTATAAGCTGCGGCGCAAATATGCCAAATGCCGCCATTATACAAAGCTCCACAGAGCTTACCACCATTATGCCGCTTTTTAATACATCTAGCATCCTGCGGTAGTTTTTGGCACCATAATTGTATCCCATAAGGGGCTGCGTCCCGGCGGCAAATCCCTGGTAAACATAGTTGCCTAAAGACATTATCTTCTGTGACACGCCCATGGCGGCCACTGTAAGTTCCCCATAGGCAACAGCCAGGTTGTTGTTCACTATGTAGGCGACAGAGGTTAAAAGGGTCTCTAAGGTGGCAGGAACACCAACCCAGAAGATCTCCCTCATGATCTCCGCCGTTGGTCTTAAGTATTTACTTCCCGGCCGAAGCAGGGAACGTCCGCTTAAATAGATAAGCAGTGACACCAGCATCCCGACGCCATTTCCCAGGATGGTGGCAATGGCAGCTCCCCGGATCTCCATATGTAGGGCAAAAATAAAGATTGGGTCCAAAACTATATTTACAATGGTGCCTGTGACCATGCCGGCTATTGAATATCTGACCGAGCCCTCGCTTCTTAATAGCTGTCCCGCTATATAGTTTCCCATGGTAAAGATGCTTCCCATGAGGATGATAAACACATATTGCCTGGTATACTCGAAGGTATTTTCCTTTGCGCCCAGACCGGTTACTATGGCATCCAAAAACAGGATCCCAAAGACCATTACCAAAAGGCTTCCTATAACGGTAAACTCAAAGCCCACGGTAAGTGTATGGCGGGCCTTATTTTCATCCTGTGCCCCCAGGCTCCTTGCGATAAGCGAAGCAGCACCCGCAGCTATCATATTGGAGATTGCGATGGATATCATCATCACGGGATAGGCCAGATTTACGGCAGCCAGCTGGTAGTCATCGCGCATCAGCCCTATAAAATAGGTGTCTACCAGATTGTAGAGCACCATGATAAACATGCCGGCTATAAGGGGCACCCCAAGCTTTAAGACTGCCTTTGCCGGTTTTTCTTCACGTAAGGTATAGATTCTTTTGTCTTCGTTCATTTTAGTCATCCTGCTTTCTTGTAACCGAAAACCATAATGGCACACTTTATTTATGACTTCAAGGGGAAACGGCCATACATTGACAGAAAACCGGAATTGTAATGAAATGCCTGTTTAATGTAATGAACGGTCATTTGGTTTTATTATTATTTGGCTTTG
>JAEEGL010218627.1_pt1 | contig 13751 bp, 13 predicted proteins | sample 9134231 | NCBI WGS metagenome assembly JAEEGL01 (sample SAMN16246548, study PRJNA631951) | gut metagenome | biome: gut microbiome; feature: rumen; material: fiber-attached | host: Bos | place: Iran: Karaj | collected 2018-10 | reverse complement strand
GCTGCTCACATATCTACGATTGATGGACAAAAGAGTAGGTCTGCTTGTAAACTTCAACACAGACAACATACTCTCGTCAATAACACGCGTAGCGAATTAATTTCTGTGATTTCCGTGATTTCTGTGTGACAGATAAATTCAATGTGAAATGAATAATGACAGCAAGATATACGTGGCAGGGCACCGGGGAATGGTGGGCAGCGCCATTGTACGGGAACTGCAACGTCAAGGATATAACAACCTCGTACTGCGGACTCATGCAGAACTTGACCTCACCCGTCAGGTTGACGTGGAACAGTTCTTTGCCGAAGAGAAACCTGAGTATGTGTTCCTCGCTGCCGCCAAAGTCGGTGGTATCGCCGCCAACAGCGCCGCCCTCGCCGACTTCATGTACCAGAACATGACCCTCGAAATGAACGTCATCCATGCCGCCTGGCAGAATGGTGTCAAAAAGCTCGAGTTCCTCGGCAGCAGCTGCATCTATCCCCGACTGGCACCGCAGCCCATGAAGGAAAGCTGCTTGCTCACCTCGAGTCTCGAGCCCACCAACGAAGCCTACGCCTTAGCCAAGATCAGCGGCTTGAAATACTGCGAGTACCTGAATCGCCAGTACGGCACCGACTATATCTCCGTCATGCCCACCAACCTTTACGGCCCCAACGACAACTACCACCCCGAGCACAGCCATGTGCTGCCGGCCATGATACGCCGTTTCCATGAGGCAAAGATGGCTGGTGTAGAGAGTGTCACCTGCTGGGGCGACGGCAGTGCGCTGAGGGAATTCCTCTATGTCGACGACCTTGCCGAACTCTGTGTCTTCCTGATGAACAACTATAGTGGCAACGAAACCGTCAATGCCGGCACTGGCAAAGAGCTCACCATAAAGGAACTGGCCGAGACCGTGGCCAAAGTAGTGGGTTATGAAGGCAAAATACTGTGGGACGCCAGCCGACCCAACGGCACCCCCCGCAAGCTCCTCGATGTCAGCAAAGCCACTGCCCTGGGTTGGACCTACAAAACAGAACTGGAAGACGGCATCCGCCTCGCCTACAATGATTTTCTAAAGCGCAATCAGAACTAGAAGAACTAAAAAGAAATTCGTTAGATTAGTAAGATTCGTGGTCGTTTAAATCTCAATCAGATTGTAAAAGAATAAAAAAACTCGTGGTCCCAAAGTCTCGACAACTTGACGGCTTGTTGTCTCAAGGACTCACAGACTCAAGGACTCACAGACTTAGAGACTTAGAGGCTTTTAGACTCTTCAACTTTTTGACTCTTCGACTTACGCATTAACACATCCATACAATGGCCACTGCCATAGAATTCAATAACATAAGTAAGATTTACCGCCTGGGAATGGTTGGCACCGGCACCTTGGCGCACGACCTGAAGCGTTGGTGGACGATGAACGTCCGGGGTAAAGAAGACCCCTACCTCACCATCGGCGAAACCAACGACCGCAGCACCAAGGGCGAGAGCGAGTATGTCTGGGCCCTGCGGGATATCGACTTCAAGGTCGAGCAGGGCGACGTCGTGGGTATCATCGGCAAGAACGGTGCCGGTAAGAGCACCCTGCTGAAGATTCTCTCCAAGGTCACCGCCCCCACCACCGGCACCATCCGCGCCCGCGGACGTATCGGGAGTTTGCTCGAGGTCGGCACCGGCTTCCACCCCGAGATGACAGGCAGAGAGAATATCTACATGAACGGTGCCATCTTGGGCATGACCAAAGCCGAGATTACCAAAAAACTGGACGAGATTGTCGACTTCAGCGGCTGCGAACGATATATCGACACCCCAGTGAAGCGTTATTCTAGCGGTATGATGGTGCGCCTCGGTTTTGCCGTCGCCGCCCACCTCGACCCCGAAATCCTCGTCGTCGATGAGGTCCTCGCCGTCGGCGACGCCGAATTCCAGAAGAAAGCCATCGGCAAGATGCAAGACGTCTCCCGAGGCGAAGGCCGCACGGTGCTGTTCGTGAGTCACAATATGGCAGCGGTTCGTAACTTGTGTCGTACAGGAGTCATCTTACAAAATGGATCCGTTGTTTTCTCAGGTACAGCCGATATGGCAATCGAAAACTATCTGAAAAGTGACAATCTTAAGGAAACCATTACAGACAACATCAAGCAAACCCACCCACGCTTAAACATCAAAAAAATAAAAATAAACGGCACCTCGTCATCAATTTCAACCCTAGACCCCACCCAAGGCTATTTGGATGTTTTGATTGAAGGTGAAGCCGAGAAGATAACCAACGCCGACGCAACCCTTATTTTCAGGAACAACGATGGAGCCGCACTCACACGATTCTCATTCAGCGACAAGCGCGGATTGCTGAACCTGGATGGTCAATTCTCCCTTTCAGCAAAAGTGAAACTCCCTCAAAACTTACATGCCGGCCGTTTGAAAATAGACATCGCCATCCATCAGCCCAATGTCGAGTTTTATCTCGTGGCTAGAGAATGCTGTATTTTGGACATTGAAGGATACATTCCCCAAACCGGGCAACTACAACCGCTCTCCAGCGGTCTTTTGTCTTTGACAGAAGAATAAACATGAAGAAAAAAATCAGAGTAATAAAACGTTTTTGCCAACGGCTATTTGGTGAGTGGTTCCCCAAAAGGGAGAAACCGCACGTCCTGCAGATGCCCATAACTTCCAGGTGTAATTCCTGTTGCGTGACATGTAATGTGTGGAAACACCATGAGAGAAAGGACATCAACGCCACCCTTTTGAAAGAGGCGCTGAAAGACCCCTTCTTCTCCGAATTACAAACGGTTGGAATAAACGGAGGAGAATTCTCGCTGGTACCAAATTTCATGGCGGTATTGGAAGCAATCACCTCACTCCCTCACCTCGATAGCATCTACCTCATAACCAATGGTATCGCCACGGAAAAAATCAAAGAACACACAATGGCGGCCAAATCTTTTTGCTCGGCACACGGCATTAGCGTCGCCTTGTGCATCTCTCTCGACGGTGTCGGCAAAGTCCACGATACCATTCGCGGCATACCCGGCAATTTCGAGAAATCAATGCTGTTGATTCAGGACATTTCCAAAGAGAAGGATAAGTACTGCGACAATTTGATCATCGGGCACACCCTTTCGCGTTTTAACATAGACAAAGTGCATGAGATAGAAGACTACCTGTCTCCTTGGGGCCTTACCCTCGATGTACATCTTGCAGTGCCTAACAAACGCATTGGCACATATACCGACCACGACAAGTATAACATTCTTGCCGATGACAAAAGCCGCCAAATTGCAGCGGAATACTTCTACTCCCGTTTCCTTAACGAAAACGATTTGACTGCGAAAGCACGCTACTTCGCCAATTATTACTATCTAAAGCACAACGGTGAAGGACGCCTATCCAACTGCCTCTATCGCTATCGTGACGTCACCATCGATGAGAACCTGAACCTACGACTGTGTGCCACAGCAGGCGACTCTCTCGGCAACCTCGAAAAAGAGAGCGCCAGCACCATCATCAACAGCAACCGGACAAAAAAAGAGGCAAAGCGGTTGCTAAAAGAGTGCGATAAATGCATTCACTATGCATATTACCCACTAACCACTAAAGGGAAAATCCTCTTTGCACGCGAAGTTGCGAAGCAACAATACAGCATGACAATCTATAAATGCTCCAACGGAAAACAACGCCTCAAAGTGTATCTCTCCGCGCTGAACAAGGTCATTAAAATGGTGGTCAAATATGATTACTAAGTTGAAAACAACCATCATTGGGTGGTATGGAACCGAAACAATCGGAGACCGCGCCATATTTGCTGGCATCATTCGGCTATTGAGCAAGGTGTCATCCGATATCACCATTGAACTCGGATCCCTTTACCCCATCCTCTCCGAACGGACACTCAGAGACGACGGCCAGTTCTTCGAGCAGTGTGCACATCAGAGCAGCCTGAGGATAAACATATTTGACTCGCAAAAACGATGTGAGCTGGAACATTCCATAAACTGCTCCGACATTATAATCATGGGCGGTGGGCCACTGATGGACATTGAACAAATGTATATGGTTGAGTATGCGTTTTCGTATGCCAAACGCAAGAAGAAGAAGAAAACGATACTGCTTGGATGTGGCTACGGACCATTGGAAAATACCGAAACGGTCAAATGTGCCAACCGGATTCTTGAACTGGCCAACCTTTCCATCATGCGCGACACCAATGCCCCACATGCCACCGCAACAAACCAGATAGACCCCGCCGCATTTGCCTGCTTAGAGTTCCGTCAAAGGCATCCGGAAGAGAAAACTGGCGATTTCTATGCCATAAACATCCGTGATATCAAGGCGGCCGGTGGCCATTATCCGACAAACAACGATTTGGATAAGTACCTCATCGAGTGGATTCATCGTCTTGTCAACGATGCAGACAAACCCATACGCCTAGTACCCATGCACACCTTCTCCGTCGGTTGCGACGACAGGATTATACTGAATCGCATAGCCAACGAGGTTAAATCACCCAAAGTAGAAGTCCTTACCTTCCCACTATCCCTCGAGGATACAATGGATATATATCGGAACGCCAGCCTTTGTATTGGCATGCGTTTCCACGCTGTTCTATTACAAACCATCCTCAACGGTAACAATATCATCCTCGACTACACAGATCCCAAGAGTGGAAAAATCATAGAATTGATGCGGCAGCTGGACATGAATGATTTTTATCGAGACAGATATCTCTCTGTCAGTCAAGTCCATGAAGACATCACCATCAATCCCTTCATGGGCGTACCCTACGAGCTGGACACGATGAGGATCGAGCAGTATTTCAACACATACACCGACCTCTTAATAAAGACCTTGGAGCGATGAAGGTTCTGCACATAACATATACCGATGCCGGCGGGGCAGGCATTGCCGCCATGAGGATTCACAAATCCCTGCGCCAACATGGCATAGAGAGTTCCATGTTGGTGGCCGACAAGACATCTCACGAAGAAAACGTCTTTACTGCGGAAAGATGTTTCACCCCGTCCTACATTCCTCCCAAAAACATAATTCTGCGAAAAATCAAGAAAATGGCACGCAAGCGCGGCTATTTCCTCACCCCCCAGGAGCATTACAACCGCCTCGTAGACCATGTACCCTCCGTCCACAAAGCCTTTTTCACCTCGCCCCTTTCCTGCTATAACCTCAACCTGCACCCCGCCGTCCTCGACGCAGATATCATTCACTTGCATTGGGTTGCAAACTTCGTTGACTATCCGACCTTCTTTCCTACCATTAACAAACCTATCGTTTGGACCTTACACGATGAAAACCTTGCTTATGGAGGTTTCCATTACGGGAGAGACCGTGAGCAGTATTACCCCTACTACGCTGCAATAGAAGATGCCTATTGCCAGATAAAACAATCATCCTTGGCACAATGCAAAGACATCCACGTGGTCGCATTATCCAAAATGATGAAGGACTTTTACACTACAAAATCTTTTTTGTCCGGCCGCCCAACCACCATCATCCACAACGGAATAGACACTAGTATTTTTCATCCACTCGACCGGAACATCGGCAGACAGATTTATCATATCCCTGAAAACAATTATGTAATCGTCTTCTGCTGCGTCAATCTCAACGACAAACGTAAAGGGCTGGCAGAACTGGTGGAAGCAATTGGTAGATTGCAGCGGCCCGACATAACGCTTCTGTGTATCGGCAATGGACGCCTCGACACCGATTTACCCATCGATATCAGATACACTGGGCCTATCAGCAATCCCTATTTGTTGGCAATGACCTATTCCTGTGGCGATCTATTTGCTTTCCCATCCTATCAGGAGGCGTTTGCCCAAACACCGCTGGAGGCAATCGCATGCGGATTGCCTATTGTTGCATTCCCCTGCAGCGGAATGGAGGAACTCGTCAATTCGGACAACGGTGTGGTTTGTAAAGACTTTTCCATTGAATCCTTGGTAGAAGGATTGACCAAAGTGACCAACAAAGAATACAATACCAACATTTTGCACAACGACATCGAACAACGGTTTACCAGCGACATTATTGCCAACAACTACATCGACCTTTACAATAGAGTTCTTCACCCGTAAGGGCTGGCACACATATACGAACACATGTATTACACTGTTAAAACTTCTACGATAATATGTAGGCTGACCACCCAAAGTTCACAGGCAAGACCCTCAAGCAATACTTTCATGACAGAGCCTTGCAAAACGGCCGCTTTACCATTGTCTGCAACTGGTGGGACCGTAGGGTGAGAAAATGATTGCCCTCAATGAATTTAACAAGACAGGCGTCGTGGCCGTAATCAAAAAACTCAATCTTGTAGGACTCACGTAGAAGATGGAACAACTGCCCTCAGATTTTTCACAATATACTCTTTCGTCTGAGCCGCTTTCGCTGGAAGACATGTAAAAATCCAATTCCCCATGAAACTCTCCATCATCATACCAACCTATAATAGCGCCTCGGTTTTGCCGAAAGCGCTTGACAGCATTGTCAGCCAGACTTTCACCGACTGGGAAGTGCTGGTGATGGATGGTTTGTCCCACGACGACACCATCAAAGTTGCCCAATCGTATAACGACAGCCGTATTCGCATCTACTCGGAGCCTGACGACGGCATCTATGATGCAATGAACAAAGGCATCAAAAAGGCTAAAGGAGAATGGCTGTACTTCCTGGGTAGCGACGACTGGTTGCTGAATGGCAATGTATTGTGTGACATTTTTTGTCAAGACAATCTCGATGGCTACGATGTGGTGTATGGTGAAGTGGAGGCCCCTCACTTGGCGTCCAACCATTCCGGGGAATGGACCCTGCAAACAATAGGCAGTAACCGATGCCACCAAGCTATTCTATACAGGAGGAAAACGATTATAAAACTAGGCTGCTACAACACAAAATACAAAATCTGGGCCGACTATGACCTTAACCTCAAATGGTTTTTTAACAAGATTGTAAAGAAAAAACATATCCCTACCGTAATAGCACATTATTCGGAAGGGGGCTATAGTTCAGTCTGCGATACGGAAATGTTGAAGGACATGGCATGGACATTATTGGTCAGAGGCAGGAAGATGTACACTGCCAAAGAGAAAAAGGAACTTATCCACGAGGCCATGCAAACGGAAACCTCCCCGATTAAGCGAAGAGTCCTGAAACTATGGAAATTCCTATTAACAACCAAAAGACAATGATTTCAGTTTCCCTTTGTACTTATAATGGCGAGCAATATATTCGCGAGCAGCTGCAATCCATCTTCAATCAAAGTATGCCTGTGGACGAAGTCGTTATTGGAGACGACGGCAGCAGCGATGCGACATTATCCATCATAAACACGTTCAAGGAGAAATACCCCATCCGAGTATTGGAGAGCGGACAGAAACTGGGTACTATCAGAAATTTCCTGCGTACAATATTTGAATGTACAGGTGACATTATCTTTCTAAGTGACCAAGATGACATCTGGGTTCCAAGCAAAGTAGAAACAATTGTTAGTTACTTCAACTCACACGAACAGATTGACGCCCTTTTCACCGACGCGAATTTGATCAATTCTGACGGCGAAGTTTTGGGGAACGGCTACACCTTGTGGGATTATTTCTTCGACGAGACTTCGCGCAAACGATGTGAGATGGGCCTAATGATTGAGGAGTTCTGCACAAGCGCCCACGCTACGGGAGCCACAATGGCATTCCGGAAACGATTAAGGGAACGGTTCCCAAAAACTGATGAAGTCTGGCATGATGAACTGATTGCACGCCTTGCTGTAGCGTCCCATTCTCTTGCATACCTTCCAGAATGTCTCACATGTTATCGCATACACAACAGCCAGCAAATAGGTGTTTCCTCGTACAAGCCTGGCGTCACGCCGAAAAGGGATTATCGCATGCCTGAAATGCCTTTTTCGAACGAAAACTGCTTTTTAACAGAAAAGAACGATATCCGTCACCTTGATTTTCTTCGTTTTCGATGCAGTCTCAAACATCAGGCATTTGGCTGGATAAATGCGTTGACGCACTTACCCTCCTATATAAGGTTCTACCACAAGAAAGCATTAGCGTTTGTCAGGTACGACATGCGTTCGTCGATCAGGCATACCGGACGTAGAATAATAAATAAGATTATGTAATCCATTTCCATAAATGAAAGTAACAAATGACGAGCCATGAATTCTCCTAAAGTCTTAGCATACTACCTCCCACAGTTCCACCCCATACCGGAAAATGACCTTTGGTGGGGCAAAGGATTTACCGAATGGACCAACGTCGGCAAGGCTACGCCTCTCTTTCAAGGTCACTACCAGCCAAAAGTGCCCGCCAACTTAGGCTACTACGATCTCCGTGTTCCAGAGACACGCATCGAACAAGCCCGCTTGGCAGCACAATATGGCATCCACGGCTTCTGCTACTGGCATTACTGGTTCGGCAACCACAAGCAACTTCTGGAACGCCCTTTCAATGAAGTCGTCTCCTCCGGCGAACCCGATTTCCCCTTCTGCCTCGCCTGGGCCAACGAATCCTGGAAGGGTTTTGACCATGGACTGAAAAACCGCAAAGTTCTCATCGAGCAAACCTACGGCGGAGAAAAAGATTACACAGAGCATTTCTATTCCGTCCTGCCGGCATTCCTCGACAAACGGTATATCAAACGGAACGGATGCCCTATTTTCACAATATACTTCCCTCAAAACATCCCCGACTGCAAAACATTCGTCGACCTTTGGCAATCCCTTGCCCAAAAGAACGGTCTGCCTGGAATTTTCTTCATCGGACTCTCCCTGCACACCGACGAACATACCCTGTCCTCCATGCAACAGCTTGGCATGAACGCAATTTCAACCATCCGCCTCGAAGACTTCTACGGCAATCTTAAACACAGGGTATCGCTGGGACAAAAGATACTCAATAAACTGACAGGAAACGTCTTGCCGCCAAGAGCACTCGAGTATAAAGACACCATGACGTTCTTCTACAACTCCCTGGATGCCAACCCGAGCATCTATCCTACCATTATCTCCGGATGGGACCATAGTCCTCGTACCGGACGTGAAGGTCTCATCATGTACAACTACACCCCTGATTTGCTGAAAGAACACGCAACCCAGATACTGAGCCTTGTTCAAAACAGAAACGACGAGGATTCCTTTGTCTTTTTGAAATCTTGGAACGAATGGGCCGAGGGCAACTACATGGAACCCGACCTGAAATACGGGCATCAATTCCTACAGGCCTTGAAAGAAGCAATAGATAGTTTTAGCAAATGAACCCCACCGTCTCCATCGTCCTTCCCTGCTACAACGGCGCAGGCTTCCTGGCGCAGTCCATCGACAGCATCATCGCTCAGACTTTCACCGACTGGGAACTCATTATTGTCAACGACTGCTCCAAAGACAACTCATTGGATATCATGCAGCAGTACGCTGAAAAAGACAGCCGTATCCGCATCATCAACAATGAGACCAACCTCAAGCTGCCCGGAGCGCTGAACCGCGGTTTCCGCGAAGCCCAAGGCAAATACCTCACCTGGACCTCCCACGACAACCGCATGGCCCCCACCATGCTCAAGGAGTTCGTGGCCTATCTGGATGCCAACCCCGACAAAGGGCTCGTCACCGCATGCTATGCAGCCTTCAGTCTCAAGACCGGAGAACAACTCTACGAGGTGCACCATCCTGACCCGCAGTTGCATCTTCCTCTCTTCAACTGTGTATGCTACGCCTTCATGTACCGCCGCGAAGTGCTGGAAACCGTCGGCGATTACGACACCACACTTTTCCTCGTTGAGGACTATGATTACTGGGTGCGCATCTGGCAGAAATATCCTGTGGGCAAGATATACAAGGTGCTCTACTATACTGGCGTCGGGGACGACACGCTGACACTCTCGCGCAAGAAAGAGATTGCAGAGAAACTGGTAGAGATGCGCCTGCGGTATTTCTCAGACTTTGACAAAGCATTGAACGGACATCCTGACCTGCAACGCCGCCTCTATAATAGCATTGCCGATAATATGCATGGACTTCCCCGCGTACGATTTACCATTGCCCGAGGGCTCAAATACAACTCATTCTACTGGCTCTACTACCGCCCAAAGAAAGTCCTAAAGAAGCTAATCAAGAAACCAAGGAACTAAGTACGCTTCTTTTCTCAATCAGATTGTAAAAGATTATAAAAGAAAATGTCTGACGAATGTCTGACGACTTAGCATACAACATTATTGGCTGCGTACTAAAGTTCATTCTAAGCTCGGTCCCGGATTACTGGAGTCTGTCTATCAGAAAGCCCTGATGATTGAACTGGACAATGAATGCCTTTTGGCTGAAGAGGAAGTTCCTCTGGAAGTAATGTATGACGACCAGAATCTAGGTATTGGCTTCAGGATGGACATTCTTGTCGAAGATCAGATTGTTCTTGAGCTTAAATCTGTTTCGGCGTTAGAAAAGGTTCACTTCAAACAACTACATACCTATTTGAACCTAGCCAACAAACCCATGGGCTATCTCATCAACCTCAATGCAGAAAGCCTCCGTGTCGGTCACGAGATTAACCGAATTACAAATATCAATTACCACGAGTAGTTCTTTTAAAATCTTTTACAATCTGATTGAGCCTTAAATCTGTATGGCAAGAGTAACGGTGCTGATGCCGACATATAACGTAGCCCCTTGGGTCGAAGAGGCCATCCAAAGTGTGCTGAAGCAGACCTATCGCGACTTCGAGCTGCTAGTGGTGGACGACGCCTCGACCGACGACGCCCTCGACCGCGTCCGTGCCATCGACGACCCTCGCATACGTATCGCCTCTTTCCCCAACAATGTAGGTCTCGCCGAGAACCTCAACCGTGGCCTTGACTTGATTGATACAGAATTGGTAGCACGTATGGATGGCGACGACATCGCAGAGCCCGACTGGCTAGAAACCGGCATACATGTGTTAGACACCATGCCCGAAGTGGGCATCTGCAGTTTCGGCTTTCAGTTCTTCGGCGCTAAGACCTCATTGGTTCGTTTTCCCGAACATCACGAAGACTCCAAAGCCCAGATGCTTTTTGGATGCACTGTTATCGTTCCCGTTTTCCGCCGTGCCGTTATGGACGACAACCGACTCCGATACAGCACCGAGGCCTTCCCGGCCGAAGACTATATGATGTGGGCCAACGCTTACCGCGTAACGCAAGTCTACAACGTCCAACGTACCCTCTTCCACTACCGCACCCACGCCTCACAAATATCCACTGCCCGCCGCGAGGCACAGATTGTGAAATCCAACGAGGTGCGGCTAAAGATGCTCGAGTGGCTCAATCCTGACTCTACAGACGACGAAAAGCAGTACTTCCTTGACGCCTTTGTACCCTGCAAAATCGAATCCAAAGAAGACATTGCCAAGCTCAAACGTTTTGCGCAACTACTTATCAACCGTAACACCTATGGCAATTACTCCAATGAAGCGTTGCGACAAAAATTCAAATTCCATATCGCCTATGGAGCCTTGGAATATGTGGAACATACATACTTCCCTCACAGATACTCTCCGATTGCATTCATCCGTCTCATAATTAGCGGCCTCTACTCGACCCTTCCTGCCAAAAATCGCCGCAAGATTCTTGTCAAATGCTTTTTGTTTTATCAATCTCAATCAGATTGTAAAAGATTGTAAAAGAAAAGCTCCAATGAATTACATCAGACGCAAACTACACAACCTCACACACCCTGTACTGGGACGCATATTGATGTTGCACCGTGTCGTGGAACAACGTGGCGAGGATAACAACCGCGAATTGGAGATTACACCGGAATTCCTGAGGCGAACCATTGAAACCTACCGTCAACAAAGCCACCGGTTCGTCTCTATCGACGAGGCCTGCGACGTTATCTCTAAAGGCCACACCAACCACCCCTTCGTTTGCCTTACCTTCGACGACGGATACCAAGACAATTATGATATCGCCTACCCCATTTTAAAACAGATGGAAGTACCCTTTACCATCTATATCACCACAGGTTTCATCAACAATCGCCTCCCCATGTGGTGGTACTACAATGAGAAGTTGGGAATCAACTCCGAATCCTTGAAAGCATTAGATGCTGACCCTCTTTGCACTATAGGCGCGCACACCGTCAGTCATCCCAAACTAGACACCCTCTCGTCCGAAGAACAGAGGAAAGAAATAATGCAATCCAAACAGGAGCTGGAATCCATACTCGGTCATCCCATCCGACACTTCTCCTATCCCCACGGCGCCTACAATGCCGATACACTAAAAATTGTGAACGATTGTAATTACATTTCGTCCCTGCGTGCATGGGGCGGGAGTATCAGGAAAGGCGATACCTCCCTGATGGAACTGCCACGAATAGAACTGAAAGAGCAATGAAAACATTTGGCAACGGAATAAAAGACAAGTTATCGGTCATCATTCTCTCATATGCTATCGACAACGACATCTTTGAGATGAACTGCCGAGCGTTGAAGTCTCTTACCGAATCCGAAACATGGACTGACGAGAACCTGCAAGTGCTACTCATCGAGAGCAAAAAAGACAGCACCTATACCTATCCATTCCCCAATGTCAAGGTGCTTATCCCTAAAGAAGACTTCGGTTTTCACAAGTTCTTCAACATCGGCATAAGCAAAACCAATGGCGAGTACATCGCTTTCTGCAACAACGACATCATCTTCAAACCCGGTTGGTTCAGCGAGATAAAGAAAATCGCCAATGCGCATAAACGATTCAAATGCTTCTCCCCTATCGACGACAGCGGCGACTACCCCAAGATGGCTCCAGAAGCATTACCCCGCGACAAAGACTATTACAAAGGCTGGGAGCACCAGAAGCATTTTGCCCCCTGGTGCTTCGTTTGGAAACGAGAAGTGTTTGACATCACAGGACCATTCGACGAAACATTTGATTTGTATGGTGCCGACGCCGACGAATTACACACATTGAGCCACAATGCGCTTTGGAGTGTGGTATGCACAAAGAGCGTAGTACGTCACCTGGCAGGACAGACGACAGTAATTCGTCAATCAGCCGCCAACAGCAAATACCGAATAACTGACACCTCAGGCTACCCTCTTACCGAATACGAATCTAGCAAAGGGTACCAATGGCTCTACGAAGACTACAGATTCTACGAAGCTTATCAAAAAGTTAAGAAAAAATGGGGCATTGAAAACACTAATGTATGGCTTCAACGCAAAATAACGAAATACAAAATACTCAATATTCGCGTCCTCACCCGACTTCTATTTACACGAACATTCAGTATTTTTCTTAGTCGATTGCGAGGAATAAAAGCATAACATGTTATGAAAAAGAAAAGAATTATATATCATTTAGGAGCATACTGTGGATTCTATTCCGAATTTAATAGTATGGTTCTCGCCATCTTGTATTGTCGCAGGCATGGCATTGATTTTGCTTTATATTCAAAAGATGCCATCTTCAGCCAAGGTGCGGGATGGAAGGATTATTTTTTACCATTCTGCAAGGAATCCCACAATCCCATTCACAATCGAATTAATCTTCGCGGACGTAAACCTAGCGGCAGAAAAAACAAACTTCTCCTTTTGGCCTACAAATCAATGTTTCCAAAAAACAGGCTCACATTCGAACTATGGGACACATTCCGAAACATTGACCATACTGAACTTTCGACAGAAGAGACGAGAAAACTCTGTGGAGAAATCATCAAAGAAATCTATCATTTCAACCCATCCGTCGACAACAAAATCAAAACCATGATAGAT
>JAEEGL015756045.1_pt1 | contig 13752 bp, 3 predicted proteins | sample 9134231 | NCBI WGS metagenome assembly JAEEGL01 (sample SAMN16246548, study PRJNA631951) | gut metagenome | biome: gut microbiome; feature: rumen; material: fiber-attached | host: Bos | place: Iran: Karaj | collected 2018-10 | reverse complement strand
CTTTAACACAGATGGTAGAACTACACAAATAAGTGAAGCTGCATCAAATGCATTAGAAGAATTAGTAAGAAGATTGGATGAGAAAAAAGTATATTTTGTAGTTGGATCAAAAATGCAAGGTTATGAAAAAGAAGTATTAGAAATTTCAAAACGTTTAAATAAAAAATTTGATGTATTTGCAATTGTACCAAATATGATTTCAGATGAAGATATTAAAAACTTAAAATCAGAACAATTAAGTGGTATAAGAATTTCTCCTGAGACTGAAGATCCAACAATTTATAAAAGTTTCAACTATGAAATATTTGAGAGAAGAAATTCTGCAGTAATTGCTTTTGATGGAAATACACCAGTAACAAACTTAATTCAAGAAGCTAAAAATGGTAAAGGAAAATCTAAAATTTTTATAAACCTAGATAATAAGAATCTAAAAGCTAAAGCTGAAAGTTTAAGTGGATATGTTACACCATTTAAAGAAACATTTGTAAATGATTTATTAGAAGAATATCCAGAACTTGAAGATGTTGATGAAGAATAATATAATAGGCTTATCAATGAATAAAGTAAACTCTCATTGCTAGACAAACAAGTTTAGCAACGAGGGTTTATTTTTATGCGATAAATATACATATGGCTGAATGCCATGACAGAGATGATGTATAGGCTTTTATGAAAAAAATAAAGAAAAAAATGAATTGATTATTAAATAATATATTGTCTAAAAATAAGCTGTATGATATTATAATTATGTTATTACATAAGACTTTTCAAAAGCACAATAGCAAAGTAAAAGGAGGAACTAAAGTGAAGAAATTAATACACAAATCAGTCTATTTTGTATTGATATTTACGTTATTATTTAGCATACTTTCAGTTATAAGCAGTTCGTCAAATTCGCTAGCAAAAGGTGGATATACAGTTATATTTGATGCAAATGGAGGAAATGTAAGTCCCTCATCAAAAATTCTTAATTCAGGTGATGTATATGGTGAATTACCAACTCCAACAAAAGAAGGATATAAATTTATAGGATGGACTTTACAAACTTATAAAACATTAAAATCTGAAAGCCCATTTTATGATGCATATTTTGGTAGAAATGTTTTAAGATTGGCTCCGGGAGATCCAACAACAAATGGATTATTTAAAATTGGCGATAGATTAGTATTTGACGTACAAGTAGATGGCACAGTACCAATTGGTGTTGATATTAATGATAATGATTTAACAACAGCTGAATTTTCAATTGATGGGAATAGAATATTTGGTGAAGTTATAATTAATTATGCTCATTATACTAAATGGGGAAGTAATAGCTATAGCTTCTTAGATATTAATTGCCAAGATCCGGTCTCAACATATCATGTTAATGAATTTAAATTATACTCTGGTTCATCAGAGGAGATTATGGTTACAAGTGAATCAATATTTGATGCCAAAGATGAAGTAAAATTAATTGCAAAATGGGAAGAAATTAAAAATTGGAATGTTCATTTTGAAACTAATGGAGCAGATGAACCAATTGAAGACATACTTGTAGAAGATGGACAAAAAGTGGCACAACCAGCTGATCCAGTTAGGAAAAATTGTACATTTGATGGTTGGTATAGTGATGCAGAGCTAACTAAAGCTTTTAATTTTGAAACACCAATAACAGATAATATCACAATATATGCAAAATGGACACCACATTATCATGATGCTACTTTGAAATTAACAGATGGAATGGATGTATCTGGAGATTTAGGTGAAGGTGAATTAGTATTTGAATTTCTAGTATATAAAGAATTTTTAATATATGAAGAAATTGCAGAAAAAAATATTATAAATGTCTATGATAAAAATCACAAATTGCTATGTACAGCTGGCGAAGATGAGATATTAGTACTTGCTGAAAATGTTTCTTCTAAAGATAATATAGAATATACAACTACAGATGAAGATAAGGCGATGCTTGGAGTATCTGGTATTTATATAAATAAATTTAAAATGATTTTTGAAAAAACCAATGAAACAGATATAGAACCAGTTATTGAACCTAAACCAATCGTTTATGAAGTAATTGAAGGAGCTAATCAAACATATACTAAAAATAAAGATACTAATGCTACATTTAAAATAAATGCAGAATATAGTGCTTTTCAAGATGGTGGAAAGGTATATGTGGATGATGTAGAGGTAGATTCAAGAAACTATACATCTGAAGCTGGTAGCACGATTATTACATTCAATAAAGAGTATATGGATTCATTAGAAGTAGGACAACATACATTGGTCGTAGCATTTAATGATGCTGGAATAGCTAGTACAAACTTTAATATAGAAAAAGAAGAAGTAAAAGATACACCAACTGGAAATCCAAAAACAGGAGATGCAATATTAGTATGGATTACTACATTTACTATTTCAATTTTGGGTATGGCAGGAACAGTAAGAAGATTTAAGAAAATAAAATAATTAAATGGGGCACATGAAGATATTCAGGTGCTCTTTTATTATTAGTTGATTAAAATCTTTGAAAATATAAAGAATTTGTTAATATAAGAGTAATATATTATTATGGAAAAAATTGTGTTATAATAACAATTATCAGATTTATATGATGGAGAAATAAATGGAAAAAAGAAAACCAATAATTGGTATTGTTGCAAGACCAGATACCAATAAGACTTTGAGAAGTTGTATGCAAGCTTTGGAACAATATAGGATGGCAATTGTTCGAAATGGTGGGAATCCAATAATTATATTGCCAACGCAAAACCTTATATATGAAACAGCTAACTTAAAAGATGTGCCAAAGCTTTCTGAAGAAGAAGAAAATGATCTAATAGAGCAAATTAATTTATGCGATGGATTGTTATTACCAGGTGGGGATAGAATTTTTTATTATGATTTATTTGTTGCTAAATATGCACTGGAACATGATATTCCTCTTTTTGGAATATGTATGGGAATGCAAATTATGGGTATTGTAGATAATGATGATTTTTCATGTTTGATAGATGTAAAAGACCAATTAATGCATAAAAAAGATTATCAAGGGAATTGTTATCATAAAATAAGAATTAATAATGACTCTAAGCTATTTGAAATTGTTAAAGAAAGGGAATTAGAAGTAAATAGTATCCATTCTAAAGTACTTTCTCACGTGACAACAGCAAAAATTACAGCATTTTCAAAAGAAGAGGAAATAGAAGCAATTGAATTTGATTCAAAGAAGTTTGCTATTGGTGTGCAATGGCATCCCGAGTTAATGTTGGATAATAGTAATGAAAAATTATTTAAAAGATTTATAGAAAGTTCAAAATAAATAAAAAAGTATTACTCAAATTAAGAGTGATACTTTTTTTATTTGCCAAGCAAAAATGATGTTTTGTAATATTTTTGTAATATAAATATAATTGAAATAATAATATCCTCAATTCTAATATTTCCGCTAGTTTAATGGTATTTACTCATCAAATTGTTTCTATATTGTTATAGTAATATATATATATATATTTATAATAATAATAAAGATTTATGAATAGGAATTATTAGTATTACTTAGGAGAAAAATGATGAAATCAAAAAAAGCTGATTTGAAAATGAATAGTAGAACATCATTTATTATTATTTCCTTATTAACATTGTTTGTATTAGGTTTTACATATGCTTTTTGCAATATTGAAGCGGTTAAAAAGGTTATTAGTGGTGAAACCAACTTATTTAATGCAGATATTGCCAGTGGTACTGCTGGTGAAGTTAATTGGGCGATAAGAGATACTGGAAGATTAGTACTAAGTGGTAATGGTACACTTCCAAATTATTATAATACGGGAGATACACCATGGTACAATTATAGGACAAGGATTACAGATGTGTACGTGTTTTCAGGTGTTAAAACAAATATTACAGCAGTAGGTTTGTTTGCAGGATTAGAGAATTGCACATCTATAAGTATGGAAAATCTTGATACAGTAACAAATAGGACAACAACTCTTTCACATTTCTTTGATGGATGCAAAAAAATGACGTCATTATCTTTACCAGATTCATTTGTTACAGCTAATGTTGTATCTATAAGTCATATGTTTTTTGACTGTCAAAGTATGATTGCAATTGATGTTAGTAAGTTTGATACAACAAATGTAACTGATATACAAAACATGTTTATGTGTTGTTATAAGCTTCAAACAATAAATTGGGGAACTTTTAATACGAACAAAGTAACAAATTTTTCTAACCTTTTTCATTCCGACTATTCTTTGACTTCAGTTAAAGCATTCTCAACTCCTAAAGCTACTAATATGGTAAATATGTTTTATGGATGTAGTTCTCTTACATCAATAAATTTGTCAGGTTTTAAAACATCTGCCGTTACTTCAATGAAGCAAATGTTCCAACATTGTGGTTCATTAACTTCATTAGATTTAAGTACTTTTAATATGAGTGCGGTAATTGATGTATCAAATATGTTATCCGGTTTAGAAGGATGTAATTCAATTAATTTTGGTGCTAACTTTAGATTTAAAGTTGGTAGTACAAATGTTAATATGTATTCATATTATTGGAGAAAGGATGAAACAGATGAAACAGATGAAACAGATGGAACAGATGGAACATCAACGATATGGTCATCAGCATATTTAAGAGACAACTTTACCAGTGCATATGCTGGTCAGTGGATTAGAACATATTTAATACGTTATTATCAAGGTGGAAGCAATATTGGACAATCGTATGTTGATTGTGGACAAACAGGAAACCTAACTAGGTATTCATCATTGAGTGGAACAGCACCTGATAATTGGACTTTTATTGGATGGAGTACTTCACCTACAGGTGTTAGACAAAACTATAACGATGTTAATCAAATTGCTGATGCACCAGTAACTGATGTTGTATTAAACTTATATGCAATTTTTTCAAGAGACTTAGTTATACAATATGATGGTAATGGTAATACTGGTGGATCTACATCAAATACATCAAAAACTGTTATATATAATCCTGGGAATGGAAATGTAACAGGTTCTCAAACAATTTTATTAGAAAATAATGGTTATACCAATGAGGATTTTTCGTTTGTGGGTTGGAATACTCAAAGTGATGGAAATGGGACTACATATATAGCAAATTCAAATTATACTCCTTCAATACCAGCTAACGATAGTACATTTACAGTAACATTATATGCAAAATGGAGTTCAAATGCATTACAATATACAGTTAATCATTATGTTCATGATTTAGATAATAATACATATACCAAAACTAAAACAGATACAGCTATGGGGGAAAAAGGAAGTAGTATTACGCTTTCTTCATTATCTACTTCAATACCGGGTTTTACATATGAAGAAGGATTTAAGGATTCGGGTAATGAAACTAAACCTACGTCCGGTGCTATTACTACTTTGACTATACCGGATGCTACTAGTATGGCTATTAATTTGTATTATAGAAGAAATTATTTGTATTTAAATTATAATATGAATCATGGTACTTTAGCCGCTGAACATGATAGTTTAATGGGAATTAATGGAGATGTAGTGACAAGAGCTAACAACGATGCAATTCTTAGAGGTGTATATGGTAGTAGAGTGGGTAGTGTAAATTTATCAACATATGCTATTAATAATGATGGATTACATGATTATTCGAATCCTAGATCAATTAATATAGAAAGAAGTGGTTATAAAGCAGTTGATGAAGCACAATGGTGTTTATTAGATTCTAATGGAGATATAATTAAAACCTATAATCAATTTGACTCAAGTTATCTTTCTAATGATATCGCTCATGAAGCTGGGTATGATTTGAGCCTGGGCGATGTTACAGTTTCTATATATGTTAATTGGCAGCCGGAAGAATATACTGTCACATATGATGCTAACGGGGGAATAGTAGATACAGAATCCTTTAATGTCACTTATGATAATGAATATGGTCAATTGGAATATCCAACTAAAGAAGGGTATGATTTTATGGGTTGGTCATTAATTCCAACTGATTATGAACCACTAGAATATATTGAGGGAAATGGTAATCAATATATTAATTCTGGATATAAACCTAGTACAAGGACCGGTATTGATGTTAAATATCAATTTTTGAATCTAGCTAAACAACAAAGAATATATGGTGAACAAGGCTCAAATAACCAAGCTGGTTCAATGAGTTATGAGTTATATATTAACTCAAATGATAAGCTTGCATATGCATATAAGGATGGATCTGGAAATTGGATAGAAACTCCTTTTGTTCCAGATTTTAAGATACATAGAGTTAGATTTAATCTTGAGGGAGATTATATTAAATATGATGAAAATGATAGAGAAAGAATAAATTGTCAAGCTACAATTTCGTCTCCGTATAATATGTATATAATGGGAACAAACAAAGATGTTAGCACTAGCGGTGAATGGGGCGGTGGAGCCAAAATCAGAATATACGAATTTAGCATATATGAAGCAGGTGCACTTCAAAAGAAATTTATTCCTTGCAGGAGAAAAACTGATGGAAAAATAGGAATGTATGAACTTATTAGTAATTCATTTTGCCCAAGTTTAGGAAATAATGGTATTATTGGGGGTCCTAAAGCATATATAGATGCTGCAAGTAATGTTTCATATCCATCTGACCACACATTATATGCTGAGTGGGGAATTAGGAAGTATGTTGTTCAGTATTGTCAAGGTAATAATGATGCAGAAAATGAAGGTGCTATAGTATTAGGTTCAGATATATATAATTATGGAGAAAGTAATAATCTTAAAACATATAGTGAATTAGGTGGACAGAATATTCAAGGTTGGGAATTTGTTGGATGGAACGACAATGTTGGATATGGATATACAGAACCAAAATATATTGATGGACAAAGTGTTATTAATCTAAAAGAGGGATCTGGAGAGACATTTGTTGATGCTGATTTATCCGAAGGAAAATATATAAACTATTATAACATTGATGGGCAAAAGACAGTGTGTAGAGTATTATATGATGCAAATTCCGTATATGGACGTAATGGTATACAAATAATAAGCGTTGATAATATAAATAATGTAGAATTGACTGGTGAAACAACTTGTAATATAGAGTTTTTAAATGATTATGAGAACGAGAAATTAAGAACTGATTTAGTTCAAAGTGTTAGAACAGTTGGAAGTTTACCAAATAATAAATATTCTTGTGATGAGTTAAGTGAATCATATGAAGGACCAAAAAATTATTTAATAGATTTAGAAAAAATGAATCAACTAGGAATAACTAATGTAGGACACGACTATTGGCTTGGATCAGAGAGCTATGTTGATCCAAACTATGAAGTTTATTATTTAGATAATAATGGAACTATACAACGAGAAACTCTCTTTGTATATAACGAAGAAGAACCTGTTGTAGATCCAGGAGACGATCCGATAGTGGATCCAGGTGATGATCCAATTATTGATCCGGGTAATGAGCCAGGTGGAGATGATCCTGGAGATGGGCCTGGTGGAGATGATCCCGGAGATGGGCCTGGTGGTTCTCATACTGGTGACAATAATATAGAAGAGCCAAATACACCGACAGGAACTGTTTTCACAGCAATACATGGCTATAGACCAGTTTATACATTGAGACAAGATATTAGAGTAATGAGTGGTGATGGAACCGCAGATAATCCATATAATGTATGTGTATACTATGATGATGAGATAATTAGATTGTATGCTATATATCAAAGAAATATAAAATTTCATTCTAGTATAAATAATGAAGAGACCACAGAAATACAATACTATAATCCTTATAGTACGTATTATACAAGCGAGGTTGAAGCTCCTCTTCCTTCATTAACAGACTTGGAAGAATATAATTGGAAAGGTCTAGGATATAGACCAGATAAATTAGCAGATGCTGAAGTTTATACGGTTGCAGAGGGAGTATATGTTGATGATACAGGGGATACAGATTATACCGATGATACAAGCATGTATGATACTAATGATACTACTGATCCATATACTGATGAAGATGATATTACTGCTGATCCTAATAATACCGGTTATACAAACGATGATGATACATTTGAAGAACCATATGAGGACATTACAAGTATAAGTCCAGCATATAACGATTATGATTCAGATGATCCAACTTCGACCGTATTAAACTTATATGCTATTTATTCAAGAGATTTAACGATGTCGTATAATGGAAATGGGGCAACTGGAGGCGGTATGGAATCGCAAAAATCAGATGTACCACAATACTTAAATTCAGATGGAAGTATTACTGGATATACATTTACGACTGGATATAACGAGTTTACAAGAAATGGATATAATTTTAGATGTTGGGCTAACGATAGTGCAGATGGACTAGAAATAAACGAAGGTGAATATGCATTAGAATTCATCCCTGCAATGGATAGTGATAATACAAACAAAGAAATATATGCATTATGGGATATTATTACATATGAGATAGTTTATGACTTGGGTGAAGGTGAATTAACTACACCAAATCCTTTTTCATACAATGTAGAAACTGAGACATTTACTTTAAATAAACCTACTAAAATAGGATATACATTCTTAGGCTGGACAGGGACAAATGGTGACACACCAGAAAAGAATTTAACAATTGAAAGAGGAAGTACTGGTGATAGAGAATATATAGCAAATTGGGCAGAAAATGTAGTAGTGGTAAATATAAATAAAGATAATGTTGCTTGGTCAGATACAGGAATGTATGTAGCTTTATTCCAAAACGGGGAAGAAAAATACTCAACAACTATCGAAAGTGGAACTCAAGTAACATTTAACCTTGTATATGAAGGAACATATGATGTCTATGCAGGAAAAAGTTACTTAAATAAAAATGATTTAGTTGATACAGGAATAGATGTTGTAGTAGGAGATGCTGCAAATCCATAAATATTATTTAAATAAATCCTAATTGGTAAAGATTAAATTTACCAATTAGGATTTTTTGTATCCCAAGGGATTTGGAGATTATAAGCATAAATTAATATTTTCGCGCTTAAGTGTTAAAAAAATATACGCAAATAAGGAATTAGCAAGATATTTGAGTTTCAATAATACAAATGTGTTACACCAAAGTAACAAAATGGTAAAAAGTATATAAAATGTAAAATAAAAAATTGAAAAATCGAACACGCTATTTCAGTAAGTAAATCGTGGTTTTGGTAACAATCTTGAAATGGAATTCTTCTTAATTAATATATATATATATTTATAGAAATTAATTTTTGAAGGAGCCAGTCGTGAGAGCAAATTTGATAACAAAGAAACTATTAAAAAGAATCATAACGTTATTGACTTTGTTAATAGTCATATTAGCTGCTATAAGAGTATTTAATAATAACTATATAGCTAGCGAAGAAGAGCAACTCTCAAATGTAGAATTTGAGGGTGCTTTTTATGGTGACGAAAAAGTAACTAGTAACAAAGATAATAATGATAATGATCAAGAAAAACCAAACGATTCTATTCTAGAGAAAGCGAATAATAACAAACAAAAGCGAATTTTTAATATAGATAATTCTATATATAAATATTTGTCTTTTGGTTTTAATAGTGATTATTCAAGGATTAGAGGAATTGATAGTAAATTGTTGGCCGGAGAGTCAAATGGAGGAATAAGTACTATAACTCTAAATTACTATACATTGACCTTGAATAAAGGAATTGGAATATCAGATGTTTCTGGAAATGATATATATCTAAAAGCTCAATCTCCATCGATTGATGCAAGCTTGATGCCTGGCTATAGCTTTAATAGGTGGATTAAAGAAGAGGGTAACGATCCAGCAGATCCAAATCAGAAGAATACAACAGTTTATTTGGATTCAAAAACAACATTAACAGCTGATGGAAGTGATGCTGTTAAACCAGAGGTTTCTATACAAAAACAAGATTATAACACTATAAATTGGACAGCAACAGATGATATTGGAGTAACAGGATATCAAATTACAAATACATCAGAAGTACCTACAGAATGGATTGATATAACGTCAACTAATAGCTTTAATAATTCATATGATATAGACGGAACAGTAGGAAAAGTTTATTATATTTGGGCTAAAGATGCTTCTGGAAATATTAGTAATGTACAATCTATAGCAGCATATTTAGTAACAAGAGAAGAGGGTATTGGAACAGATTTAGTAACAAGAGTAGATGGAACAAGTCAATATACAGGAACAGAAGTTGATATAAATACAGCAGTTCTAAGTGGTACTTCAGTTTGGGTAAGTACAACATCAATGGGAGGATATCACTCAGTAGTATTGAGAAAAAATGGAACTCCAATAACAGCAACAGGAATAGCAGAAACAATAACATCAGATACAATATTTAACTCATCAGCAATATCTAATGATGTAACAATAACGGTATACAAAGATAGTATGACTTGGGATAATAGTCAAATAAATGTTGCCTTGTATCAAAATGGTGAAGAAAAATATAGTTATGATATAAATAATGCAATTGGAAGCACAATACAATTCCATGCGGTAGTAAATGGAACTTATGATGTTTATGCAAGTGTAACTAAATCAGGAGAAACAACCTTAGTAAATACTGGAAATACAGTAAGAATACTAGATAATAATACAACAGGAAGAGTTTATTATTATTTATTAACTAAAGCAGAAGGTGCTAGAACTAATTTAACAGTAAAGTTAAATGATAACAATGGAGCAGAAATTGAAACAACAGAAGTATTAAGTGGAACGAGAGTATACGTTGAAGCAAGTGCAGATGCAGGATATACAGTAAATATTATTGTTGGTGGAGATTTATTTACAAGTGGTGATACATTTACAATGACAACACCAACATCAGTTGTATCAAGTGCTACTGATGCAACTAAGCCAATAGTAAGAATTGTTAGAACGAATTATAATACATTTAGTTGGGTAGCAACAGATGGGGTAGGAGTTGTTGCTTATCAAATAACAAGTACTCCAAATACTCCTACATCATGGATTACAATTTCATCAACAGATAATGCAAGTGGTACTAAAACTATAGATGCAGGATTAGAGGGCTCATATTATGTATGGGCAAAAGATGCAAAAGGAAATATTAGTGAAGTACAATCAATTTCTTCTCACATGCTAACAAGAATTCAAGGAACTGGAACAAGATTAGAAACAAAAGTTGATACTGATAATGCAAATTCGGGAACATCTATAGCATCAAATCAAGCAATAATAGATGGAACCCCAATGTGGATAAGCGCTTCAGCTTTAGCAGGATATAATTCAGTAGTTTTAATGAAAGATGGTGTTCAGATTACAGCTTCAGGATATAGTTATACAATGCAAAATGCAGTAACATTTACATCATCAGCAACTGGAAACAGTGGAGCAATTACAATTTATAGAAATGGAGAAGAATGGCCTGATAGTGGTATAAATGTGGCATTATATCAAAATGGAGTTATAAAATATGGATATAATACAACCACAGTAACTGGTGCCAATGTTAAATTTAACGGAGTAGCAAATGGCACATATAACATATATGCAAGTAAATCAAAACAAACACTAACAACTTTAGGAAATACGGGAATAACAGTAGAAGTATCAGATAATAGCGTAACAGGAAATATAGATTATTACACATTGACAAAGACAGAAGGAGAAAATAGCACATTAACAATAAAATTAGATAATACAAGTGGAGCATCATTATCTACAACAGAAGTGTTAAGTGGAACAAATATTTATGGAGCAGTAACACCAGCAAATGGTTATACTGCAACTATGACAGTTGGAGGTAATCCATTTGTAAGTGGAAGTATCTTTACATTTACAAATCAAACGGAAGTCAAATCAACTGCTTCAGATACAATAAAACCAGAAGTAACAATCACAAGAACTAATTATAATAAATTTACTTGGACAGCAACAGATGGTGTTGGAGTAACAGGATATCAAATAACAAATAATGCAGAAGTACCAACAACATGGAATGATATATCAGCAACAGAATCTATTACTCAAACATATGAAATTGATTCACAAATAGATAAAGCTTACTATGTATGGGCAAAAGATGCAAAGGGAAATATTAGTGAAATTAAATCTATAAGCTCATATTGGGTTACTAGAGAACAAGGTGAAGGAACAAATCTAGTAACAAAAGTTGATGGAACTGGCAACACTACAGGAATAGAGACTAATGAAGATATAATTGTATTAAGTGGAACCTCAATTTGGGCTTCAGCTACAACACATACAGGATATAATTCAGCAACATTGAAGAAAAATGGTGTATCAGTAACAGCATCAGGTACCACACATACAATAAATTCTGCAACATTATTTGAATCATCAGCTAAAACAAATGATGCAATAATAACAATACTTAACAATGGTTTAGCATGGCCAAATAATGGAATAAATATAGCATTATATCAAAATGGAGTAGAAAAATATGGATATAATGTGGCTTCAATTTCAGAAGAGAAGATTACATTTACCAAGTTAGAAAATGGAACATATAATATTTATGCAAGTAGAACAAAAGCAAATGTTGCTACAATGGTGGACACAGGAATAACAATAACAATTTCAAATAATAGTGCAACAAGAAATATTAATTATTACACATTAACAAAGACACAAGGCACGAAAACAACCTTAACAATTAAATTGGATGATGAAAATGGTACAAATATATCAACAACTCAAGTTTTAGCAGGAACGACTATATACGCAAGTGCAACTGCTGAAGTAGGATATACTGTGGGATTGACAGTCGGTGGAAGAACATTTACAAGTGGTAATACTTTTACAATGGGGTCTGCAACAGAAGTTAAATCAAGTGCTTTAGATACAACAAAACCACAAGTAGAAATAGAGAAACAAAACTATAATACGTTTAATTGGACTGCAACTGATGAAATCGGAATTGTTGGATATCAAATTACAAATAATTCTTCAATTCCAAGTGTTAACTCATCAAATTGGACTAACATAGATGCAACGGAAGAAGTTACAAATACATATGAGATAGAGAATGAAAGTTCAAAAACATACTATGTATGGGTTAAAGATGAAAGTGGAAATATTAATGAAGCACAATCTATATCAGCATATTTAGTTACAAGAAATCAAGGAAATGGGACAAACTTGATTACTAGAGTAGATGGAAGTAGCAATAATACTGGAATAGAAGTAGCATCTAATACATCAGTGCTAAGTGGAACTAATATCTGGGCATCAGCAACAGTTAATAGTGGATATAATTCTCCAACATTAACTAAGAATGGAGCTCCAATATTAGCATCAGGTGACGTTCATACAATAACAGAACCAACTACATTTGCGACAAGTGCTATTTCAAATAGTGTGACAATAACTATAAATAAAGACAATTTATCTTGGCCAAACAGTGGCATTAACGTAGCTTTGTGCCAAAATAACGAACCAAAGTATGAGTATAATAAAGCTACAATAACAGGAGCAAATGTTACATTCAATGGAGTTGAAAATGGAACATATAATATTTTTGCTAGTAGAACAAAATCAGGTGTGACAACATTAGCTGACACAGGATTAACAATTACAATTATAGATGGTAACGAATCAAAAACAATAGATTATTACACATTAACCAAAACTCAAGGTACAAATAGTGTACTAACAATAAAACTAGATGATGCAAATGGAACTGCATTATCAACAACACAAGTTTTAAAAGGCACAAATATCTATGCAGAAATGTCAGTTTCAGAAGG
>JAEEGL014308240.1_pt1 | contig 13752 bp, 18 predicted proteins | sample 9134231 | NCBI WGS metagenome assembly JAEEGL01 (sample SAMN16246548, study PRJNA631951) | gut metagenome | biome: gut microbiome; feature: rumen; material: fiber-attached | host: Bos | place: Iran: Karaj | collected 2018-10 | reverse complement strand
CTGAGGGGAAAACTTTGTGCATTTTGCCTAATAGACAAAATCGGTACCGCTTGTTCCGCCCGCCCGCCTTTGTGCAAACCTCACAAAAACCTTTGTGCAAATTGCACAATACAAGAATTTTCGGCAAGGTGCACAAAAATCTTTCTAACATTTGTGAACTATTACCACACCTTGCCATGGTATAATAAGGAGTAGACCTATACAGAAAGGAGTGTATATTTATGCGTTACCCTGAATATTTAATCAGAAAGTATTATCCTTCAATGCGCGCCTTTGCGGATGTTTGCGGCGTGTGTCCTTGCACAATGTCACACTATATTAGCGGCGTAAGATTTCCAAACACTCATAACTTTATGACTATGGCAAGCAAGTTACATATAACCGCTGAACAGCTATACAAATATTGGTATAGAGAGGTGAAAGAAGATGATTAAATATGACGCTGAAATCAGACGATTAGCAAAACGTGCTAACCAAAGAATGGTTGAAATGGAATCGCGCGGCATAAAATCACCCGCTTATAAGGCTGTGCAAGGCGCGCTTGAAATGATGGGGAAAAGGTCAGATAAAGCAGGCGGCAGGCGTTTTTCTGAGACAGGAAAAGGAACGGAAAACGAATTGCGTCAAATGAGGGCAGAATTAGAAAAGTTTCTTAATCAACAAACAAGCACAGTTAGCGGATATAAAAAATACAGAAAAGAAGTCTATAAGGGTGCTGATAAAGAGTTTAACTTAAGTGAAGCAGGGATAACACAAGAACAGTTTGAAGAACTATGGGAAGAACTTCCCGACAGAGAACAAGACAGAATGTATTATGCCGCATACTACATTCAAATTATGGAAACGTATGAAATGAAAGTAAAAAGCGGAGAAATCAAAAAAGAGAACTCGCTCACAATAACCGATATGGTTCGAATTCTTGAAGGTTCCACTTCACTTAAGGACGCATTAACACAGTTAGGAATCAGCGCGCAAGATATACGGGAGAAACATAATATACTTTACGGGGGTTAAGTATGTTATTCTCAGCAGTAAAAACCAAAACGGGCAAAGAAAACATAGTGGCATATATGCCGCATGAATTGCCAAACTTTGAACTTCATTTTCACCAAAAACAGCGCAACAAAAGGGTATATCTTTACGCCGAAGAATACGCAACCATAGACACAGAAACAAGCCATACTGATACACGTGCATGGGTTTATCAATGGGCGGCGAAGCTAAACGGTTATTATATTTATGGTCGTAAACCGTCTGAGATTATCGACCTTTTAAATATATTAAAAAATCGGTATAAATTAAACCGCCTAAAGTGCATCATATTTTATTTTCATAATTTAAGCTATGACATAGCATATTTAAAACACTTCCTTTTTGAGTATGATAATAAAATGCACGTTTTAGCTACTGACGCTCACACATATTTAATAGTAGACGTTGAGGGTTTCCGTTTTATATGTTCATGGAAACTGTCAAATTTGCCGCTTTCTTTATTGGCGAAAAACTATGGAACTATATATGAAAAAGCATCGGGAGAAATAGATTATTCTATTTTACGTTACCAAGATGAAGAACTAAGTAAATCAGATTGGTTTTATATGTTTTCCGATGTAGCTTCACAGCATGACGGCATAGCAGGACTAATGAAATCACAGGGCTACAATTACGCTTTTGAAATGCCCTATACATCAACAGGTTTCGTCCGCACTACATGCCGTAAAGCGTCAGAAAAGGCACTAAATTGGCGCAAACATTTTCGCCGTTCTATGCTGTCATTAGAGCAGTACAATCTATGCAAACAAGCGTTTATGGGCGGTTTAACCATCTGTTCATATTTCTATAGTGGTGTAACTGTTCGCGGGAACTTGGGACACGTTGACTTTACATCTTCATATCCCGCGCGTCAGATGATGGACTATTTTCCGAAAGGCGCGCCGTGTTGGTATGGTGACATTACAAGTGAAAGCGAACTTGAAACACTGCTGTCAATGTACTGTTGTGTATTCGTTTTAACTATGTACAATGTTGAAATAAAAGCGGGTGTAACCGCGCCTTGTATCCCTTCTTCAAAGTGCATTTACTTATCTAAAGACCACTTAAAAGTAAACGGGAAAATAATACAAGCCGATGAATTATCAATAGTTGTTACAGAAATAGATTATAAATGGATTATGAAACAGTACGAACATAAAGGCATAAAAATAGACAAAATGCTGATATTTAATCGAGGGCAGATTCCTAAATGGTTAAAACAGCAGATAATGCACTTTTACGAGATTAAGTGCACCATGAAACATTCAGACTATCTTTTATATATGGCAAGTAAAGCCGCCGTAAATGGAATTTATGGAATGACCGCAACGCAAATAATACGTTCTTCTTTTCAGTTAGATAACGAACTGATATTAAAAGCAAAGGAAACAAATGACCAAGAAGAACTGGATAAATTCTATAATTCGCGTAATAGTTTCTTGCCATACCAATATAGCCTATATACTACAGCATGGGCACGTGATGCCCTTCTTACTTTAATAGAAACTATCGGGTATAACAACTTCCTTTATTGCGACACTGACAGCGTTTTCTATACATCATCTGACGAAGTAGAAAAGCGAATAGCCAAATACAACGAGACGATAAAACAAAGGGCAATTGAAGCGGGTGCTTTTGTAGGTAATAATATTTTAGGTGTCGCAACACAGGAACCGAAAATAACAGCTTTTCGCGGGCTCCATGCAAAATGTTATGCTATGATTGAAGAAGGGCAACTAAAAGTAACAATTGCGGGAATCACAAAAGCCGCGACTAAGTGGATACACGGGAACGGTTTTACAATGCGCCACACTATGACAAACGCCGAAGAACTGGAAAATATAGACAACTTGAAAGACGGTTTCATTTTCCGTCACAACGGCGGCACACGTGCTATTTATATCGAAGGGAGCATAACCGAAGAAATCATAAACGGTCATAAACTGGAAATGGCAAGCGGGGTTATAATTGAGAATATAGAAAAAGAGATTTCAGATACCATGTTCACGCGCGGAGAAGACTACAGCATATTGCACATAAATACTATTGAAACTTTGTGAAAAATTACAACAATACATTTCAATGTTTTTAATGCAAAATAGCACTTTTTATGGTAAAATGAAAACAAAAAATGCATTTTTCAATCGAACGACCGTTCGGGAAAGGGGAAACAAATGTTTTTAGGTGCGGTTGAACTTACAATGTATTATGTGTATACGGGCAATCCTTTTGATGATGAATGTATATGCGTAACGGCAGACAAAAAACTTGCCATTGACGTTATGAGGAAAAATGCACTTTGGGGCAGTTACGTTGTAGATTGTGCCGACCACTACATAGCAGGAAATTATAGAAGATATTGCGAATCTTACAACTATAATAGTACAATAAGTTTCTAACGTTTCACGTGAAACATTCCAAACAATCTAACCGCTGACCTAACGGCGAAACGGGGAGAAGGGAAGACAAAATGATGAACGAAAAAGAAAAACTCATGACTGAGGAAATGCTTAGAAACGGCAAGATTCTGTCGGAAGACAAGTATTATGATGGAACTAAAGACACGTGGTATTGCTTTAGAGAAGTGGAGTTTGTAGGCTGTGTGTTCTACATTACAACATGGAACGATGAAATAGTATATTGCAGATTTGACAGATTAGCTTAAAACGTTTCACGTGAAGCATTTTAGCGGGGATGGTTCAACGGCAGAACGGTTGACTTTGAATCAACAGATAGTGGTTCGATTCCACTTCCCCGTGTTAGCCGCAACAGCGGCAGGAACAATGAAAACCACATAACAGAAAGGAAGAAAAACATGATTAGAGCGCAAGTTGAAAATGGTTTTGTTCACCTTAGCAAAGTAGAAGGAACGGGCACACATATTATGGCTGAACTTTGCTGTCTGGTAAATTCAGTTTGTACAGCATATTGTAAAGACGAAGAACACAGCGAAGAAATGACAGAACAGATGATTCTTCTTATAGCAGATGCACTTAGAGAGAACACCCATATTAAAGCAACGAAAGTGTGCGGAAATGATGAAAACTTTAGTTTCTAATTTGTTGTTTATTACATTTTGTTTGTTCCTCATGTCAGCGGAATCCATTGTAAATCTTATCATCGTTAACTTGGGACTCTGACCCTTAAACAGAGAGAAAGGTAAAAGAAATGGCGAAGAAGAACATTGAAGCAACCGAAGCAACCGCAACCGAGAACACTGAGAAGAAAGCGCGTGTTTCTATTAAGGATAAGGCGCGCAAGCACATTGACCGCATCAGCAAAAAGGGTGTTGTCCCGATGGTTTTTGAAGAGGTTTTAACCGCTTACGCGGCAATCGGGATTCTGAAATATGATGAAGTTTTCGAAATGTCCGATAGCTATGCGGCAACTTTCATTACTGACAAAATCGACAACTGAGAGGGGTAAATAAAATGGCATTTTCAAATAAGAAGAACAGCGGTAAGAAGAATGTAGAGAGCGGCGAAGTTGTTTCTTTTGAGATTCTTAAAGCTACTCAATTCAATTGGGGTGTGGGCTTCAATATGGTACTGAATGGCGTTACCATTTATAACTGTACAGTAGCCGAAACAAAAGACGGGAAACCGTTTATCTCCTTCCCGTCTCGTAAAGGCTCAGACGGAAAATGGTATTCATACGTTTATTTCAGATTCTCTGATGCAGACCTTGAAGCAATTCTTGACGCTGTAGAGAAAGCACTGTAAATCAAATAACTGTAACGCTTACACGGCGGGGATACATTCCCCGCCTTTCTTTATGTTTCACGTGAAACATTTATAAAGGTGTGAACATGATATTTAAAGTAAATAGAGCGAGCGATTATTCAACAGTTGAAAGTCATTTCATGAATTTTGAAACACTTGAAGAATTGTGTAATTTTGTTCTTAGAGAAAATGAGGAAAAGAAGGCTTGTGTTATATATTGGGATACTATGGAACTGTTAATTTACGATGATTGGATTGAGTGAGGTGAGAACATGGTAAAAATCGGTCATGCACGTTTTTCGGAAAAAGGCAACGCGGAAGGTAAAAGAGGAGACCAAACAGGGAAAGAAGTCGATATAACAGAATGGTATGACGGCACATGGTTAGCGGCATACAGGGCACAGTCTGACAATACCGCTTTTATTATCGCTAACACAATGGAAGCGGCGACAAAAAATAATAATATCGGTTACGGTCAATTTGACAGACTGACCCTTATGAAAGCCGCCGAACAATGCAATTTTGACTTATCCAAGATCACTGAGCCCGTGAATTGCGACTGTTCTTCACTTGTCGCCGTGTGCTGTAATGCGGCGGGTGTTGGTGTCCCGTTTTCCATGACCACACATTCAATGGATCTTTCTCTAATGGGAACAGGAAAGTTTATCAGAATGAAAGACAGCAGATACCTTAAAACACCCGACTATTTAAAGCGCGGGGACATTCTCAGAAAGAACGGTCATACAGCTATCGTACTTTCGAACGGTTCAAAATATACCGAAGAATATGAAATCCACAACATGCCCGTTATTTACGCCGATAACAGAAATGACGACTTGCGGGGAATCTATGAAACCACAACAGATTTATATTTAAGAATCGGCGCGGGTGCGGGGTTTCAAGCTGTTTCCGTGATGCCATATAAACAACGGGTGTTCTGCTATGGCAATTATTCTTATGATAATAATGGTAAAGTTTGGGTGTATGTAGATTCCTACACTGACGGTAAAAAACTCACGGGATTCTGTTCCTATAAACACTTGGTGAAAGTTGGTGATATACAGTGATAATTGTTTTCATCGGCGGGTTTATAATCGGGTTTTTCGCTTGCCTGTATTGGCTTATAATCAGCACATGTGTAGATGAAGAGGAAGAAAATGCTGTACACAAAAGAAGGGTTTCTAAACGTCTCTTGGATAGACAGAGAGGCAGAGAGGATTAACGCCGCTTTTATCGTCATTTTAGGAACGCGCCAAATTGGAAAAACTTACGGCACTCTTAAATTAATGACAGATGAAAAGCGCAATTTTATCTTAATGCGAAGGACACAAACTGAGACCGATTTTATCACAAACGGAACATTAAACCCGTTCTTAGCATTAGGAAGAACTGATATTAAAGTCAAAAAAGAATCACAGTATATAGGTAAAATTCAAGCTGAAACAGAAAGCGGTTTTGAGCCTATAGGCATAACATTATCACTGACTTGTGTTTCGAAAATAAGGGGTTTTTCTGGAAATGCTTTTACAGATTTAGTCTATGATGAATTCATCCCCGAATCACATGTAAACAGAATCAGAAACGAAGGTGATGCGTTCTTAAATGCTGTTGTAACCATATCGGGAAACCGTGAAATTGAAGGAAAGCCGCCGTTGCGCTGTTGGTTATTAGCAAACTCAAATAACATTGGTTCTCCCATTTTAAAGGCTTTAAATATAACCGATAAAGTGGAGAGCATGGACAAAAGCGGACAAGAACTTTCAATTCTTCCCGAAAGAGGGATTATCATTGTTTTAGCCAAGGCGCGGGATTTAGCAGATAAACGCAAGAAAACATCATTAATGAAAGCAATTTCCAAGGAATCGGAATTTACTAAAATGGCTTATGATAATGAGTTTTCTTACAATGACGCAGAAAACGTGACGCGCTGTGACTTGAAACAATATAATCAAATTGCTTCGGTTACAGGGGTTTTTACCATCTGGAAACACAAAGGAAACGGCAGTCTGTATATAACTTCATACCGAAGATGTAACCGCGAATTTTCCAATACTGACAGGGGATATAGGGAACTGTTGACCACTATCCCAACATTGAAACTTAATTATACCTTTAACAACACCTATTTCGAATCACTCGCAATTAAAGAGATTTACAAAGAAGTTGTCCGTTTGTAAATAGTTTATATCTGTAACTATTTCACATGTTATGTTACTATAATGGTAATGGCGGGGTGAAGGTCAGACGCATCGGGTGGAGCCCGAGACCGTGAGCGGGCGCGCTCATAAAAACACCCCGCCTATTTTAGAAAGGATGGAAAAATGACCACATCTGAAATTCTTGAACTTGTCAGAGCAGGATATACAAAAGCTGAAATCGAATCTTTGAGCGGGGCAGAGATTCGGAAAGAAAATAAAGAAACTGTAACACAGGAAGAAACCAAAACCGAAGAAGTCAAAACAGAGGAAACAAAAACCGAAGAAGTGAAACCCGACAACAGTTATAAAGAACTTCTCGAAGCTGTTAACGGTTTAAAAGAAACTGTAAAAGCGATGCAAGCAGACAACGCGAAAAAAGCAAGCAACGAACAGCCCAAAACGGAAACGGCAGAAAGCGCAATCCGAAGTTTTTTCGAGGACACGCCGAAGTAATAAAGATTTTCATATACTTCGGTCTGTCTGTGGCACTAATGTTTTTTCTAACATTTACAGTAGGGAGTTTTTAAAATGGAACATTGGTTTTGGTTTAGATTTATGAATGTGGTGTGAATTATGGATGGTGCAACACTTTCGACATTAATTGGCAACTTAGGTTTTCCCATTGTGGCTTGTTGCTATCTTGCGTATAGCAACGAAAAGTTAAGGAAAACGATTGAAGAAAACACTAAAACAATTGAAGCATTAAAGGAGCTTTTTAAACTCCATGTAAAAGAGTGTGAAGGGGGTATTAATTAATGGCTGTAAATGAACTTTCTTTTTCTCAGAGTGCCGCTTTTCTGACTGACCTTTATGAACAGGCAACAGGGCAGAAACCGACTATTACAGTTGTCGATTCCGGCAGTTTTACGACTGTGGCTCAGACAGTACTGAAAACGGGATACGACACAGTTATCAATGCAATTTCTCAAGTTCTCAGCAGAACTATCTTTTCTGTTCGTTCGTATACAGGAAAGTTTAAAGGGATTTTTGTTGATGAAGAAAGATGGGGGAACATTACCCGAAAGATTAATTTTGTGGACGGTGACATCGAAAATGATGACCGCGAACCGCTGACAGACGGGCAGTCTGTTGACCCTTGGATTATCAACAAACCAAAGGTGCTTCAAACTAACTTTTACGGTTTCACAAAGTATCAGAAACACGTAACAATTTTTAAAGACCAACTCGATGTGGCTTTCTCTTCCCCGTCTGAATTCTCCCGCTTTATTTCGGGAGTGATGCAAAACGTTGTTGACCAACTGGAACAGATTAAGGAAGCCGAAGCAAGGAACACACTTATTAACTTTATTGCAGGAAAAGCGGCGGGAGACAGCAACAACGTTATTAATGTACTTCAAGCCTACAAAGATGAAACTGGCGTAACTCTTACACCCGCAACTATGTACGCTGATACAAATTATATTCCGTTCATGAAATGGCTTTACAGCTACATTAACGGTCTCACTCAGAAACTTGCGGAGCGTACTATTAATTATCACATCAATGTAACAGGAAAAGAAGTGCACAGACACACTCCCGCGCGTTACCTTAAAGCCTACATGAGTGCGCGCGCCATGAACGCGATAGATTCTATTGGGCTCCCGTCCATTTTCGGCGCGGACAGACTGAAAATGATTGACTTTGAACCCGTTGTCTATTGGCAAAATATCAACGATGCCGAAAAGGTAATTGCAACGCCGACTGTCCTTCTCGCTGACGGTACTCTTGAAAAGAAAACAAGCACAACTGTGGATAATATCATCGGCGTTCTTTTCGATAGAGATGCTCTCGGAATCACCCGCAAGTCTGAATGGATGATGTCAAGCGGAATGAACCCGCGCGGCGGATATGAGAACATTTTCTACCATTTCACCATGGCTATGTGGAACGATTTCACTGAAAATGGGATTGTCCTTGTTGCTGATACTGTTTCCTAATATCTCTTAACGGGGCGGGGATTTTCCCCGCTCTGTTATTAAGGGTGATTTATGATTACGTTACAATTTGGTGTAGTTAAGAAGAAAAGAAACAGCACGTACATACCGCAAGAATCGGAACTTCCTGCAATCCAATATGCGTCACTTAAAGACGGCTGTTCTGACCATAACCCCGTTTTCCTTTTGAGTAATGCCAACAATATTTTTGCGTTTAATTACGTTAGATGGGACAATTGGTATTATTTCATAGATGATGTAGTAAGGGAAAGAAACCAACTTGTTTCTGTACATTGTTCGCTTGATGTGCTTGCAACATACAAAAGTGAAATACTACAGACAACCGCTTTCGTTGCATATTCAAGTGTAAGCGGCGGCAGTTGGTTACCCGATACAAGAATACCGCAATTAAACAACGTTTCTGTTGCCGCTTCAAGGCATACACTTCCCTTCTTCGGTCATTTCACTATGAATGATGTAGGTTTCTATCTGACGGTAATCGGGAAAAGCGGCGGGTGTACTACTTGGGACATGAGCATCGGACAACTGACGGCATTAATTAACAATATATCAACAGATAATAACAGTGAACTTTCAAGTATAATGAGTCAGTCTTTTGACACTCCTGAGGAAGCTGTGGAAGCCCTTACCTATGCTCTTGCGAAAACTAATCTTTTCAACAATGCTTACGGTAACGCCGCTTCATGTATCCGCGCGTGTACGTGGTCGCCATTAGACGCGCCGAACATAGGAACAGGAGACATTTATCTCGGTGACTATGACACTGGAATTTTTGGAAATAAAGCCGATATTTCACCACAGCATGGAAGTTTCTCCATTTCTATTCCTTGGCAATATGATGATTGGCGGCGCGCAAGTTTTGAGGATGTTTATTTCTTCATGCCTTGCGTGGGAATGGTTTCTCTTGCAAGTGAAAATCTTGTTAATTCCTCTTCATTGACCGTCCGTTATTCCTACACTGTTCTTGACGGAAATATCTGTTTCCAAGTGTTGGCGGGAAGTCAAGTTATAGGAAGTTACAGCGGAAAGGCAAGCGGTGAATATCCAATTGGGCTTAACAGGGGCGCAAGTGCCGCTGAAATGTTTCAAACTTTCCTCGCGGGTGCTGAAAAGACTGTAGCAACGGCGGCACAGGGAAGTATTGTTAACCCGGGTGCTATAGCCGCAACGGGCGCGCAAGCTGTGCTGACAGGAATTGACGTTCTGACAGCGGCACAGCAGAAACATCCGTCATGTATTGGCGGCATTGGCGGCGGGGCGGGGATTGCTTTAACCTCAGATGCGGTATGCTTCACAGTTGCTCACGGTTCAAGCTGTACACCCGAAGAAATGGCTTCTGTTATGGGAAACCCCACCATGAAACCGTTACAGCTTTCTCAATGCACAGGCTATTGTCAATGTGTTAATGCTCATGTTGCACTCTCCGCAAGTGCTGACGCAATAAATGAAGTTGACCAATTCATAAACACTGGATTCTTTATAGAGTAGTGAGGTGTTGAAATGCCTTTTGATTATGAATTCATTAATCAATACAATGGAACGCGAACACCAACGGGGGAAGTTGAGTTTGATTTGACAACAAGTTATTTTTTCCGTTCTCTGTATCAGCGCGCTTTGTCTGTTCTCAAATTCAATTTACCCAAGGGGTGGAACAAAAGATATTTTAAAAACGTGCTTTTTGGGTGTGGTTATATCGGAATTGTAAATACGGCGCAATTTGGTGTTGTTCCTCAGATTTCTAATATAAGCGGGTACGGGCTTTATCTGCAACCTACTAAACTGTTAGTGGCGCAACCTTTCGTGCAGTTTGAGGGAACAATAGGCGAAAACTGTGCTGTGATAAAACTGACACCCGATTACAAAGGAATCACTGATATTGTAGAGCATTACGCTTTACAGCTTTCTAAATGCTATACATCAATTAATGTTTCGCTTGTAAATTCTCGCCTGTCTATGATTGCATACGCAAAAACTAAACAGGGCGCGGAAACGCTGAAAATGATACTTGAAAAGATATCAAGCGGAGAACCCGCAGTTGTTACAGACAGAATTGTAAAAGGCGATGATTTAAACGGAAACGAAAGCATTTTTACATCAGCATTTGACCCCGCAAGAAATTACATAACCGATAAACTGTTAACAGATTTCACCACTATTTTAAACCAATTCGACCGAGAAATCGGAATCCCCGTAATTGATGAAAAAAAGGAAAGAAGAATAGAAAGTGAAATCAACACTATCATTTCTGACACAGGCACACGGTTAGAAACGTGGGTGGAATGTTTACACGAAAGCATTGATGAATGTAAACGGGTTTTCCCCGAAGTTGAAATTAGTTACAAGACTCAGTTTGATATGGTGAAGGGGGTGCAAAATGTCACTGACTCCGCGACTGACATTGATAGGTCTGTATAAATACAATCCCGCTGTATTTTCAAATCTTACACTCCCCGCCGCAGTTGATGAGGAGACCTTTATTGATTCGCTGTTACTCGAATATGGGGAATGTCCGCTGATTTATCCCGATTATGATTTTATGAAATTAGCTATCGGGGCATGGTGTCGGAAATGGTATTCAAACATAGAAAGAATAGCAACAGCATTAGGTGCTGAATATAACCCCATACATAACTATGACAAAACGGAAACATGGACTGAAAACGAGACCAACGAAAACAACAGAGGATTAACAAACAATACTGATACAACGTATTCGGAAGATAGCACTAATGAGAATGTAGTAAGTGCCTATAATGAAAGTACATATCAACCCGATAATAAAGACATCGGTGATACTGAGAGTACCACAAACATTGAAACATCAATAGAAGAAAATGAGAACAAAGAAAGACAGAACACAAGAACGGGGCGCGTGTATGGTAACATAGGTGTAACCGAAAGCAGTGAAATGGTACAAAACGAACTTGAACTTAGAACAAATCAAAATTTGTACCATATTCTTTCTGAAATGTTTTACAGGGAATTTTGCTTGTATGTATTCTGATTGAAAGGGGGTGTAACAGTTGCTTTTTTCGGTCTATCCGTATCACAATTTCAGTGATTATAACTTAGATTGGTGCATTAAAACAGTTAAAGATTTGCTTACTCATGTTGCCGACATGGAAGAATGGCGCAACCAACATGAGGCAGAATTTCAAGAATTGAAGCAGTTTTATGACGATATCGTTTCGGGTAACTTCCCCGAATCTATGATTGATGCGCTTAAAGATTGGCTGTCCCGTAACGCCATTGACCTTATCGGTGAACTTGTTAAAATGGTGTTTTTCGGGCTTACCGATTCGGGCTATTTTGTAGCGTATATTCCCGAAAGTTGGGAAGATATTACCTTCAAGACTTCGGAATATGATGTCATTATCCCGTCGTTCGGTGAATACGGGCATTTAGTTCTCTATTATTAAAAGGGGGTGCAATATGGCAACAAGACAATACATTGGCGCGCGTTACGTTCCTAAATTCTATGAAAACTCAGATAATACTTCTGAGTGGAGAAGCGGGGTTATTTATGAACCGCTGACAATTGTAACATATAATGGTAACAGCTATACATCTAAGAAAAATGTTCCTGCCGAAATCGGCAACCCGTCAAGCAATCCCGCTTATTGGGCACCTACTGGATTATACAGCGCGCAAGTCGAAGAGATTCGTCAGCGGATGGAAGAAATCTACACCGAAGTTGATGATAGACTCGATGACATGCAAGCGGACATTGACGATTTTACACAAACCGAATGTGTGTGGATTGGCGACAGCTATACACAAGCTAACTCTTTAGGTGATGACCAAGACAAGAGATTTGCAACGCTTGTTTCTCAGCGGTTAGGGTTGACAGAACATAACTATGCAAGCGGCGGCAGTGATTTCATTTCGGGTGGTTCAACAGGACAAAACTATATCACTCAGCTTAATAATGCTATCAACGGAATGACTGACGAACAGAAACGGGCTACTAAATATCTGTTTGTTATGGGTACGCGCAACATGCCGTATAACAACCCGAACGCGTCACTCAGCGATTATTACAACGCAATAAGTCATTTCTTTGCGACAGCACATGAAGCATTTCCGAACACTGAATTGATTTTCGTTCCTATGCTTTGGGATTCTGTGCCGCTTATTGCGGATTATAGAAAGTGTTTACAGTGGTGCGAACAGTGCGCGCTTTCCCTTGCAACACCCGTAACTACATTTTTCAACGCATATTTGTGGCTTATGGGCAGATATGGTGACCTTCTCTCTGATGGTGTGCACCCTAACGTTTCGGGTCATGCACTTATGGCAACTCACATTTACAACCTCGTGAAAGGGAGCGAACTGCCGCCGCCTATTATTTTCACACAACTTAGCCCGTCTGATGATGTAAGCGGCACTTGCGACATTATTGTAGACCACGGCAAAACGGCAAGAGTTAGGGTAACATGCACTCTCTCCGCAACAAAAACCAATGGAAGTCAGGTTTTCAATGAGCTTGGTTTAGGTAACAACTATGGTTTTATTACACACAATGCTTGGGTGTTTCCTGTTGTAAGTAATACGGGAAGTACAGGGGCACTTATGGTAACGAACTATTATACACAGGGTCAAATTAGATTTGGTGTAAAGGCTGTTGGTTCGCTTCCCGCAGGAACTTACAACGGAGAAATCACGCTTTATAACGGTATGAACTTTTAACCAAATTTGACACCCGATTTTTGTGCACCTTGCCGAAAATTCTTGTATTGTGCAATTTGCACAAAGGTTTTTGTGAGGTTTGCACAAAGGCGGGCGGGCGGAACAAGCGGTACCGATTTTGTCTATTAGGCAAAATGCACAAAGTTTTCCCCTCAG
>JAEEGL011233117.1_pt1 | contig 13752 bp, 10 predicted proteins | sample 9134231 | NCBI WGS metagenome assembly JAEEGL01 (sample SAMN16246548, study PRJNA631951) | gut metagenome | biome: gut microbiome; feature: rumen; material: fiber-attached | host: Bos | place: Iran: Karaj | collected 2018-10 | reverse complement strand
TACCCTGGATAGCTCTTATCCTTCTTGCATATATCGGCGGCAAGCTTCTTTTGGAGGGCATAAGGAGCAAAAAGTGCATAAATAATGGGGAGTGCGAAAACTGTCCAAACAGGGAATGTGATATCAAAGAGGCTGTGAATGCAGGTGAGATCACATTCAAAATGCTCATCATCCAGGGCATCGCAACCTCGATTGACGCCCTTTCCGTAGGCTTTACCATCGCCGAATACAACGGATATGAGATGCTTGTTTCAGCCCTTATAATCGGAGCTGTGACCTATGTGATCTGCTTTATCGGCCTTAAGCTCGGGACAATGTTCGGAACCAGGCTTGCCGGCAACGCCAAGATCCTCGGCGGTCTCATACTTATAGGCATCGGACTTGAGATCTTTATAAAGGGAATGCTGTAAGTTTCCCTTGGATCAGGTTATACTAATTTAATACAATGATGGCGATATTTTAATGATTTATCCACGAAATTGGGATAAAATAACTATATATGCTTATTTTTGAACAATTGAGGGGATTTTTTCATGTCTTTACTTACTATGGAATTTGGAGCCAAAAGCTTTCTGGAAATCATGGAACATGTGGATACGAACGACAGGATTTCGATCATTATTACAGGTATAGTCATCTTTTTTGTCCTTCTGGCACTCTATATCCTTCTGACCATAGGGTTTCTGAAACTCAACAAAGGCATATTCAGAAGGATTGTTAAGAAAAAAGGCAACAGTATCACACTGCAGTTCCTTCAGAAGGCGGTGGCACTCGCCATAATAGTAGTCTTTATTGTTGTCCCTCTGGCGGGCAAGAAGGTCGCCCAGTCTCTTTTGGGATCAACTGCTGTGATGGCGGCTGTCATAGGTCTTGCGGCCAACGAAGTGTTAAAAGACATGTTCGCGGGGCTTGAGATCAGCATATATAAGCCCTTTGACGTGGGCTCAAGGATAATGCTCGAGGACGGAAGAGCGGGCATAGTTGAGAAGCTGACGCTCCGTCATGTGGTACTGAGGCTTATCGACACCACCAGACTCATCGTGCCAAACAGCAAGGCCAACCAGAGCATAATAGTCAATTACAGCTATGCCGAGGATGTTCCAAGATCCTTCGATGTCAGATACAACATAAGCTATGATTCTGACATTGATAAGGCCAAAGAGATCATAAAAAAGGAAATCTGCGACTGCCCTGAGACTCTAAACAAGGACAGCTTCACAGAGAGTGATCCCAATTCAAAATCTGTATATTTTCTTGATATCACAGACAGTGCACTGGTAATTGGTGCGACAGTCTATTATCCCCACAACCTTAGAACTGAGGTGGTAAGAGATTCCGTCAACACAAGAGTGTTCAGGGCACTTGCGGAGAATGGAATTGAAATACCTTATAACTACGTCAACGTTTTGATGAAAAAGTAAGTCTGTTAAGACTTTTGTCAACGACTTCAGACAGTAGGAGAACTGCCTATGCCACCTGTAGAACCACTACTTGAAGCCCAAAACAACATCAGGATTGATGATTCCAAAACAATATCCGATAATAACAACCCTTCAGGTGACCCGCTTTATGTGCCTCCCGTAGGCAACGAGGCTCTGTTAAAAGAGCGGGAAGATGAGGAAGATGCCTTAAACACAGGGACCTATATCGACACGTCCGTTGTGGATGAAGTAAATGCCGAGATTGAAAATGAAATGGGCGGGCAGGAAGATGAGAAGATAGAGGATGAAAATGACAAGGACCGGGCGTTAAATAAAGTGACGGGCCAGGTTCAGAATGCCATAGATCAGGTCAATATGTCCATTGAGACACTGGACCAGGGCGGAATGAATCACGAGGCAGATGATGCAAGAAATGCTGCCACGGAGCTTAACAGGATCCAGAGTTCCATGCAGGAAATAAGGGGCCTGAACTTTACGGCAGTGCCCATTAAGGAGCAAAAGCAGGGGTTTTTCAGCAAGTTCTGGAACAGGACCACCAGCCTTTTTGGAAAGATCGGCAAACTGGCGGTCAATATTGCGACTGCGCCTGTAGCCATATATAAGTATGTCAGCGCCAACAACACCCTGGCTAAGGCGAGGGAGAAGATGCAGCAGTCCAGGAATCCTGACCTCATTCCCGGATGGAACGGAGCTCTTTTTGAAAGACCTGAGAATGAGAGAGGTGAGGATATGATATACGATGAGAGAAGAGTTCCCATCGTGTGGTCATACCCAATTGCCGCAAGGGCGGAAAGAGATGAAAATGGCCAAAAAGTTCCTGCGCCGCCGGAAGTTGCGATCATGGTGCATCAGCCGACACCCGGAAGTGCTGCGAGCATGAATGGTCCTGAGTGCGGACATGTGATGCTTGGTATCACTTATACAAGATACAGCAATATCACAAAGAGAAACGAGAGATATTCACTCCAGTACGGATTTTATCCTGCCGGTGGTCTGACCAAATGGAGCTATACCGGTACAATGTATACTCTCGATGCCATGCTGCCGGGGCAGCTGATGAGCGACAGAACAACCGAATACTCCATAAGTAAGAGATATCCCGCAACCATGGCGCAGGTGGGACGGATCCTCAAGGAGTCTGAGCACTATGCGCAGGGCGGATACAGCTACTACAGTCGAAACTGCACGACTTTCGTTCGTGACATGACGGTCAATGTGGGACAGATAATTAGCGATGGGGATGCAATCTTTAGCGAAGCTGAGGTGCGGTATGACACTGTCTCAGGCCTTGGCAAGATAGGATTTGGCGCAATTGAGACCTATTCCAATGCTTCCGCCAAAAACAACATGGCTGAGCTTGCCGATAAAGATGATCTGTCCTATCAGAACTTTGGAAATAAGAGACTGACACAGGAGGATGTTGACAGATATAAGAAATCAGTCAAAAATCCTGTTTTTACAAAAAGGACCCTCATACCTGCACTGGTTGGCGAAAACCTGCGCATGAACAAGGGAGGCAGGGGGATTATCAGCTCCTATGAACACACGGGAAATGGTAAAAAGGTATCCGACGCCACAAGTATCGGCGTCATATATGGTGAGTTAAAAAATGATGCCATGGCTCTGGCGTTTGCGCTTAATGATCTGCTTACTGACGACGACATAGCGGCTCTTCCGGAAAATCTCAGGATGCTTGTGGGAAACATGCAGTATATCGGGATAGATCATCTTCAGACGGCTCTTGAACTGATCGATAAACGCTATGTAGAAAACGGATCTATGGGAGATATCAAAGTTCATGAATATCTGACTGACATCGAAATATTGAATACAAGGATCAATATGAGTGATGAGTCTGATCTTTTATCTGAGCTTTACTACACTTATCTGAAGGGGGATAAGAGGCTCAATACTCTTGTGATGAATACATTGTCGCAGATACAAAGAGCTGTTACCATGCTCGATGCTGCATACCGTGACAGATTAAACAGCAAACTTTTTCAGACTGAAGGCGACCTTGGTAATGTGGGTGCAAGGCTAAACACAGGTGAGGTGACCTTAGTCATCCCCGGTAAGGGAGATTGTAAGAACATTTTCCTGCCTGCCACTGTCTTTGAAGCGTATCTGCAGCTATATAACTTTGATATTGAGAGGCTTTTGCGGGATTATGTGCCATTTATTGAAGTCAGCGCTATCCCGGCAAAACGAAGAACGAACGCTCAGAAAAGCACATATAAAAGATTGAAAAATGTTTTCGATCGTGCGAAACCCTTTGTAAATGCGCACAGGTATATGCTTGAAAGAAAAAGCTATACTCAGCAGGATATCAACTACGCGATGAATCTTGCAATGAGAGAGCAGTCATACAGTGAAGCTTCAGGCTCATATCTTGAGGGCAAAACGTCCGGTGCCATTTACCAGCAGGTGATATTTGATAAAGTGTTTGGCGGCATCAGCAGTACAATAAATCAGATAAGTACCGAGGACCGGAAAAAAGACGGTATATCTCTGGAAACTCTGAACGGCCTTGAAGTGAATTCAGAAGATGGAATACTGGGAGCCGTGAAGTGGTTTGATGACTACTTTACACGGTCGATCCGGTCAAATACCGACCTTGTAAAAATGATACTTAATTCTCTGAGCGAGATTACAAACCAAAAGTATGGCGGCGCACTTAAGCCGGATGAGATCAGGGAATTTGTGAGAAAGGATTTCTTTGAGATACTCAGGATGTATATTGATGCTGTTATCGAAGCTCACATAAGCGATAAGTTCTTTTACTTTATGAAAGAGAAAATAACCGGGATAATGGAGAGATTTAAGATTACTTCGGATGTACTTTTCTTCAGGGAACTTGAGGCCATGATCTGACACGGATAGACGGAGATCCGCATGGAGATAAAACCTGTTTTTAAAAAAGATCTCAAAAATTATAAGCATCTGATGATTCCCTACATCTACGACGAGTACAAGGGAAATGAGGATAAGACCGAGCTGGGGTACTGGGGCTTTGCCCTGGTTTTGTCAGAAGATGAGGATGGGTATGAAAGAGCCCTTGCTTCCGGAAAGGATGAAGCAGCGGCTTCTGTCCTTGTGATGCAGCCTGAATCCGGCGGAGATCTGAATATCGTAAGCGTTTTTACTTATCCTCCCTTCAGAAGAAGGGGATATGCATCGAAACTTCTAAGACAGGCTCTGGTTGTGGCGAGAACTCTTTTTAAGTGGGATGAAGGAGAGAGCGAGGATGACATAATGTTCAAGACTCTCTACAGACTTCCTGAGGATCTTCGGACAGTCTATGAGAGCTTTCTGATTAAGAATATGTTTTCGGATTTTGTACTTGTTGACGAAGAAAAAGAGGTGTGGAGCGCATCGGCAATGATAAGGATGCTTAGGGAGGATAAAAAGTAATGCACGAGTACCCGGAGTACTTTGATCAGAATAAGAAGGATACACCATACAGCTCTTCCTCGGAGGAGCTGTATGACTATTTGATGCTCCTTGATATGGTCACGGAGAGCCTGCTTGAGAGAAAGGGGCTGCATACTGCCAAAAAGCTCTATTCGAGCGGACTTGTGATAACCGAGTCAGAGGTCAGAAGTTTCTATGAACTTCCGCCAAAGATGAGGGAGAAGGATAAGTATGACCCGCTTCTTGTGGAGATGGTCAGGGCGGCATTTGATTACATTGACTCAAGGTATGAGGCCGGCGGTGAAGACGAAAATGATGATGATGATGATGGAAAAGGTAGCGCCGCTGAGGATCTGCAGAGTGCAGGAGAATCCGGTCATCTTCCCATGTGCAGGATAAAGTATATACGGGATGCGTTTTGCCTTGACAGGCAGGAAGTTTTTGCGGTGATACTGGCTCTTTCTGCAAACATTGACAGAAATTATGAGAGGATATTCGGATTTTTGCAGGATGACATATCAGCTAAGAATCCTACTGCAGGGCTTTATTTTACCATGCTTAAGAGATTTACTGCTCCTGAATATATGAAGAATCCATTTGTCTCACAGCTTGGCGAAATGCTTGATGGATTCTTCTTTTTGAAGCAGAAAGAAGATGGACTGTCTCGGCCGCTTATACTTAATCCGCTGATGAGAAGGATTCTTATTGGCATTGAGGATACAAAAGGAGAGCTTTGTCCTGCGGGATCTCTTTCCTCTGCGGGATCTCTTTCCTCTGCGGGATCTCTTTCCCCGGCGAGATCTCTTTCCCCGGCAGTATCTCTTTATGCTGAGGAGGGCGATATACCCGTTTTCTTTGACAGTGAGAAAAAACTGCTTGATCATGAGCTTGAGATATCGGATGAGCGGCTGTTGTACCTTGAGTGCGATGACAGGAAGACGCCGCTTCACCTGCTGTATAAATCACTGAAAGATAAAAATGAGAGCCTTGTTGTCCTGGATTTTGACGAGTTTGAAAAACTTACGGAAGCAGACAGGAGCCTTAGCGTCATGACGCTGCGCATCAGGGAGAGGCTCTTTGGCGACAGGATCGCACTTTTTTACAGACCGGACAGAGAGAGCTCAGCTAAGATAAATCATCGGGTACTTGAGGAGATAACAGGGGACGAAGAGCTGGGAAAGATATTTATCTTCGGAGAAAAAAAGGAGCCCTCGGAATTTGCATCAGCAGGTGTTGCGGTGCTTAATATTCCGAAGCCTACAGCAGTAAACAGATGTAAGATCTGGGAGCATTTTCTTTTTAATGACGGGCAGTTCAAAGCGGATGAGGGCTTGTCACTTGCGGACCTCTCAGACTGCTATGAGATGAATTTCGGAAACATCATGAATATCTGCAGGCAGGCGAGAGCCCTGGCAAAGCTTGAGGGAACTTCTGTTATCACAACCAAGCTGGTTATAAAGGCCCTGGGAAAGCAGAGCATGGTCAACTTTTTCTCTCTTGCAAGTCATGTAAACGCTGTCTATGGCTGGGAAGACCTTAAGATAAACCCGGATCAGGAGGCTGTGCTTAAGACAGCCTGCGACCGCTACCGGATAAAGAACAGACTGGGAGAGAAGTGGGGGCTCAAAAAGAAAAATGCCTACGGAAACGGCGTCAGCGTACTGCTCTATGGCCCTCCCGGAACCGGCAAGACCATGGCGGCCCAGGTGGTTGCAAGAGAACTGTCGCTGCCGCTTTACAGAGTGGACATCTCCAGAATCTTTTCAAAGTACATAGGAGAGACGGAGAAGAACCTGTCTTCCATATTTGAGGCGGCAAAAGGTGCCAATGTGATCCTGTTTTTTGATGAGGCGGATGCTCTTTTCTCAAAGAGGACGGAGATTTCAGGTTCCAATGACAAGTACTCCAATTCTGAGACTGCATTCCTTCTACAGAAGATCGAAGAGTACGACGGCATGTCGATACTTGCCACCAACTATTACCAGAACTTCGACAGCGCTTTTATAAGGAGAATTACCTATGCCGTCAATTTAAGGAGTCCTGATGAGGAGCAGAGATATGAGCTTTGGCGCTCTATCCTTCCGGCGGAGGCGGAGATCTCCGATGACCTTGATTTCAGGCTCCTTGCATCGCAGTTTGACCTGTCGGGAAGTAACATAAAGGCAATTCTCTACAGCGCGGCATACATGGCGGGAGCAGAGGGAGCGCCTCTTTCCATGCGCCATGTGGCAAAAGCGATGCAATATGAATATCAGAAGCTGGGCCGGCTTATCAATAGCAATGAATTTGGTCCGCTCATGGCTTATCTGAATTAGAAAGTCAGGAGGAGTCGATGGAATTTCCTGTTAACTCCTCTTGACTTATTTTAATATCACTGCTATATTATACATAAATGTGTATAAATATGCATATTAATGCATAAAAAGGAGGATGTTATGAAAAAGAAGATTATGGCAGTGGTTATGTCGGTTGTTATGGCAGGTGCAATGCTTGCAGGCTGCGGCAGTTCAGCAGAAAGCGCATCACAGGATGGAGGTGCTTCTGAAAGCGCTGCAAAGGAGACTCTTACGGTTGGAACAAACGCAGCGTTCCCGCCCTTTGAGTTTGTTGGAGACGACGGACAGCCGGACGGATTTGACATGGCTCTTATCAAGGCGATCGGCGAGAAGATCGGAATGGATGTTCAGATCAATGACATGGAGTTTGACTCCCTGGTTTCATCAATCGGCGGCAAGATCGATGTGGCAATTGCAGGTATGACAGTTACCGAGGAGAGACAGAAAACTGTAGACTTCTCCGATTCATATTACGAGGCCGTACAGGCAGTTATCGTTCCTAAGGGAGCTGCATTTGCTTCAGCTGCTGACCTCGAGAACAAGAAGATCGGTGTTCAGCTCGGAACAACCGGCGAGTTCATCGCAGATGAGATCGAGGGCGCTGAGGTTTCAGCCTATAACAAGGCTGTAGATGCAGTAAACGACCTCAACAACGGAAGGGTTGACTGTGTTATCGTAGACAAGAATCCTGCTGAGGTATTCGGCGCTCAGTTCTCCGACAAGGTTGATGTACTTCCGGGAACAACCTTTGACTTTGAGCCTGAGTTCTATGCCATTGCACTTCCCAAGGGCAACGCAGAGCTGGCGGACAAGATCAACAACGCATTAAAAGAGCTCAAAGAGGACGGAACCTACGACAGTCTTGTTAAAAAATACATTGAGGAGTAATTCGAAATAGATGACTTTAAGTGAACGTTTTGAAGCGGCCTTTATAACGGGAGACAGGTGGAAGCTGTACCTGTCGGGAGTTGGAATAACACTGGAGATCGCAGTATTTGCAGGGCTTCTGGGTATAATCATCGGAACGTGCCTGGCGCTTATGAAGCTCTCTACCACAGAAGAGGGTAAGCCCACTGTCTTAAGCTACATAGCAACAGTATACATCGATGTGATAAGAGGAACGCCAAGCGTACTGCAGCTTCTCATCATGTGGTTCATCATCATGGCGTCCTCCAACAACGGAATCCTCGTGGCATCTCTTTCTTTTGGCATAAACTCAGGTGCCTACGTGTCGGAGATCGTCCGCGGAGGAATCCTTGCGGTTGACAAGGGACAGAGAGAGGCAGGAAGGAGCCTGGGGCTTTCAAGCGCCCAGACCTATCGCTACATCATCCTTCCTCAGGCGGTCAAGAACGTGATCCCGCCTCTTGGCAATGAGTTCATTACTCTTATCAAGGAGACCGCCATCGTGGGATATGTAAGCCTGTCTGACTTAACCCGTGTGGCCAACCAGGTTGCTTCAAGGACCTATGACGCGTTTATGCCTCTCATAGGTGCAGCGGTCATTTATTTTGTCATCATAAAACTGCTCTCCATACTCCTTGGAAAGCTTGAAAGGAGGATGCGCAAGAGTGATAACCGTTAAGAATCTTTGCAAGGAATTCATTGACCCGGACGGGTCAGTAAACAAGGTTTTGACAGGAATAGACTACGAGATAAGCAAGGGGGAGAAGATAGTCATTGTCGGTCCATCAGGATCAGGCAAGAGCACCTTCCTAAGGTGCCTCAATCTCCTGGAAAGGCCCACTTCGGGACACATAATATTTGACGGAGAGGACATAACCGCAAAAGGCGTCAACATCAACAAAGTCAGACAGCGCATGGGAATGGTGTTCCAGAACTTCAATCTCTTCAACAATCTCACAGTCATGAAAAATGTCACCCTGGCTCCCGTTAAGCTGGGAATCATGAGTGAGGATGAGGCCGAGAAGAAAGCCTTTGAACTTCTGACGAGAGTCAACCTCGTTGACAAGGCTGATGTCTACCCTGCTTCGCTTTCCGGCGGACAGAAGCAGAGGATTGCCATAGTCAGGTCTCTTTGCATGAACCCCGAGGTGATGCTCTTTGACGAGCCTACATCGGCCCTCGATCCCGAGATGGTCGGTGAAGTTCTCGATGTTATGAAGCAGCTTGCGGATGAGGGGATGACCATGGTGGTCGTAACACACGAGATGGGCTTTGCAAGAGAGGTCGCAACTAAAGTGCTCTTCGTGGATGAGGGTAAGATTCTGGAGGAGAACACTCCGAAGGAATTCTTTGAGAACCCTCAGAGCAAGAGACTTAAGGAGTTTTTGTCCAAAGTACTGTAATGCTGGGCGTTGCCACACATTTAGTGTGGCGGCGCCTTTTTTTGGTCCACCAACGACCCCTGGTCCACCCCGCCACCATGGTCCACTAACCCCGTCCCCGGGGCTCATTCTCTAAAAAAAGCCTATAATATCACGAAAAAGGAAATAGACCTACTCTCATGATGATATAATTAAATGTAAAATAAAATTATTGTGCAGCGATAATATTTCTGTTTACTACGTTAAGAGAGGGCACGCGCTTGAATGCAAAGACGAAAAAGCTTGCTTTTTGGATATTTATTGTCACATTGATCCTGGATGCAGTGCTACTGGGTGCAAGCCATATCAGGGTGATAGTGTTCAATAACGCCAGGCATCAGCAGACCTTTGAGGGTCCGAATCTGTTTTACTCCGAGCCTGTAAGCAAAAACGGGGTAGCGGTGGAGGCTGTCCCGAGGGAGAGCACCTGGGGAAAGATCTTTGATTTCAACCATGAAGGTATTACAGAGAACAACTATCAGGCATATACTTATGACTTTTCTGTAACCAACAATACCAATGATGAAGTGTTTGACTTCCGGTTCAAGCTCACATTCAGCTGTGATGTTTATCTTTCACAGGCATGGAACGGCGCTCTTGAGATCCATCAGCATGTAAACGGACAGGAAAAAACTGCCACAATCCCTGATATGCGCGAGTTCCACGCTGAGGACTATGCGTTGGATATGGTACATGTCGACGGCGAGACGATGATCACAATGGAAGCCGGCGATTATTTTATCTACCAGCCAAGTACCAGCATGAACGCTGTGGAGATGCCCATTGAGCCCAAACAGGGCACTTCTCCGGGACTGATACTGTACGTGAAAATGGGTGAGAGCATAGAAGATTCGTCTATTGAACTGGATTATTCCTTCCACAGAAAACTCACCAGTGATCCCCTGTTCTGGGCGTCTGTTGTATGCTTTGTGATATGGATCCTTGCACTTTTATTTTACCTGTCAATGGTAGCTCAGGCCCGCAAATATGCCCTTTTGCATGAGCGTGACAACGAGCTGATAAAAGAGTCCATTGAGACATTTATCGGATTTATTGATGCAAAAGACCCGTACACCAACGGTCATTCCAAGAGAGTGGCGCTCTACACAGAGATGATCGCCCGCCAGATGGGATATTCCGGTGAGGAACTGAACCGCATCTACTATATAGCTCTTTTGCATGACTGCGGAAAGATCGGCATTCCTGACAATATCCTGAGAAAGCCCGGGAAGCTTACCGACGAGGAGTACAAGATCATACAGTCCCATACCACCCGTGGGAGTGAGATTCTAAAGAGCTTTAAGAGCCTTGAGAACGTGGGCGAGGGTGCGCGGCTTCACCATGAGCGATATGACGGAAAAGGATACCCTGAGGGACTTAAGGGCGAAGAGATTCCTCTCATCGCCAGGATAATCTGCGTTGCCGACTCCTTTGATGCCATGAATTCCAACCGTGTCTACAGACACAAGCTCACAACTGAGCACATCATAAACGAGATTGAAATAAACAAAGGCAAACAGTTTGACCCGAAGATCGCAGAGATCATGTTAAAGCTGATCCGCGAGGGAAAAATTGTGATGGAGTGAGTCAATGGGCTGCACGAGTGATGACGCTCAGTGTACTGTTCCCTGACAGCGGATTTTTATTTTTCTATTTACATCAGTGAGCTGTCGTGGTAAATTACGCGAGTAACATTCTTGCATATCATGGAGCGGAGGAGAAAAAATGAGTTTTGTTTTGGGGCTGGTTTTTATAATTGCCATATGTGGCTGTCATTTTCGAAAAGATGAAGATGGCAGCTTTATTGGGCTTAAACAGACATCAGCAATAAATGGCATTTTTGTTATGCTGGTTTTTATGGTCCACTTCAGCCAGTATATTACATTTGGAAAATATGACAGTGTTTACAGAGTTTTCAGCAGCCACTTGGGGCAACTTGTAGTAGTGACATTTCTGTTCTATTCGGGATATGGAATTATGTACTCACTGATGAAAAAGGAAAATTATGTCAGTACGATTCCGAAGCGATTCATCAAATTGTTAGTACATTTCGATCTGGCTCTTTTACTTTATGCCTTATGCAACGTGGTGACCGGAACGAGCTATCCCCTGGCTATTTACTTACAGTCATTGATAGGATGGAGAACCATTGGAAACAGTACCTGGTACATCTTCGCGACACTGTGCCTGTATGTTTTCGTCTATATTGCCGGAAGAATCAGTAAAAATCGATATGGGCTGCTTGTTGCTATGATGTGTATTATGACTTTATTGTTCATATTGATTCTGGATGCTGCAGGTAAATCAGACCATTGGTTTAATACAATAATGTGCTTCCCGGCCGGTATGTGTTTTGCGCTTTATTATGAAAAGAACAGACAGCTTTTTGGAAAGAAAAGCTTATATATTCTTAATATTCTGGTTCCCTTGGGAATCTGTCTGGTCTGCCATAAACTCACAGGGCACATACAGAATTCTTACATAAAGATATTCTTATATGAATTAAAGAGCATAGCTTTTGTATGGACAATTGTATCTGTTTCATGGACTCTGGCTGTAGGAAATCCAATTCTGACCTGGTTGGGAGGGTACGTATTTGAAATCTATATACTTCAGAGAATTCCAATGATTCTTTTTCAGAATATCGGAATGAATAAATATCTGTATTTTGTTGTGTGCCTGGTTTTGACCCTGATAATGGCGATAGTGTTTAAAAGGTTTGAAAAGAGTATAGACAAAATTATTGATACGAGATTAAGATTATCTCCCGGAAAAAAATAGAAAATCAATGTCGGGAGAACAAGAGGTTTGGCCCCATTGACAAACGAAGGATTTGACAATAAAATTATTTACTGTATAAATTGAAAAATTTAAATGCAGTGATGGTGCGGGCCCTGGCCCAGGATGCTGTATCTGCCTTACCAGAGAATTGGAGCCGATGGGCTGGAAGCTCCATAAGAAGCGGATATATGCGGAAATTTCCCACCGGAGCAGTCCTGATGAAATTATGTGAGAGTAGTCGGGAACGTAGATCTACGTAACAGATAATTGAGAGTTAATGCCTGCTTTACAGGCGTTAGAACATGGGTGGTACCGCGGATAATATTCGTCCCTTGTATAGTCACAGACTATACAAGGGATTTTTTTGCGTGAAGCAGAGCAATTAGAAAGCAAGGAGGAAAGAATTTTGGAAAACAGCGCATTACGTCAGCAGATTGAAGCAATTCGTGAAGAGATCAGGTCCGGTTCCGAGAAGCTTGACAGCTCCAAGCTTGTTTACGAGCTCAGAAAGAGCTTTTTGGACAACAAGACCGGTAAGATCTCTGCTCTTATGAAGGAGATGAAGAACATCGCCGCAGAGGACAGAGCAGAGTATGGCAAGAATGTCAATGAACTTAAGGCCTGGGCCCTTGAACAGTTCGAAGAACTGGATAAGAAGATGAAGGAGAAAGAACTGAGGGCCAGATATGAAAAAGAGAAGCAGGATGTCACCATGCCCGCCAAGATCCGCTATCAGGGCAATCTTCACCCCGTGACTCAGATGAGAGAGACTCTTATCGACATATTCGCAGGAATGGGCTTTGAGATATATGAGGGAACTGAGATTGAAAATGACTACTACAATTTCACGGCCCTCAACACACCAAAGGATCACCCGGCAAGAGATATGCAGGACACCTTCTACTTAAGTCCGGAGTTCCTCTTAAGGACCCAGACTTCATCGGGACAGATCCATGTCATGGAGAACAAGAAGCCTCCGATCAAGATATTATCTCCAGGTAAGGTTTTCCGTTCAGATGATGACGCGACTCACTCACCCATGTTCTCACAGATGGAGGGACTTGTAGTTGATAAGAAGGTTACACTCTGTGACCTCAAAGGTGCCCTTGAGACCTTTGCCCAGAAGATCTTCGGTGAAGGAACAACGACAAGACTTCGTCCTTCATACTTCCCTTTTACAGAGCCTTCTGTTGAGGTAGACTGCAGCTGCTTTGCCTGCGGCGGAAAGGGATGTGGCCTCTGTAAGGGTACCGGCTGGATCGAGGTTCTCGGCGCCGGTGTAGTTAACAAAAAGGTCCTGGAGAACTGCGGAATTGATTCAGAAGAGTACAGCGGTTTTGCTTTTGGTATCGGTATCGAACGTGCGACCATGCTCAAATACGGAATCAACAACATCAAGCTTTTATATGAGTCAGACCTTGATGTTCTCAAGCAGATCGATCATTACGAATAATT
>JAEEGL011017041.1_pt1 | contig 13752 bp, 22 predicted proteins | sample 9134231 | NCBI WGS metagenome assembly JAEEGL01 (sample SAMN16246548, study PRJNA631951) | gut metagenome | biome: gut microbiome; feature: rumen; material: fiber-attached | host: Bos | place: Iran: Karaj | collected 2018-10 | reverse complement strand
TGATTGGATTCAAGGTGAGGTGTGTTATTATGATGACGGCCGCAAAATAAACATTGATTGCGGTACATTTTGGTATGGTTTTACTATACTATTGGATTTAGATACTTTTGAAGAACATATAATTGGAGAGGTGGCGTATCCCTAATGAGTAAATATGAAATACATGATTTCTATTGCATGAAGTGCGGCAATAGTGTTCCATTACCAAGAAAACTGAATAAATTAAGAGAATCAATGCATCGTAAAAAGTTGCATTGTCCATATTGTAATACTATGGCAAACATGGTAGAAGTTAAAACGTATGAAGATAAAATGAAATTTATTGAAATGTTTAATAATGGAGAATTTGAAGAAGAATTAAAAACATCAATAGAAGCAGTGCAAAATGAGGTGATTTAGAATGATAAGAACTTTATATCCAACGTTTCAAAAATGGAGTGCAAGAGGATCGATATACATAATCTCTGATACTCATTTTAATGATACAGATAGAGAATATATGGGATATAATATAACTGAAAAAGAACAAATTTATCTTTTGAATAAATTTTGTCATAAAAATGATACCCTAATTCATTTAGGCGATGTTGGCGATCCAAAATATATGAATCAACTTAAATGTTATAAAGTTTTAATTATGGGAAATCATGACCAATCGGCTGAACAGCTTAAGTATTATTTTGATGAAATATATACTGGTCCATTGATAATTGCAAAGAAAATTTTGTTATCTCATGAACCATTAAATGTTGATTGGGCATTAAATATTCATGGTCATGATCATAGTGGCACAGAATATGAAAATGGATTAAACCTTGTTCCTAATATATTCGGGTATTTTCCACTTAATTTACAGCAAGTTATTGATAAAGGATTATTAAAAAACATAAAATCAATTCATAGACAAATTATTGATGCTGCTATAGAAAGAAAGAAGATGATAAATAATGAGCAATATATGGATAACATCTGATCCACACTTCTGTCATAATAAAGAGTTTTTATATGAACCTCGTAATTTTGATGGAATTTGGGAAATGAATTCTGCTATCGTTAATTTACATAATGAAAGAGTAGAGCCAAATGATGAGGTATATATACTTGGAGATTTAATATTAAATGACAACGAACAAGGATTAAAATATATAAAACAACTGAATGGAAATTTGCATATTGCGATTGGCAATCATGATACTGATGAGCGAATTAAATTATATAATGAATGTCATAATATTATAGAAATTGAATATGCATACAGACTAAAATATAAAAAATATCGTTTCTTTTTAACTCATTATCCAACATTATGTGGGAATTGGGACGATCAAAAAGGATTAAAAGGAACTGTAATTAATCTCTGCGGTCATACTCATACTAAAGATCCTTTTGTTGATTGGAACAAAGGAGCAATTTTTCACTGTGAATTAGATACAAATTATTGTATGCCATGGTTATTAGACGATATTATTGAAGAATTAAAGAAAAAATATGTAGAAGAAAATAATTAAATATTTGAAATTTTTATATGATCAATTAATTGATTTAATGTAAGGTGGTGTTTTATTATGGCAGAACAAAAATTATATGTATTGTGCGGTCCGCCTGGTAGCGGCAAATCAACCTGGGCAAAGAAGTTCTTCTCTACCTACTACTTGCCGCATCAATATAAGATTATTTCAAGGGACGATATTAGATTTGCTCTTTTGGATGAAAATGATGAATATTTTAGTAAAGAAAATCAAGTATTTATGGAATATATAAATCAAATTCAATCAGCAATTGATTCTGGCGTTTTACACGTTGTTTGTGACGCCACTCATATAAACACAAAATCAAGAGAAAAATTATTAAATAATCTTGATTTAAGTAAGATAGATTGTATTAATATGATGTGTATTATGCCTTCATTAAATACTTGTTTAGAAAGAAACGAAATGCGACAAGGAAGACAAAAAGTTCCTCGTGGCATAGTTAGAAGAATGTATTTTAGTTTTGAAAATCCAAAAGAAGATACTAAGTATTCAGATAAGTATCGAATTTATTATTTTTTTAATAATGGAAATTAAAGTAGAATCATTAGAGTTTATAAACAAAATTGCTTAGGATTCTATAAAAGATACAAAGGAGATAATATGATTCAAAAACTTAAAATTAAAATTTTATATTTTCTTGAAGAAGTGCTGCATGGATATTTAATTCATCAAATTAAAGGTTATCTTGATATTGAATTAGGTAAAAATGCTGCAGTTTATGGTCTAAAAATTGGATATAGAACACACGATGGAATTAATATTTATATTAATGATCCAAAATATTGTAGTAAAAATAGTAAAGATCCAATTAGATTTTTAACTCGTTCCACTTATTCAGAATTTGAGATTGAAGAAAAATTAAGAATTGGAAAATATAAATATAATGAAGTTCTTTGGCTATTAACGAACATTAAAGACGAATGTTTCAAAATGAATCTTGATATTAATCGTTATGCAAGAGTTCATAATTTAGAACCATTAACCCAAAAGGAGAAATTAACAAATAATTATTAATTAATATGAGTGTTTTATATAAATGCGATCGTTGCGGCGATTTAATATACGGTGAAAAATTAGAAGATTATAGAATAATAGAATATGGTTATGATAAACATGAATACCGTCTTTTAGATTTATGTATATTTTGTGAAAAAGAATTAGAAACTTGGCTTAAAGAAGATGTCCATTTTATCACTCAAGCATATTCTACCTGGAACAATGGAGTGTGTGACCATTGTGATTATAATATAGGCGAGGGCAATGAAACTAATTATTGTCCGAATTGCGGATCAAATATGAGGGGGACAGTTGAATGACCGAATATAATAAAATAGATAATTTAACAGACGTTAAAGAAAACATTTATGCAGAGTGGATAGGTGTTAATTATAACGAAAAAGAGTGTTCTAATTGCCACGAAAAAGAATTGTGGATGAACGCAATTAGATATGACTATTGTCCTCATTGTGGCGCAATTATGAAGAAAGTTGTGAAAGAATGAAAGGAAACAAAAATGATTATAAAGAAAGGCGAAAAAATTACTGTACATGACAGACGCAAGGGTAAATACCTTGCGATTGCTGGCTCTGATATTGATACTGATCGTGATGATTGGTATGATGTTATTTTAGATCAAGACTTTCTATGGGGTGCCATTGAAGAATGGAGACAAGGAGATAAGGTGCCCGCAAGAAGTGGCATTAGCTTTATATCTCCAAGAAAATAAAAAAAGAGGTGTAAAAATGGGAGTGTATTTACCTTATATAGATATGCCAAAAGACAGGCTAGAATGCCCTTTTAATAGTGGCGGATTTTGTCGCATTCCGCCTACATTTAATAATAATGTGGAGGGTTCTAAAATTTGTGTTGGAATAGATTGTGGTCGTATTAGACCATTACCAAATAAAATTAATGGAATTAGAGTTACTGAAATTAAAAAACATAAATCAAATTTCGATTTTGAAGAAGAGTTTGAGGAAATTTAATTTTCAATAAAAAGTTTGACATTTTCTAATCTTTATGTTATAATAAAAGAAAAAATAAGGAGTATAATATGGATTATAATTTCTATGATACACCTGCTTTTCTGAAACGCATAAATGATCCATTAGGAAATGAAAATATAATTATATGTGATAGTACATTAGACTTTTGTAATATAAACTCCTTGGAAATTCCGAGCGAGTTTATTAATCATATTCAAATTTATGAATTGGAAGAGAAAATGTTCCAGCCACTTGATAAATATGATCCAGATTGCTGGAAAACACAATGGTCTGAATGTCTTGCGGCAGCTTTTGACTATGATACATATCAACACCCAGATGAAACGATCTTCATATCTAACTCGCCGCAATTAAGAGACCTGGCAAATAGATTTTTTGGAGACGATTCAATTCGCTCATATCCAGAAGGAGAATAAAAAATGAAAGATAAAACATTATTTGATTGGGATGAAGAAAACGGAATCGCAAGTTGTATATTGACAGATGGAAATAATCATACTTTCTATGGAGAGGCTCATTGCCATCCAAAAGACCAAGATATGAAAAGTGAAAAAACTGGATATGCTATAGCTTTGCGGCGAGCCTATATTAAAGCTTTATGTTATTATAGAGATAATGAATGCAAACCAACTCTTAAGGCTTTAAAAAAATATTATAATTCAATATGTAATAATAAAGATTTTGATAAAACAAATTATATGGTTAAAAGATTATATAAGCATATTATGATAGCGGAAAAAGATTTAGAGGCCGTGCGGGAATTAATTACTGAAGAACGTAAAAGTCTGCGGGATTATATAGATCAAAAAGATGAATTCTATGGTAAAATTAGAAATCGAAGACAGGCTGAATCTATGAAGAACGTGCTTGCTTAAAAAAGGACAAAATGAATAAAAACATATAAATAAATTTTTATTATATGGTGAGGAATAAAAAGTAGTTATTGTTTAATAGCTACTTTTTTTATTTAATAATATCAAATATCAAACTGATATCCATCGAAATCGGATTGCTTAATATACTAGTGATTAAACATATTATTAAATAAAAAAAGAAAGAGGGGAATTAAATTGGAAGATAATAAAACTAATAAGATAGCACAAAAAATATTGGAAAAATGGGAATAGAAAAAATAGATTTTAGAAGCAAAATATTCAAGAGTAAAAGATAAACACGAGCTTCGTGTAAAATATAAAGGAGAGGTTGCTAAAACCGCAACTTCTAAATTATTAATCGCATTTTTATTTATGAGTTGTAGCGCTATTGAAATCTTTACAGGATACATAACTATTCGCTCTTTTGATTTAGCAGCGCAACAAGGTATGTCTCCTGACTTAACTCCATTGATTACATTAATCGGTGCTGTCGTAAGTGAAGTCATTGGATTTGCGATTTATGCTATTAAATCTGCTAAAGAAAATACCAAGGGTGGTATTATATATGATTTAGCGGTTTAGAACAATAGAAATGAATGTGAATGTAATGATGATGATTTAGGCTGATGTTTAAGCATCAGCCTATTTTTTTTGCCTAAAAATCCTTAGATTGACATATTAAAAAAATTTTTGTATAATAAATGCAGAGCAGAAAGAAAAAAGAAAATGAATTAATTAATTTTAAAAAACTCCTCTAAAGAGGAGTTTTTTAAAAGGAGATAAACTATGAGTATTAAAAAAAGTATGGAACCAATGACTATAAATGGTAATCAAATTATTAACAGTAAAATTATACAAGCCACAGAAAAGAATCTATATAATTTTACTGATATAGCAGCAAATGAAGTTAGTTTTTCAAAAGATACATATGATAAAATATATGAAGAATTAATGGAGCGAATGAACTTTGTTCCAATAATACATCATAATTGTCCTAATTGTGGTGGAGTATTAGAATTAAAAGGGGATAAGCATATATTCGTGTGTCCATATTGTAGAAGTGTTTTTGCAATAGGAACACAACAAATTAACAGTTAGTAAAGCTAACTGTTTTTTTTTGAGTTGATTTTTTTGAAAAAATATGTTATAATATGAAAAGAGTAAAAAATTAACAAATTTATTTACGAAGGAGATTAAAATGCCTATTAAAATTAAAAAGAACATAGAAGAAAATTATGGCGTAAAAGATATAAAGACACTTGAAGGCATTGAAGCTATTCGTCTTAGACCAGGTATGTATATTGGTTCCACTGGACCCGAAGGTGTAAAACAAATTACTTTAGAGATTATCTCCAATGCAGTTGATGAATATTTGAATGGATATTGTACAAGTTGCACAGTTATTATTGGAGAAGACGACGATATAGATATTATTGATAATGGTCGTGGAGTTCCATTTGGAAAAGCAGAAGATGGCTCTGAAACATTAATTAATATATTTACAAAATTACATACTGGAGCTAAATTTGATAGCGATGGAAAAACTGGATATAATACATCTGGTGGTATGAATGGTGTAGGAGCGAAGGCAACTAATGCTTTATCCTTTTATTTTAATGTAAGTTCAGTTAGAGATGGCAAACAAGCCGTTGCTACTTTTAAGCAGGGCGAAAATACAAGTTATATTGTAAATAATTGGACAGATAAAGATCATCCGCACGGGACCCGCATTCAATTTCTTCCAGACAAAGAAATATTTAAAGAAGGAATTACTTTAGATTATACGAGCTTAAAGAAGCAATTACAAGAATTAGCTTATCTTTCTCCTGGATTAATTTTTAATTTTAAATATAAAGATAGGCCGATGGAAGAAATCACTTCTCAGAACGGAATCCTTGATTATATAAACGATTTAAATAGAAATAAAAATGTTATTACTTCTGTATTTTATGCAGAAAGTATGGAAAATAGAATTGGAGTTAAATTAGCTATGAGTTATAATGACTCATATTCTGATACATATAAGTTATATACTAATTCAATTCCAAATACAGCTGGAACGCATCTAACTGGTTTCCGCACAGCTTTAACTCAGCAAATTAACGCATATGCTCGTGAAAATAAGTTATTAAAAGAAAAAGATAGTAATATAACTGGCGAAGAACTTAAAGAAGGTTTAACTTTAGTTTTAAGTTTTATTATGCCAGACCCAGTTTTCTCTGGACAGACAAAAGAAGTTCTTTCAAGTAGCGAAGCCCGCACATCTGTTCAGCGTTTAGTTTCAAAAGAACTTGCTATTTGGTTTAATAATAATCCAAAAGATGTGAAAGTAATTATTGAAAAGGCTTTGTTAGCACGTGCGGCTAGAGAAAAAGCAAAACAGGCTAAAGAGACCGTTAGAAATAAAACCGAAAAACAAAAAAAGGCTTTAAAATTTAATAGTAAATTAGCTGATTGTTATTCTAAAAATAGAGCAGAGTGTGAAATTTATATTACAGAGGGTGATTCTGCAAGTGGTAACCTTAAGACCGCCCGCAATAATGAGTTTCAAGCAGTAATGCCAGTTCGTGGTAAGATTTTAAATACTCAGAAAGCAACGATCGCCCAAATTCAGAAGAATCAAGAGATTATGACTATGATTGATGCTTTTGGATTAACGATTGACCCTAAGTCTATGAAAGTCACATATAATAAAAAAGACCTTCGATATGGAAAGATTATTATTATGAGTGATGCAGATGTCGATGGTGCGCATATTAAGAATTTGTTTTATACTTTTATATGGAATTTCTGTCCAGATTTGATTAAAGATGGATATGTTTATGCGGGAGTTCCGCCACTTTATAAAGTTACTATTGGAAAAACTTATAAATATTTAAAGAATGATGAAGCTCTTGAAGAGTTTAAAAAGGAACACCCTACAAGCAAGATTATAGTTAATCGTCTGAAAGGTCTCGGTGAAATGAGTGTTGATGAAACAGAAGAAACTCTCACCGATCCAGAAGGAAGAATAATTAAACAGATTACAGTTGAAGATGCGGTGGCGGCAAGTCGGTTGTTTGAAGAATTAATGGGGCAAGGCGTAACAGCAAGAAAGTTATATATTAAGGAGCACTCAAAGGAGGCAACCTATAATGCAGAATAAAATAGAAAAGTTAGAATATTATTCTTCTTGCACAAAAGACTCTTATGTTTGGATTAGACATCCGAATGAAGATGACATAATTGACAAAATAAATGAAATTATTGACTATATAAACAATAAGGAAGATGTGAATAATGCAGAATGATTTAATAAAAGAATTAGGTACTAACTTTATAGAATATGCGGTTGCTGTAAACACCGATCGAGCCATTCCAAATGCTGTTGATGGTTTAAAACCAGTTGCTAAAAGGATCCTTTATTGTAGTTATGACGAAGGGTTTAAGTCAAGTAAACCGCACGTTAAGTGTGCTAATATAGTTGGTCGAACAATGGCAGACTGGCACCCGCACGGTGATAGTTCTATATATGGAGCTTTAGTTCGACTTTCTCAAAGTTGGATTATGCGTTATCCATTAATTGATTTCCATGGTTCAAATGGTAATATTGATGGAGACGGACCGGCAGCTTCTCGTTATACAGAAGCAAAATTAAGTAATTTAGTAGAAGATGGAATGTTAATTGGATTAAAGAAAAATGCGGTTGATACTGTTCCAAATTATTCTGAAACTAAAGATGAGCCAGTATCTTTGCCATCATATTTTCCAAATCTTCTTTGCAATCCGAATTCTGGTATCGGTGTAGCAATGGCATGTAGCTGGGCTCCGCATAATTTAAAAGAAGTTGCACAAGCAATTAATGATTATATAGATGGTAAAGAACCAATACTTCCAGGTCCTGACTTTCCAACTGGCGGTATTATTATTAATAAGAATGATATTCCAGGTATTATGAAGACAGGACATGGTTCAGTTAAAGTTCGTGGAAAATACAATATAGATGGAAATTCTATTATCTTTACAGAAATTCCATATGGAACTGCAACTGAAGCTTTGATGGATCAGATTGGAGAAGCTTGTGATTCAGGTAAGATTACCGGTATAGCGGATATCCGTAATGAAAGTAATAAAAAGGGTTTTAAATTAGTTATTGAGTGTGAAAAGAATGCAGCACTTAAAACTATTGTAAATAAATTGTTTGCAGAAACGAGTTTGCAAACAACCTTCTCATATAACCAGGTAGCCCTGGTAGATAAAACGCCAACTGAATTAAATCTTAAAGATTGTATAAAAATCTATATTGATTATAATTCAAATTGCATAAAAAGAGAAGTTTCATTTGATATAGATAAAACAAAAAATAAACTTCATATTATAGTTGGATTAATTAAAGCATTAGATATTATTGATGATATTATTGCTATGATTAAATCTTCTGAAAGTTCCGCAAAAGCTAAAGAAACTTTACAATCTAAATGGAGCTTTTCTGAAGCGCAGGCTCAAGCTATTCTTGATATGAAATTGGCTAAACTTTCTAAATTGGAAAGAAATGATTTAGAGCAAGAGAAGAAAGATTTAGAAGCATTATTAATTGAGCTTCAAAATATCTTCGATAATCCAGTTCCAGAACTTCAAAAAAGATTGGATAATATTATAAATAAATATGGTGACGCTCGTAGAACAGAATTAGTTCAAATTGATGAACTTCCAAAAGAAGAAAAAGAAATAGAATTGGTTACTCCAGAGAAATGTGTTGTTGTTATTACTGAAAGCGGATTGATTAAACGTATCCCTGCTACAAGTTTTAGAACTCAAAATAGAAACACAAAAGGAGTAAGAACTCAAGATGACATTACTTCCGCAGTTATTAGGACAAATACTGTTGATCAGTTAATGGTATTCTCTGATAAGGGAAAAATGTATCGTCTATTAGTAGATAATATTCCAGTTGGGACAAATACTTCTCAAGGCACTAATGTGCGGGCGCTAGTTGAAATGGAACCAAACGAAACCCCGCAAGTCATATACTCAATTTATAGACAGACAGATGCTAAGTATGTATTATTCACAACTAAAAAAGGCTTATTGAAAAAAACAACTTTAGAAGAATATTTGAAAACAAAAAAGAAAAATGGAATTGAAGCCATTACATTAAAGGAAGATGATGAATTAGCTAATGTTAATCTTATTAAAGACGAACAAATTATTTTAATTACCGCTTCTGGAATGGCAATTCGAATTAATAGCACAGAAATTGGTGCGTCTGGAAGAAAAACACAAGGATTAAAAGGAATTAATCTTAAACCAAATGATTATGTTGTTGCTACCTTACCAATTAGACATGACACAGATGATTTAACAATCTTTTCTCAAAATGGTCAAGGTAAAAAGGTCCCATTATCTGATTTTATGGTTCAAAAAAAGAATGGTAAGGGATTAATGTGTTATAAAATTAGTGATTCTACTGGACCGGTGGTAACGGCTACTCTTACAGACAATGAAGATAAAATACTTATTGTTGGAGATAAAACAGGAGTGTGTATTTCTTCTAAAGATATTCCTCTTGGAAGTAGAGGTACGATCGGAAATATTTTAATTAAAGATAATAAAATTAAGAGTGTAAGTAAGGTTTAATAGGAGGCTTAATAGCCTCCTTTTAAATTGATTTTTTATTTAAAATATGATATAATTATTATATAAAAAAAGTAGGAGAGATATAAAATTAATGAATATTCAAGATTTAGTAGAAGAGTTAAATTATTATACAAAATTATATGATGAAGGACATCCAGCTATTTCTGATCAACAATGGGACGATATGTATTTTACTTTAGAACAATTAGAAAAAGAAGAAGGTATTTATCTTTCTGATTCCCCAACTCAAAAAATTGATTATCAAGTAATAAATTCTTTAAATAAAGTTACACATAATCATCCAATGTTATCTCTTAATAAAACAAAAAATATTAAAGATGTTATTAATTTTAGTAATGGACATAGATTAATTGCTATGGCTAAAATTGATGGTCTTACTTGCAGTTTACGTTATTTAAATGGTAAACTTATTTCTGCTGAAACAAGAGGAAATGGTATCATTGGAGAAGATATAACCCATAATATTGTTCATGTTGCTCATGTTCCATTAACACTTCCTGTAAAACATGAAGTAATTATAGATGGTGAAATTATTTGTAAATATAATGATTTTGAAAAATTTAAAAACGAATATGCTAACCCAAGAAATTTTGCTGCTGGTTCAATTAGATTGTTAGACTCTAAAGAGTGTGCAAAAAGAAAATTATCTTTTATTGCTTGGGACTGCATAAAAGGTCTTGATGATGATCAAGAATTGTCTAGTAAATATTATCATATGTGCCAAGATTGGAAATTTACTCCAGCGCCATGGTTACATCTATTAACAGATATGACTAACGAAGATAAGATTAAACATATTATTTATCTTTTAAAAGAATGGGCTAAAAAAGATTATATCCCAATAGATGGTATCGTGTTTAAATATGATAATTGTGAATATTATAATTCTTTAGGTGCAACTAATCATCATTTTAGAGGTGGATTGGCTTATAAGTTTTATGATGAAGAATATGAAACAAGATTAAGAAATATTGAATGGACAATGGGGAGAACAGGAGTTTTAACTCCAGTGGCAATATTTGATCCAATAGATGATGGAGAAACAATAATTAGTAGAGCCTCTCTTCATAATGTTACAATTATGAGAGAAACTTTATATAAACCTTATGTTGGTGAAAAAGTCTGGATTGCTAAAATGAATGCGATTATCCCACAAATTGTAAATAAAAAATGGGTGGCAAATGATTATGATCCAGATATTAATATGCTTAAGGTTCCAACGATCTGTCCTATCTGCGGTGGCCGCACAGAAGTCAGAAAAGATAATGACTCTGAAGTATTAATATGCACAAACCCAGATTGTGACGGCCGTTTAATTAATCAGTTAAATCATTTTGCTGGTAAAAAAGGATTAGATATAAAAGGTCTTTCTAAAGCAACCTTAGAAAAATTAATTGATTTAGGCTGGCTTGTTAATGTGGAAGGCATCTTTTCATTAAAAAATTATAGAAATGAATGGATTAAGCTTTCTGGATTTGGTGTAAAATCAGTAGATAATATTTTAGATGCTATTGAACAAAGTAAAAATTGTGAAATGGCTAATTTTATTACTGCTCTTGGAATTCCATTAATTGGATCAACATATGCTAAAGACATATGTAAACATGAAGAAACCTGGACCAATTTTAAACGAGATATTGAAGATGGTTTTGACTTCAGTGAATGGAATGGTTTTGGATGTGAAATGAATAAAGCTATTCATGATTATGATTATTTTGAGGCAGATCATATTGGATTTGATATTTTAAATTTAAAAAATTCTTTATTTAATAATAAAAAAGAAAATACAGCTTTAGATGGTAAAAAAATTTGTATTACTGGTAGTTTAAATAAATATAAAAATAGAGATGAATTTATCAAAGATATTGAAGCATATGGTGGTAAAGTTGTTAGTTCAGTAAGTAAAAACACTAATATATTAATTAATAATGATATTGAATCAAACAGCTCTAAAAATCAAAATGCAAAAAAATTTAATATACCGATCTTAACAGAAGAAGATTTTATAAATAAATATTTGACATAATTAAAAAAATATTGTATAATTATTTTGTGATAATAAAGGAGATAAAAAATATATGCTGAGTGATAAAGAACTGAGCAAATTAGCTAAACAGATAATTAAGGCAGAAAAGATTATTCAAGATAATAAGAACCAAGAAGCCGTAAAAATGGCTCAACAATTTATTGAAAAGACTACTGAATCTTTAACCTTAAAAGATATGTTAAAGCTAGATGATTTAATTATAAAATCTCTTTTATAAATAAAAGTTGCTTAAAAAAATTAAATTAAAAGGAGAAAAGATTATTATGGCAATGAGTGAAAACAGTAAAAAGGTATTAGAGTATCTTAAAGGTGTTAATGGACAGAATGTAACAGCTGCTGATGTTGCTGCTGCACTTGGTCTTGAGAAGAGAAGCGTTGATGGTATTTTTACTTCCGCAATTCAGAGAAAGAATCTTGGTGTTCGTACTCCAGCTGAAATTGAGCTTGAGGATGGATCCCATGCACAGGTTAAATTCCTTTCTCTTACCGCTGAAGGTATGGCATTTGACCCAGATGAGGTTGAGGCATAATTTAATTTTTATGTAAAGGGAAAAAGGGGGTAGAGTTTTTCTGCCCCCTTATTAAAAATATTATGATTATATATTTAATATTAGGATTAATTATTATTGGCTTAATAATATCACTTATTATTGTAGCCAATAGAAAAAGTAAAATAAATAAAGCAGAATTAGAGCTTTTATTTCAGGAAAAACGCGATCTTAATCACAATATAGAATATTTAAAAACAGATATATTAAATTTAGAAAATAAAAATAAAGAATTAAAAGATACTTTATTTTTATTATAGAATGAAGTCGGTAAAAAAGAAGAGCAAAATAATATATTAAAAGAATAGGAAAAAGAAGTTTAGCAGAAAATTACTGAGTTACAAGATACAGCTAATACAGTATATAATACCGCTTTAAAAACAGCATAGAATAAATTTGATTTAGAAATAGAAAATATTTCATAGAATTTCCAAAAGAATAAAGAAGAGTATGAACAAGAATATTTATCTATTTTAAATGAAATGACTACTGATTTAACCCAAGAGATAAGTCAATATACAGAATCAATAAAGATTTTAAATTCAACTTATTCTCGTATGAAATCAATAGTTCAAGCTGCGATTGAAGAACAGCGTCGTCGTGAAGCAGATGAGATTAATAAAGAATTTTATCAATTACAAATTTCTGATTTAGATTTAAAAGAAATTCAAAAAATTAGAGATATTTTATCTTATATGCGTAACGAACGTCCATTGTGTAAGGCAATTTGGGAAAGTTACTATAGAAATCCTTGTAATGAATTATTATCTCGAATTATAGATAAAACACAAACAAGTGGAATTTATAAAATCACTAATTTACAAAATTCAAAAGTCTACATTGGATAGGCTGTTAATTTAAACGAAAGAATTAAAGCTCATATTAAAGCTGGTCTTGGTATAGATACGCCTAATTCTATGCTTTATAAGGCTATGCGAAAATACGGAATTGAAAATTTTTCTTTTGAAATAATTGAATATTGTGATCCGTCTATGTTAAACGATAGAGAAAAAATTTGGATCGACTATTTTTCTTCCCAAGAGTGGGGATATAATATGACCAGCGGAGGTTCGATGGTTAGAAAAGGAGAATAAGTATGATTAAAAT
>JAEEGL016481311.1_pt1 | contig 13753 bp, 8 predicted proteins | sample 9134231 | NCBI WGS metagenome assembly JAEEGL01 (sample SAMN16246548, study PRJNA631951) | gut metagenome | biome: gut microbiome; feature: rumen; material: fiber-attached | host: Bos | place: Iran: Karaj | collected 2018-10 | reverse complement strand
GATGGACTGTGGTCGAGGATTTGTTAACGGTGGTCTTATTGCTGGTGCTGCCTATCCTGCTGGGAGAGGGCGATACGAGCATCGCAAAGTCATTGGGCATTGCGGGGTTAAAGATTGTAGGGCTCTGTGTCATTACACTCATATTGGGTCGTTGGGTGATCCCATGGCTGCTCGAACGCATCGATAAGACGCGCCTTCGTGAACTCTTTACGCTGTCGGTTCTGGTACTCGCACTGGGGCTTGCGGGGCTTGCGAGCTCAGTATTTGGTGTCTCGATCGAGCTCGGTGCCTTCCTTGCAGGGCTTGCAGTGGGATCTTCAGAGTTTGCAGCCCGCGCTGCAGGGGATGCGGTTCCCATGCGGGACGCCTTCTCAGTGTTGTTTTTCGTCTCTACAGGCATGCTCTTCGATCCGAGCAGTCTGTTACAGGCGCCCTGGATCATCGTTGCTGTGCTCCTCGTTATCGTCATCGGAAAGCCTGCCATTGCCACATTGGCCGTAAGATTGCTTGGGAAACCGCTCTCTACAGCAGCACCTGTGGGGGTTGCCTTTGCGCAGATCGGTGAGTTCTCATTCATCCTTGGTGCCCTTGGAAAGCAATATGGCTTAGTCGACAGCAACGGATACAACGCTCTCGTGGCCACATCTATCCTCTCCATTGCCTTAAACCCCATCATTTACAGTTTCGTCAGGAAGCATTCGGTGGGATACAAATACAAGGAGAGACCGCTCACAATGAGTCCTCAAGATGCGCATGCCTGCGTTCTTTTAGGTTATGGTCCAGTGGGCCAGATCGTCTATAAGCTGCTGACAGATCAGGGCAATCACGTGACGGTCATCGATCTCAACCTGAACACAGTGCGCAGTTTAAGGGCTCAAGGGATCGCTGCCTTATATGGTGACGTCTTACGACCAGGTACATTGGAGGATGCTGGATTGACCACAGCTGCATGTTTGATCCTCAGTGCTGAGGTCGAGGATGCAGAAGAGTTGATCAAGCAAGCGCGCAGGTTAAATCCATGGATCCGCGTACTCGTGCGCTGCAACTTCTTAAGGGCCGCAGCCGGACTCAAAAAGGCGGGTGCAAACGTGGTCGCAGCAGGTGAAGCCGAGGTGGGTGTTGCATTGGCCGAAGCGGTGATGGCCAGTCTAAAGCAGTCTCCAGAAGAGAACTTCAAGCAGCGCATGTCGGTTCGACAAAAGCTCTATGAAGATGCTGGAGCCAAGCAAGAATGGAGTTTGCCGGAATGAAGGTTCTCCTTCGCACATTGATTGCATCATCCTTGAGTCTCTGCTGTTCCGAACTGGCGATGGCAGAGATCGATCCTGCAAATAATCCAGTTCAAAACTCAAATGGTTCCAGGATCAACCTGCAACAGTTGAAGGATCAACCTGCAAATGTTGCAACTCAAAACAACGATGGATCATGCAACATCTTTCAAAGGATCACAGCTTCGTTTAGAGGCAACAAAGGAGAAACCAGGATGCCTTCAAATGCGGTAGAGCCCACCAAACAGGGCAATCTTTTAGAGATCGAACTCACGATCTCCGGTGGTATGTTGGGCATACAAAACAGGACCCTGTTTGATTTTAAAACGGTGCCTGCAACGCTCACGGTAAAGAAAAAGCCCCATTTTGAAGCGCCCGAGCAGACCTATCGAATGGTCTTAACCGAAGAACAGGCCGCTCAAATCAAAGGACTGCTTTCTGGCATAGATATTGCTGCATGGAGTCATGCTCCGACCTCGGAGTTTGTGGTATTGGATGCTCCCAGCGTCACGTTGCATTTTAGGGTAGATAGAAAGCCCTCCTTCTACAACATCAGTGACATCCAGGAGCTCTCTCAGTCCAATGAAACGATCCGCCAGGCTCTGATGAAGAAGATCCAAGAGTTTGAAAAACTCGCCATGCAGTCCCCTCCAACGAGCACCCCAGAATAAAAAAAGAGCGGCGCCAGTTCCCTGATCGCCGCCCTCAAGTTTCCCCTTTGACTCTGCCCAGCTAAAAACTCAGCGCTTCGGAGCGATCACTGTGATCCAGCCCATCTTCTGATCGGTATGGATCCAGACCCGATCAAAGCCCGCTTCATTGAGCGCATCGCACAAGGCTTCTGCCGTATAAATCCGCATCGGGATGAGCTTGGTCAGCGACTCAGCTTTGATTGGATCGGCATCTTCATTGCAAATCAAAAGCTTCCCACCAGGCCTTAAGATGCGCCGAATTTCCTTAAACGAATCGACCAGGTTGGGCCAGTAATAGACCGTCTCAAAGGCTGTCACGCAATCAAAGGCATCATCGGCAAAGGGTAATGCGGACGACTCCCCTTCCTGAATGGTCATGCGACCGAGATTGATGTATCTCTGATTGGTGGAGCACGCGATTTTAACGCTCTCAGGTGAGAGATCGACGCCGTAAAGATGCGCCTGCGGTGCTTTCTTGGCCATCATTTGCAAGGCCCTGCCTCCACCACAGCCCACATCGAGGATCGACATTGCCCGCTTCAAATCGATGCAGGAGAGCGCCCATTTCATGAGTGAGACGTGATGCTGGTTCATCCAGCGCAAAAAGAAGCGCCCCCCTCGATTCGACTGAGGCAGCCTCGCGTTCAGAAACATATCGGGCTTAAACCATTTCAGGCAGAGATGAATGATTCTCATACCATGCACCTTTCATCTTTCAAGCAGTCCACTTGCATGCGCCCCAAACCTTCCTTTGAGGCAAAGAGATCCCACCTGCGATCCGACGCAGATCGAACAAGCGGGATGACATGTAGAAAAAGGACGTCAAAAAGGAAGGCAATATGGCGGGAGAAGGAAGGAATTAGTCCTCGTATTCCTCGGCTTCAGCAGCCAGCTCAGCTGCAGTTTTAGCGGGATCTGCAGGCGCTGCGGGGGTTGCTACCACGGCAGCCTTCACCGCATCTTTGGCCTCTGGAACCGCTGCTTGTGCCGCTGAGATCGCTGCCAATACCTCATCATCGAGGCTGTCATCTTCATCAACCACAGCTGCAATCGCCATCAAATCGGGATCGCTCTCGCCCTTGGCCGCGAACACAGCGTCGTCTACATCGATGACCAGTTCTTCCTCATCACCCTTCTGTGCTTTGTTATCGGCATCGTTGGCGGCAGGTTTGACATCGTTCTTGGCCACTTCCACCGGTGCGGGCTTATCAGGGATCTCGACGGGTACAACGGCGGGTCCAACCGGATCTGCGGGCATCTCGGGCACCGGGGTCCTCTCAGCCACCCTTTGCGCCACAAACGCGTTCCTACGCGCCTCAAAGGTGAGCTTTAATGCGAGCTTAGCCTTCTGCGCAGCGAGCTGTTGCTGGGCTGCTGTCTGGGCCACCACGGCGTCGCGGTATTCCTCTTCACCCGCGCCCCTCTCGAGTACGAGCTTCTGAGTTTCGGCCAGGATCTCGTCGGTCTTGGCCATCATCTTCTGTACGCGGGCACCTGCAATCTGCCTGCGCGCGCCGTTCTGGGCCCGACGAGAATGATTCTTCCTCTTTGCAGCTCTCTTTGCACGGGCTTTCCGAGCATGAGCCCGCCTGCGGGCCCTGTTGTTGTTATCCTTTTTTTTAGAACCACCATCATTTTTAGAACTACCAGCATAGGTCGTCACATTGAGATCTTCCTCTTCGGCCGAAGCATCGAGAGGCGCGACCACGAAGGTCGCCAGCGACAAAGCAATAACCGAAAACATATGCTTAAACATGATCAACTCCTCAATCCAGCCCTCATCACGAGGGGTAAACGTTGCATTCTTAAAAACCTAAACGCTGAAAAAATCAACATCTTGCGCTCAACAAAACCGTCTTTTTAAAAAAAATGCAAGCGACACGCAACAAGCACTCCCAAACACCGATGTTAAGGCTGTTCGACAGGAGTTCGCCATGTTGCATCCGTTTTCTGGCCGCCTTTCAGCCCTCGTTTTGCTGCACAGCCTCGCGATTGTGCCCATCCTTTGCGTCCATTTGCGCCGTCAGAGCCGCCCGCTGCCCCCCATTTGGGCCATTTGCATCTTCAGCAGCCTGCTGCCGCTCCTCGCCTGCAGCTGGATGATGTTCGGAGAACTCTGCGCCCAGGCAAGCGAACGAATTGTCCAGCAAAAGCAATTCAACCACGCGATTTTATTACAAAAAGCTTCGGCTTTTCTCTGGCTGATTTCTGCGTTTCTTTTGCCGCTCGCCCTGAGCTTAAAGCATATCGCGAACAAACCACGTCTCTTTCGACTTTTTTACTCCGTTTTACCCGCGCTCTTCTGGCCTCTGCCCGTGCTGATGCTGTTCAGACTCAGCCCGGAGCTTGCCCAAACAGCCCCGAACGCTCTGCTGCTCTGTACCCTCGTTACACCCCTTCTGGCCCTTCACAAGCGTCGCCTTCAGCGAGCGGTCAAGGCCCTTTTGAGCAGGACTTCGCCCAAACAGCCCCTAAGACCGCCAATGATCGCATTGCGCCTGCAATCCCCTCAAAACCCATTCGAAAATGCGGGCTTCAGCCGCCAACAGCCCATCCGGGCCCTCACTCCAAACCGCGCGCCTGCGAATCCTGGAGTTCTGGCGGCTCGCGGAATCAACAGAAGACCCCCAAACCGCGCGCCTGCGAATCTTGCCCTCATCGCACCGCCGCTCACAACCCGCGAGCTTTTGCAACTGCACAGCCAGGTGACGCGCTGCGACCGCCCGCAACAGCAGCCCGATTCGACGCTGGAATGCGCCATGGATTTTGGACTCGACGCCCAGAATACGCGCAAGCCGCAGCTCTAACTCCGCTTTCTGCAAACAAAAAAGGGAGCACCACAACAGGTGCTCCCTCAATGCGAATCACAAAGGAAACTGATTATGACTCTTGCGATTCAGGTTCAACCGGCTTCTTGGCGCGCGAACGGCGCGGCTTCTTCTCGGTCACCTCGGCTTCAGCAGGCGCTGCGCTCTCTTCGGGTTTCTCCGCTTCGGCTGGCGCTGCCGCTTTTTTACGGCTCGAGCGCTTTTTGGCGGGCTTCGCCTCGGTTTCGGTCGCTTCAACCGGCGCAGCAGCACTCTCTTCGGATGATGCGGCGGGCGCAACTTCGCTTGTATCAACCGCTTCCTGAACTTCAGCCTTGGCTTTTGAGCCCGCCCGGCTTCGACGCCTTGCCTTCGGTTGCGGCGCTTCCGCAGAAGCATCCGATTCCGGCTTCACAGACTCCGAAACCGCCGGCGCTGGCTCCGCTTTGCGCACCTCTTCCAGAACGCCCGGTTGCTCTTCCACTGGCGTCTTTTCGACCGCCTCCTGCGATTTTTCGGCTTTGGGTGCCTGGCTCGCATTCTCGCTCGCCACCTTTGCATCCGCCAAAACTTCAGCCGGCAACGCCTGCGCATCCGCTTCCACGACCTGCTTTTCGGGGGCTTTGGTGCGCCTTGCGCGGGGAGCCTTGGTCTTTACGGCTTCCGGAGCTTCGGTCAAAACAGCTTCAACCGGCTGATTTTCAACCGATTTTTCTTCCTTTGACGCTTCGGTCTGAGTTGCAGACAAGTCCCTTCTTGCGCGGCGCAAACGAGAAGATTTCTGCGAAACCGGCTCTGCTTTGACTTCCGGCTCTGCTTTGACTTCCGGCTCTGCCGCTGGTTTAACCTCTGCCGCAGGAGCTTCGACTGCCGCTGATTCTGCGGACTTCTCCTGGATCTCCAGCGCCTCCTGAGCCGCCTTGCGCTGACGCGCCCTGCGCGATCTCGACCGACTCACAGGAGCTTCATTTTCTGCTGTATTTTCAGCAGGTTCTGCAACTTTTGCATCAGCCGTTTCGGGCTCTGCCGGCTTTTGCGTCGTCTCCTGAGCGATCTCACGCTCCTTCAACGCTTCGCGCAGGCGAGCGGCAGATCGGAGAGCCACGTTCGGGACATTTTCCTGCTGATCAGCTTTTTCTTCTTTATTTTCAGCAGGTTGAGGCTCTTCTGGGATAACAGTCTCTGCAGCGGGCGCCTCTGATTGACGCAATTTGGCCACCGAACGCCTGGCTGCCGAACGAAAACGATGAGCCAAAGCGATCTCATCGGACTGCGATGCCTGCGGTTCTACAGGCAGAGGCGACGCGATCTCCTGAACCTCCAGAGGCGCTTCCACCGCATCCGTCACCGGCGCTTCCACCACCGGCGCTTCCATCACCGGCACAGATTCCACCACCGGCACAGATTCCACCACCGGCGCCGCATCCTGCATCGCCTGGCGAGCCCTCCTGCTTCTCCGCGAACGGCGCTCTTCCCTGCGCTGCTGCACACTCTGGGGAACTTCTTCCAATTTCTCTTTGATTTCAGCAGGTTGCGAAGGCGACGCTTCTTCAGTAACCGCCTCGCTCACATTCAGCGCTTCCTGCTGGCGCGCGGCCACCAAACGCTCTGCCCTGCGCTGACGGCGTTCCCTTCTTCTGGCCGATTGAGACTTGGATTCCGTCGATTCCAAAGGAATTTCGGCTTCCTCTACCGATTCTTTGGGCTCAGATGCCGCATCCAAAAGCAGGCGTTCGCGCAAGCGGTGAGCGGTCCTTCGCGAAATCTCCGAAGCTGCGGACAAATCTGTTGCTGCTTTCTCCGGCAGACTGGCGGCCTCAGCTCCAGTCGCTCTGCGCCCGTCCCTGCGATCCTCGTTCAATTCAACCGATTGATTTTCAACAGGAATTTCGTCATCCGTCGCATCAGCTTCAGCGATCTCATCGGAAGTCATCTCAACGGATTCCAGAGATTCTGCAGCCTGACGCCCGGAACGGCGGCGACGGCGGCGGCGGCGACGGGCGGTCGATTCCCCATCCTCTGCGGCCAGTTCCAGCTCGGGCAACTCTTCCTTCGGCTCTTCCGGCTCTGCGACCTTTTCCGTAACCAGCTCGGGCGACTGCGCGAACTCCTCGGGCGGCAAATACCCCACAATCTTGGGCGCGACCACAGGCTCTTCAGAAGTCTCCCAACCCTCGGCATCGTCGCCATTCACCGGCGCATGATGGATTTTGCGCACCGCACGCCCGCGAATCAGCTTGTCTTTTCGCCGCATCAGGGTTTGCTCGGCGTGATGTTCGCAGCCCACCACCTCGATGGCATCGCGCGCACCGAGCGCCGTAGCGTCGGGCAAAATTTCGATCCGAACGCCGAATTGTTCTTCAAAATCAGCGAGTTCCGCGCGTTTCTCATTTAAGAGATAGAGGGCAATCTGCACCGGCAGGCGGCCGCGAATGCGCGAATCCTTGGGCGCGCTCACCGCCAGTTCCTGAATGCGGCGCAGCATCGTCATCCCCTGAATCTCGGTCGTCATCACAAAGCCCGAGCCTTCGCAGAGGGGGCAAAGCTGATGCGTGCTCGACATCAGGCGGCCTTTGACGCGCTGGCGCGACATTTCGAGCATGCCGAACTGCGAAATCCGGCCGATTTCAACCCGCGCCTTGTCCATCTTCATCGCGCGGCGGAGGGCCTTCTCCACCTCGAAGCGATGCTTGAGCTCGGCCATATCGATGAAATCGACCACCACCAATCCGCCCAAATCCCGCAAACGCAGCTGGCGCGCGATCTCTTCGGCCGCCTCAAGGTTGGTCTCGAACGCCATCAGCTCCTGCGTGCGGTGATTCTTCGACTTGCCCGAGTTCACATCGATGGAGGTCAAAGCCTCGGTGGGATTGATCACGATGGATCCGCCGCTCGGCAAAATCACCTTTGGAATCGAGATGTTCTGCAACTGTTTCTCGAGTCCGAAGTTCGAAAAGATCGGCATCTTGCCGGTGTAAAGCTTCACCTTATGGGCGCTGTCGGGCATGTGGTGGTTGAAGAACGCGAGCACCTTTTCGTGCACCTGCGGATCGTCGGTCACGATCTCTTCGATGTCGTCGGTGAAATAATCGCGCACCGAGCGGATCACCACATCGGGTTCGCTGTAGATCAGGCCGGGCCCCTGTTGCTCGTCGTAAGCCGCGCGAATATGGTCCCAGAGGCGCATCTGATTTTGGAAATCATGCTGTAATTCCAAATGGGTACGCCCCATGCCGGCCGTGCGCACGATGAGTCCCATCTCGTCTGGCACGTCGAGCTTCGACACCAAATCCTTGAGCTCTCTTCGCGCTTCGTCGTCCTGGATTTTGCGGCTGATCCCACCGCTGCCCGAAAACGGCATCAGCACAATGTAGCGCCCAGGAAGCGTGATATCGGTCGTAAACGCGGCGCCCTTCTGACCGATTTCCTCTTTATAAACCTGCACCAACATCTCGGTGCCCACTTTGATCGCATCCTGGATGCGCAAAGATTCGCGACCGCGCGTGTTCTCTCTGGGGCGCCTGCTGTAATAACGCTTGTTGATGTCGTTTAAGGTGATGAAGCCGTTGCGCTCTGCTCCGTAATCGATGAACGCCGCCTGAAGGCTGTTTTCGACGCTCATCACCCTGGCTTTGTAAATATTCCCTTTGATCTGCTCGGTCCCTGCCACCGCAATGTTCAGATCTTCCAGGGTCTTATCGTCCACGATCGCAACGCGCACTTCACCAGCCTGCGCTGCGTTCACAAGCATTCTCTTGCTCATTCAAATCTCCTGCCCAGCCTGCACATCCGGCGCCATCAGAGGGCTCGTCGAACGGGGCCAGGGCTTTTAAAATCTTTGCCGCATCAACCAGCGACCAACCACAACCTACTGTTTAAAAAGACTTTTCTCTTGCAAGACCGCTAAAAAGCCGCCTTGCGCCGCGCTTATTAACACAGCTCCACCAGCAAGGCCAGAACCATCACACAGACTTAAAAACGCTGTCTGACCGTTCCATTACAAATGGCTTATCTATTGGATTAATAAAAGAAAAAGGCGTTTAAGAAGAAAAGAAAGCGAGGGTTTAACGGATCAATTTGGCCGCTTCCAGAATCACAGAGAGCTTTGCTTCCAACTCTGCAATCCGCGCGTCACGCTCCGCGAGCGCTTGCTCCAACTGAGCCACTTTTTCGGTCAAATCGGTTGCAGGTGCAGCCGGCTGAGCGAACGAAGGCGTCTTTACACGCATGCGCTGTGCCGCCATCGCATTGACCGTCGATGTCACACCATCCGCAGAATTCTGTGCGGGCAGGCCTCCGATGGGCATCGAATCTGCAGCCGCCATGATAGGCACAGACGCGTGCGCCAAGGTGGGATCGGGACTGCGAAAAGGCATCCCCACGCCCATATCCAAATCGAGCGTAGAGCCCAGACGCACGGGCCGTAAGCCTTTTACGTTGCCAAACGGATTGGCGTTCGCATCTGGCTTTTGCGACAAGATCTCTGAACGCGCCTGAAATCCCGAAGAAACCGGAGGCGCAGTGGTCGGCTCAGAAGTAGAGCCCACGGTGTCGAGCCGAAACGTAAAGCGCATATCGCCGCAACGCAGCTCATCGCCATCCGTCAGAATCGCACTCTGAACCCGATTATTGTTTAAATACGTGCCGTTAGAGCTCGCCAGATCTTCAACATGGAATACACCATCCTCGCAATAAATGCGCGCATGTTGACGAGAGACAGATGGTTGTAAAACCACCAGAGTGCAGCTCGCCTGCCGGCCGATCGAGAATACATTTTCGTCGTCGATCAAGGCTTCGCGTTCACCGTAAGCGGTTTGAAAAACCAAATGAGCTCGCAGCGTTTTCATCCATTCACTCCGCAGGCACCGGTCGAAAAGCTTATAACAGAGTTAAATCCCGTTATTCAACAGCACAGTCTCTCCTCAAAACCGCCATCGCGGTTAAAAATCGAGTCCCATAAACAGCTGATAACTCTGACGTCCATCTGTTGAGATGATGGCTTCTGGTGTTAAGCTAAACGCACCAAATATAAAGCGAAATCCTCCGATAAAGCGATGAAACATAAAGCTTTCATCCTTGAAAACAAAATTTTTCTCTGAATCACCCGGCGACCTGGAAGTCTCATCCGTGTCCGTTTGGGCGCTCGCATCTCCTTTGGAGATCGATAAAACCCCAGGCGTCGAGTCGATTAAACCGGAGCCCGCCCAAACCCAACTTGGACTGTAACCCGCATAGGGAGCAAGCTGAAACAGCCCGCCAATGCCGAAGTTATGCGAGATCAGCAGTTCCATTCCCGCGATATTCAAATCCATTTCGGGCGAGCCGAACATGCGCTCAAAGGAACCGGTCACCGAAAAATCGATCGGAAAAGCAGAAACGGCCTCGTTTAACGCCCATTTTAAACTTGCGCCCGCATAAAACAGCTCGCTGTTGACCAGCCAGCCCGCATTGAGCCCCACTTCCAAACTGAACGGCAAACCTTTTCTTGCGTCGATTTCGACGGTCATCAGGGGCGAAGGCGAGTCTCCGCCTTTGGTTCCCCGCTTCCAGACCTTTTCATCGGTCTGATTGGGCGCCACACTGTAGCTCATCCCCATCTGAAAGCCGTTGATCCCCAACGATTCAGCGGGTGCCAAAGCCTTATGCGACAACGCAAAACCGTATTCCTGGCTCAGCTTTTTAAACGCAGCCTGATCGGGCTTTGGCGATTCTCCGCAAGGGGTTGCAGAACCAGACTGATAGCCCTTGCACAGACGATATAAGCTCGGATCGTTGTCGAGAGCCCAAACCTCACTCCCGAACCCGCAGCAAGCCAATAAAGCCCCTACTGCCAGCCGCTTGTTTGCCACTCGCATTCTCCTGTGCCAAAGCCCTCAAAAAGAGCGCAATCGAAAACGCTCGCAGGTTAGGGCGCCGTCTTGAGACTGTCAAGAATCGCGGTTTTTGACGGTTACGGCAGCAGGCAGACCAAATGCCGATCACCGTAGGTGTTGTCGATGCGCGAAACGGGCGGCCAATATTTGTTTTCTTTAACAAAATCGAGAGGATAAGCGGCTTTTTGTCGGCTGTAGCCGTGAGGCCATTCGGCGGTCAGAAGAGATTCGGCCGTATGCGGCGCGGATTTGAGCAGGTTGTCTGCCCGATCGGCCTTTTGTGCCTCTATCTCTGCGATTTCGCTCCGGATTTCGAGCAACGCATCGCAGAGGCGATCGAGTTCTGCCTTCGATTCGCTTTCGGTGGGCTCGAGCATCAGCGTGCCGTGCACCGGGAACGACATGGTGGGCGCATGAAAACCGAAATCCATCAAACGCTTGGCGATGTCGTCCACGTCGATGTCGGCCGAAGCCTTAAACGCGTTGCAATCCAAAATGAACTCGTGCGCCACGCGGCCGTGCGCCCCGCGATAGAGCACAGGATAGGCGACCTTCAGGCGCTCAGCCATGTAATTTGCGTTTAGGATCGCATATTTAGAAGCGGCTGCGAGGCCTTCTGCGCCCATCATTTCGATGTAAAGATACGCGATCGGCAAAATGCCCGCACTTCCGAACGGCGCCGATGAAACAGGTCCAACCTGGCCTGCCCCAGGCAAAAACGGCACCAGCGCCTCAGAGACGCAAATGGGGCCTACACCCGGTCCGCCGCCGCCGTGAGGACTCGCAAAGGTTTTATGCAGGTTCAGATGGCAGACATCCGCGCCCAGATCGCCCGGTCTGCAAAGGCCCACCTCGGCGTTCATGTTGGCGCCGTCAAAGTAAACCAGGCCGCCATGCGCATGCACGATGCGGCAAATCTCGACGATGCCTTCTTCAAAAACACCGTGGGTGCTCGGATAGGTGATCATCAGCGCGCCCAGTTGATCCGCGTAACGCTCTGATTTTTCACGCAAATCATCGAGATCGATGTCGCCTTTTCCGGTGCAGGCGACGGTGACCACCTCGAAGCCCGCCATCACCGCCGATGCGGGGTTCGTGCCGTGCGCCGAGGCCGGGATCAGGCAAACCTTGCGCTTTTCGTCACCACGGGACTTGTGCCATGCGGCGATCACCTTGAGCCCGCTGTATTCACCCGCAGCCCCCGCGTTTGGCTGGAAAGAAACGCCTTTAAATCCAGTGATTTCGGTCAGATACGACGTTAATTTTTGAATGAGCTCCTCATACCCCGGCCATTGATCTTTGGGCGCAAAGGGATGGATCGCGGTTACCTCAGGCCAGGAAATCGGCAGCATGCAGGTGGTGGGGTTCAGCTTCATCGTGCAGGAACCCAGCGGGATCATCGAGCGCGTGAGCGAAATATCGCGTTCCTGCAAGCGGTAAAGGTAGCGTAACATCTCGTGTTCACTGTGGAATTTTGAAAACACGGGATGCTGCAGAAACGGAGACTGCCGCCGGAATTGGGGATCCGCCTCGCTGTGCGCCTCCTTTTCGATGCTCTGCGCCGAAAACGGCACCTCGGCTCCGCAGGCAAACAGCGCAAAGAGCTTGTCGAGCAGCGCCAAATCGCAGGTTTCATCGAGCGAAATGCCCAGGCGCCCCGGCGTGCGACGCAAATTGATCTGCTGGTCGAGCGCGGCCTGATAGAGCATCTCTTCGGACTCGGCATCCACGGGCACCGAAATCGTGTCAAAAAACGGGATCTTGCCCACCGCATAGCCCAGCCGCGTCAGTCCCCGGCGCAGAATATCGGTCAGCCCGTGCACGCGGGCGGCAATCTGTTTTAAGCCCTGCGGGCCGTGATAAATCGCATAACAAGTTGAAATCATGGCACAAAGTGCCTGAGCCGTGCAGATATTGCTCGTCGCTTTTTCGCGGCGCACATGCTGCTCGCGCGTTTGAAGCGAAAGCCGATACGCATCCCTGCCTTCCGCATCCTTCGAAACGCCCACCAGACGCCCCGGCATCTGCCGCTTGAGCGCGTCGGTCGTCGCCATAAAAGCGGCGTGCGGGCCACCAAACCACATGGGATTCCCAAAGCGCTGCGCCGATCCCACCGCGATGTCGGCTCCAAATTCACCCGGCGCCTTCAGCTGCACGAGCGACAAGAGATCGCAGGCCACAACCAGCAGCGCCCCGGCCTGATGCAGCTTTTCCGACAGCGGGGAGTAATCTTTTAAATAGCCGAATTTATTTGGATATTGAACGATCGCACCGCAGATACCGGAGAGATCGTCGAGGGTTTCCGGCGCCCCCACCCGAAGCTCAATCCCGAGAGCCGATGCGCGGGTCTGCAAGACCGCCAGCGTTTGGGGGAACAGGTCGGAAGATGCGAAGAATACAGGCTTTTTACCTTTTGCTGCGCGATAGCACATCGCCATCGCCTCCGCCGCCGCGGTCCCTTCATCGAGCAGCGACGCGTTCGCTACGGGCAAAGCCGTCAAATCCGCCACCATCGTCTGAAACGCCAGCAAAAGCTCCAGGCGTCCCTGGCTGATCTCGGCCTGATAAGGCGTGTATTGCGTGTACCATCCCGGATTTTCGAGCAAATTGCGCAGAATCACGTTGGGCGTCTCGGTGCCGTAATAGCCCTGCCCGATGAGGCTCTTAAAAATGCGGTTTTTGCCCATGATTTCGCGCAGTTCCGAAAGCGCAGCCATCTCTCCCCTGGGCGCAGGCAAATCGAGCGGCCGGCGCAGGCGGATCGATTCGGGCACCGTCTGATCGATCAGTTCGTCCAGACTCGAAGCGCCCACCACATCGAGCATCTCTTTTTGCTCTGCTTCCGAATGGCTCACATGTCGATTCAAAAAAAGATCTTGGTTTTCAAATACTTGTTCTGTTTTTAAAGTCATTTTTGATTCCTGTTTCACGCCTCAGTCCAAAGGCTGGCCGTCAAAATACTCTAAGGCCTGCTCAAGGCGAAGGAGAATTGCATCTTTTACGCGCGCAAGCCCGCGCAATCTGCGCCAAAATCGGCATCTTCCCTTGGATTTCAGGCCTGCTGTGGGGTATTTTTAAGGCCACGTCTCGCTGAAAGGATGCCCGATCGAAGG
>JAEEGL014405722.1_pt1 | contig 13753 bp, 9 predicted proteins | sample 9134231 | NCBI WGS metagenome assembly JAEEGL01 (sample SAMN16246548, study PRJNA631951) | gut metagenome | biome: gut microbiome; feature: rumen; material: fiber-attached | host: Bos | place: Iran: Karaj | collected 2018-10 | reverse complement strand
GGATCGCCTCGGCGAGAAGGAGGTCTTCGGGAGTCGTGAGTTTGAGATTGAACCGCTCGCCCTCGCAGAAGGTGAGCGGTATTGCGTTTGCGGCGGCGACGGAAGCGTCGTCGGTGAACGCAGGATCATAGGCCTGCCGGTAAGCGGCCTTGAGATCTTCGGAAAGGAAGAGTTGCGGGGTCTGGACCCGCCAGATCTTGGAGCGGTCAACCTCCTGTCCCTCTATTACCTGCAGTCCATCCGGGCCCTTTTCAAGGGCACGCAGGGTATCGGTCGAGGGAAGCACGGGTACCAAGGCCCGGCGGCCATCCTCCATCAGGGCCGCCATCTCCCGGATTTTCCCGACGGAGATGAAAGGGCGGACACCGTCGTGGACGGCGACGACAACACCCTCGGGGACCCGCGCCAAGGCGTTCCGGACGGAATGGAAACGGGTGATGCCGCCGGCGACAAGGGTCTGGGGCACGGAGAAATTCTTTTCCAGGCAATAGTCCCGCCACCAGCCCTGCCAGTCTTTCGGCAGCACCGTGACGATACGGGCGTCGGGAAGGGCCTCGCGGAAACGCTCGATGGTCATGCGCAGCACCGGGACTCCCTCGAAGGAAAGGAACTGTTTGGGGCGGTCCGCACCCATGCGCAGGCCCATGCCGCCGGCCGTTACGACGAGGTAAAATTCTTTTGCCATATTCCGAAGGAATTACCCAGCAAATTTAAGAAAAAATCCGTACCTTTACCGAAATTAAGTATAACAGAAAAACCAGATAATCTCAATATGGCATTCGGCTTCTTTACACAAGAACTGGCCATCGACCTCGGAACCGCCAACACCGTCATTTTCCAGAATGACCAGATCGTGCTGGACGAGCCGAGCATCGTCGCCATCGACAACAATACAGGCAAGTGCATCGCCATCGGCCAGAAGGCCAAGTTGATGCATGAACGTATCAACCCGGGCATCAAGACCGTACGTCCGCTGAAGGACGGCGTCATCGCCGACTTCAACGCCGCCGAGATGATGATCCGCGGTTTCATCAAGCAGGTCAACAGCAAGCACCGCAGCATTTTCAGCCCGAACCTGAAGATCGTCGTCGGTATCCCTTCCGGTTCGACGGAAGTCGAGATCCGCGCCGTCCGCGACTCTTCCGAGCACGCCGGCGGCCGTGACGTCTATCTGATCTTCGAGCCGATGGCGGCGGCCCTCGGTATCGGCCTCGACGTCGAGGCCCCGAAGGGCAACATGGTCGTTGACATCGGCGGCGGTACCGCCGAGATCGCCGTCATCTCCCTGGGCGGCATCGTGGTCCAGGAGAGCATCAAGACCGCAGGCGACGAACTGACCAGCGACATCCAGTATTACCTGCGTCAGCAGCACAACATCAAGGTCGGTGAAATCACCGCCGAAAAGATCAAGATCGGCGTCGGCGCGGTCATCCCGCAGCTTGACGACGAACCGGAACCGTTCATCGTCCGCGGTCCGAACCTGATGACCGCCCACCCGGTGGAAGCCCGCGTCACCTACCAGGAAATCGCCCACTGCCTCGACAAGAGCATCGCCAAGATTGAGTCCTCGATCCTCCATGTCCTCGAGCAGACGCCGCCGGAACTCTACTCCGACATCGTCGAAAACGGCATCTACCTGTCCGGTGGCGGCGCCCTGCTGCGCGGTCTGGCACAGCGCTTTACCGAGAAGGTGAACATTCAGTTCCATGTCGCCGAAGACCCGCTCCGCGCGGTCGCCCGCGGTACGTGCATCGCCCTTAAGAACGCTGCCAACTACTCCTTCCTCAAACGCTAATGCGGAAACCGGGAAAGATCGTCACCATCCTTTTCAACGCAGCAATCTTCATCGCCTTGGAGGTTGCTGCATTGGGTATGCTGCGGTCCGGTGAAGCCCAGGATTTCTTCATCTCCAAAGGGGCCCATGCCTTCATGGCGAAGGTCTGGGGCGGTTCGGAAGCCGTCAAGCAGTATTTCTCCCTGAAACAGACCAACGAGATGCTGGCCGCACAGAATTTCGAACTGACCCGGGAACTGCTCGCCTGGCGGCATGACGCCGAAGAAGCCAAGCGGGACTCCCTGTCCCGGAGTTTCGAGGACATCGCCGGCTTCCACTACATGAGCGCCACGATCGTCAAGATCAGCCGCAACAAGCAGCACAATTACCTGATCATCGGACAGGGCTCCGAAGACGGAGTCGTCCCGCATTCCGGCATCATCACGAACCAGGGGGTGGTCGGCATCGTCGACGCCGTCGGCAAGCACTACGCCTACGCCCTCTCCTTCATGAACACGGACTTCAGCCTCAGCGCCCGGCTCGGCCGCGAAGGGGCCGTCGGACCGCTTGTCTGGGACGGCAAGACCTCCGGAGGCGCAATCCTGAAAGAGATTCCGCTGCAGTACAAATTCGAGCCCGGGGACACCGTCTATACAAGCGGCTTCTCCTCCATCTTCCCGGCGGACATCCCGATCGGCCTGACGGGGGACTCCCGCATCGTCAACGGCGCCACCTATGAAATCAAGGTCCGGCTGCTGCAGGATGTCGGTGCCGTCCGCTACGTCACCCTCGTCAACAACGTCGGACGCCAGGAGATCGAATCCCTGGAAACACAGGAGGACCAGCCATGAAAAAGAATTTCGTCCTCCTCTACATCCTGCTCGTAGCAGCCCAGATGCTGATCTGCAACTATCTGCATGTCAGTCCCTATCTGATGCTGACCCTGCTGCCCGTCCTGGTCCTGTGCCTGCCCACGAAGGTCAGCACCGCCGCCGCGATGCTGATCGCTTTCGTCACCGGCCTGTCGGTCGACCTGATCGCGGAAGGCGCGCTAGGCATCAACACCGTCGCCCTGCTGCCGGTCGCCCTGCTGCGCCGCAGCATCTGCGACTTCATCTTCGGCGAAGAACTGGTCGTCCGCGGAGAGGACTTCTCCATCCGGAAATACGGCCTGCCGAAGGTCCTGTTCGCCCTGTTCCTGGTGCTGGCGCTCTTCCTGGTCATCTACCTGTGGGCCGACGGAGCCGCCACGCGGCCGCTGCTCTTCAACCTGATCCGCTTCGGCGTTTCCCTGGCCGCAGGCATGCTGCTCGGCATCGCGGTCGTGGACATGCTGATGCCCGACGACAGAAGATAGCCGCCCATGGAACTCTCCCGCAAGAACAAGCTGCTCATCGGCCTCGTGGCCGTGGCCGGCATCCTGCTGGCGAAGATCTTCTATATCCAGATCGTCGATGACACGTACAAGATCAGCGCGGAGAACAATTCCATGGTCTATGAGATCATCTACCCGACCCGCGGCGTCCTGTACGACCGCAACGGGACCATCATCGTGGGAAACAAGGTGGCCTACGACATCCTCGTGACCCCGCGGGAGGTCCAGGCCTTCGACACGTTGCTGCTGGCCCAGGTCCTGGACACCTCCGTCACGTTCCTGCGCGACAAGATGGCGGAATACCGGCGCAACCGCAAGCGCATCGGCTTCCAGTCGATGACCCTCCTCCGCCAGATTCCGACCGAGACGTACAACCGGTTCGCCGAGGTCCAGTACAGTTTCCCCGGCTTCAAGGGCCAGGTGCGAAGCATCCGCGACTACCCCGTCAACGCCGGCGGAAACCTGCTGGGCTATGTCTCCGAGGTCGACGCCTCCTACATCAAGGCCCATCCGGACGAATACCGCTCCGGAGACTATGCCGGCCGTACCGGCATCGAAGCCGCCCGGGAGAAGGACCTGCGCGGTGTCAAGGGCTACCACATCTACCTGCGCAACTCCCACAACCAGATCGAACAGCCCTACAAGGACGGCGAGATGGACAAGGAGGCCATCCCGGGCCATGACATCGTCACGACCATCGACGCGGAACTCCAGCAATACGGGCAGCAGCTGATGCAGAACAAGGTCGGCAGCGTCGTGGCCATCGAGCCCGGCTCCGGCGAAATCCTCGCCATGATCTCCAGTCCGGGCATCGACGTGAGCCAGCTGGCCGACTTCAACCGCCACTACCGGGAGATCATGAACGATCCCTACAAGCCGATGTTCAACCGCGCCGTCCAGGCCCCGTATCCTCCGGGCTCGGTCTTCAAGCTGGTCAACGGCCTGATCGGCCTGCAGGAAGGGACGCTCCGGCCGGAAAGCATGTTCCCCTGCGCCCACGGCTACACCCTGGCCGACCACCGGCCCGGCTGCCATGGCCACAAGTCCCCGATCAACCTCGAGGAGGCCATCATGATGTCCTGCAACTCCTATTTCACCTTCGCCCTCCGGGACATCCTGGAGAACCGGAAATACCCGGACATGGACGCGGCCCTCGACAAATGGCACGAGTACGTGGAGAGCATGGGATTCGGCCGCAAGCTCGGCAGCGACTTCCCGTCGGAACTGGGCGGTACCATTCCGACGTCCAAACTCTATAACCGACTCTACAAGAAAGAACTGGGCGGATGGAAATTCAACACGATCAAGTCCATTTCCATCGGCCAGGGCGAAGTCGGCGTGACGCCGATGCAGATCGCCAACCTCGCCGCCACCGTCGCCAACCGCGGCTACTACTACATCCCCCACATCGTCAAGGAATCCGAGGGCATCGAACTGGACCCCAAGTTCAAGGAGCGCCAGTACACGATGGTCGACACGACCCAGTACAAGAAAGTCATCCAAGGCATGTGGCGCGCCGTCAACAGCGGTGCCGGCATGGGCGGAACGGCCTGGGCGGCCCATGTGGACGGACTGGACATCTGCGGCAAGACCGGAACCGCGCAGAATCCGCGCGGCGCCGACAACTCCGTCTTCATCTGCTTCGCCCCGATGAACGACCCGAAGATCGCCATCGCCGTCTATGTCGAGAACGGCGGCTTCGGCGCCACCTGGGCCGTCCCGATCGCCTCGCTGATGGTCGAGAAATACCTCAAGGGACAAATCGCCGACACGCCGGCCCGCAAGGCCGTCGAACAGCGTGTCATGGAAGGCAACCTCATGTCCCGTGTCAAAACCGACTAGACCATGGTAGAAGAGACGTTCAAGGCCCGATCGATGAAGCAGAGCTTCGACTGGAAGCTGGTGCTGATCTACCTGATGCTGGTGGTCATCGGCTTTGTCAACATCTACGCCTCCATCCATTCTTCCGAACCCGACGGCATCTTGTCCTGGACCTCCCGCAGCGGAAAGCAATTCGTCTGGATTCTGACCGCCTTCGGGCTGGCCGGGCTCATCGTGTTCGTCCTGCCGCCGCGGATCTGGGAAAGCGCCGCCATTCCCTTGTACATCGGCGTCGTGTTCCTCCTGGTCGCCGTCATCTTCCTGGGCGTCGAAGTCAAGGGCTCCCGGTCGTGGTTCGAGTTCGGCCCCGTCCGGTTCCAGCCGGCGGAAGTCTCGAAGATCACGACCTCGCTGCTGCTGGCCTACGTCATGAGCCGGCCCAACTTCCGGATTACGAAACTGAAAGATTTCCTGACGGTCGCCGCGGTCATCGGACTCCCGATGCTGGTGATCCTGGGCGAGAGTGAAACCGGCTCCGCCCTGGTCTATGTCGGCTTCATCTTCATGCTCTACCGGGAAGGCCTTTCCGGCTGGTTCCTGACCGTCATCGGCCTGGCCATCCTGATCTTCATCCTGACCCTGACGGCATCGCCCTACACCGCCATCCTGACCTTGACGGGCCTGATCCTGCTCGCCAACGTGTTCCACGGCGACCGCGCCGGAAGATTCCTGCTCTGGGGCGGACTGTATGTCCTGGTGATGGCTTTCTTCCCCAGGATCTGGGACCTTGTCCGTGAAATGCTGATTCCCGGCGCCGGGCTGATCGGCAGCGTCGACCGGTCGGTCGAACTGAGCATCCTGCGGGCCTCTTCCTGGACCTTCCTGCTGAAAATCAAGCCCCTGTATATCCTGATCGCCTCCGGCATCATCTCCATTCCCTTCCTGCTAGCCGCCTCCTACCGGCGCAAGAGCAAATTCCTGTTCATGTCCGTACTGGGCTGGCTGGCCGGCGTGGTGATGGTCTTCTCGGCGGATTTCATCTTCAACGACATCCTCCAGGACCACCAGCGCAAGCGTATCGAGGTCCTCCTCGGCATGAAAGAAGATCCGGCCGGCGTCGGCTACAACGTCAACCAGAGCATGATCGCGATCGGTTCCGGCGGTCTGACCGGAAAGGGGTTCCTGAACGGTACACAGACCACGTACGGCTTCGTCCCGGAGCAAAGCACGGACTTCATCTTCTGCACCGTCGGGGAAGAATGGGGCTTTGCGGGATGCCTGGTCGTCATCGTCCTGTACGTGATGCTGATCTGGCGGATCCTCCTGGATGCAGAACGCAGCCGGGAACACTTCACCCGCATCTACGGGTATTGTGTCGCCAGCTGCCTGTTCATGCATCTGTTCATCAACATCGGAATGACCATCGGCCTGATGCCGGTCATCGGCATTCCGCTGCCGATGATGAGTTACGGCGGATCCTCGCTGTGGGCATTCACCGTACTCATCTTCATCTTCGTGGTACTGGACCACGAAGAGAAGAAGTATTTCTAAAAACTAAAGATTCTCCGCTTCCTCTACGGCCTTGAAGTACCGGTAGGAATTGACCTTCAGTTCACCGACGCTGTTCTCGTCGCACACGATCGTGCCCGCGGGATGGCCCTGCAGGCCGCTGAGGGTGCAATAGTGGGACATCGGGCCTTCGATCGCGTCCTTGAGGGCACGGGCCTTCTTGGAACCGAAGGCGAGGATCACGACTTCCTTGGAACTGAGAACGGTGGCGACACCGACGGTGAGGGCCTGTTTCGGGACCTGGTTGAAGTCGCCGTCGAAGAAACGGGCGTTGACTTCACGGGTGTCCTGGGTCAGGGTCACGACGCGGGTGCGGGATTCGAGGGAGGAGAAAGGCTCGTTGAAGGCGATATGACCGTCTTCGCCGACACCGCCGAGGAAGAGGTCGAAACCGCCGGCCTTCACGATGGCTTCCTCGTAGGCGGCACATTCCGCCACGGTATCGACGGCGTTGCCGTTGAGGATATGGATATTCTCCGCGGGCTCGTCGATGTGGTCGAAGAGATAGCGGTGCATGAAGCTGTGGTAACTCTCCGGATGGCTTTCGGGAAGGCCCACGTACTCATCCATGTTGAAGGAGATGACATTCTTGAAACTCAGTTCCCCTGCCTTGACCATGCGGATCAGTTCGGCATAGGTCTCGATCGGCGTGGAGCCGGTGCAGAGGCCGAGGACAAAGGGCTTGTCGGTGCGGGCCGCCTTTTCGCGGATCTTGTCTGCGATGTAACGGGCTGCCCAGAGAGAGCCTTCGGCAGAGTTGTTGCGGATAATGACTTTCATTTAGTTTTTCGTTTTATCATTTCAGGGCCGGAGCCCCGGGGGTTAACAAAGTTTGAGGAAGACCTCGATGGCCTGGTATTCCGCCATGCCGAGTTCGTCATACAGGCGGGCGGTGTTCTGCGTACGCTCCTCGGCACGCTGCCAGAATTCACGCGGGTCGTCGCCCGGGAACGGGACGATATCCTTCTGGGACAGGTGGCGGAAGATGGCGTGGCGCTTCATGATCAGCTCGTCCGGGCTCAGCGGGACGGCCATGTCCACGCGGCCCAGTTCCCATTCCATCCAGGCACCGCGGTACAGCCAGATACTGGTATCCTGAAGCCAGTCCTGGCCTTCGGACTTGAGTTGGTCGACCGCTTCGAGGGCGGCTTCCGTACAGACGCGGTGCGTACCGTGCGGGTCGGCCAGGTCGCCGGCCATGTAGATCTGATTCGGTTTCAGGCGGACCAGCAGTTCCTTGATGATGTCCACGTCGGCCTGGGTACGCGGATTTTTCTTGATGCCGCCCGACTCATAGAACGGGAGGTTGAGGAAATGCGCGTTGGTCTCGTCGTTCAGGCCGAAGGAACGGACGGCGCTCCGGGCCTCGCTGCGGCGGATGGCGCCCTTCATCTCCAGGAGGGCACGCGGTTCGGGCATGCCCGGGACCTTGCTTTCCACCAGGGCCTTGGCTTCCGCGAACTTGTCGGCGAAACCGAGCTGGTAAGCCGCATCCATGTGCTGCAGGACAACGTCGTCATGGACCGCGACGTTGCCGGAGGTCTCATAGGCGACATGCACGTCGTGGCCTTGCTGGACCAGCCGGATGAACGTTCCGCCCATCGAGATGACATCGTCGTCCGGGTGCGGGGAGAAGATCAGCACGGTCTTCGGGAACGGCTTGGACTTGACGGGACGCGTGGTGTCATCGGCGTTCGGCTTGCCGCCCGGCCAGCCGGAAATCGTATGCTGGAGGTCGTTGAAGACGTCGATGTTGATCTTGTCGAAGGGGCCGTAGAGGTCCAGGAGTTCGCCCAGGGAGTTCTCCAGGTAGTCCTGCATCGTCAGTTTGAGGATCGGCTTGTGGACGGTCTGGCACAGCCAGACGACGGCCTTGCGGATGAACTTGGGGGTCCATTCGCACGGGCCGACCAGCCAGGGAGCGACCACGCGGGTCAGGAGGCTGCCGGACGTCTCGTCGACGAAATAGGTGACGTTGTCATGTTTCTGCAGGAAGGAGGCGGCGAAAGCGGGATTGATGGTACCCTCGGCGACGGCCTTGACGGCCTCGGCCTTTTCCTCGCCCCAGGACATCAGGATGATCTTCCTGGCGCTCATCATCGTATCGATGCCGATGGTGATGGCGTTCTCCGGGGTGACCTTGACATCTCCGCCGAAATTGCGCGCCTGGCGCTTGCGGGACTGATAGGAAAGGCGGACGGTGCGGGTGCGGCTCTTCTCGGTCGCGCCGGCTTCGTTGAAAGCGACCTGGCCGCGCTCACCTACGCCCATGATCAGCAGGTCAAGCCCGCGGATCTGACGTTCGTATTCCGCGCAGTATTCGGACACCTTCTCCTGCGGTACGGTCGCGTCCGGAATGTGGATCCGCTCCGGCAGCACGTCGACATTGTCCAGCAGTTCGGAGAAAAGACGGCGGTTGCGGCCACTGGCACGGCGGTTCTTCAAGGGATAGTATTCATCGATGGAAAAGACCTCGACGTTCTTGAAGGAGACCTTTCCCTCTTGGTAACGGCGGGTCAGCCACTTGTAGAGGGACACCGGCGAAGCGCCGGTCGTCAGGCCCAGCTTGAAGGGACGGCCGGAGGTCGTCTCCTCATGCTGGTGGATGGCGTCGATGACGATATCGGCAACCACGTCGCTGGCCGCCGTGGAATCCGGATAGATTTCCGTCCGGATCTTCTCATAGTTGTGGAGGATGCCCTGCGGAAGATTCTTCTCGATCAGGCCTCCGTCTTTAGGTAAAGTGAAGTGTTTCATTTCTTACAGTTGGGAATCCCGCATCTGGAAGATCTTCAGGCCCTGCTGCACGTCGCCGGACTTCAGGCCGGCCGCCAGCCAGTTGACACGCTGCTGGGCGGTCCCATGGGTGAAGCTTTCCTCGACGGCATAGCCCTGCGCCTTTTTCTGCAGATAGTCGTCACCGATGACCGAGGCGCAGTGGATGGCCTCTTCCAGGTCTCCCTGCTCCAGGGATCCGAAATTTTCGTTGTCATGATGGGCCCAGACACCGGCCAGGTAATCGGCCAGGAGTTCGATCCGCACGCTCATGCGGTTGGCGTCCGTCTTGTTCATCCGGGCCATCTGCTGATGGGCCTGGCCCAGGACGCCGAGCAGGTTCTCGACATGGTGGCCGACCTCGTGCGCAATGACGTAGGCATAGGCGAAATCACCGTCCGCGCCAAGCTGGCGCTTCATCGAACTGAAGAAACTCAGGTCGATGTACAGACACTCGTCCGCGGAGCAGTAGAAGGGGCCCATGGAGGCGCTGCCGGTACCGCAGCCGGACTGCGTCGTGCCGGTGTACAGGACCATGGTCGGATTGCGGTATGCTCCGAGGCCCTTGGCCTGGAAATATGCGGTCCAGATATCTTCGGTGCCGGCCAGGATCTTCTTGGCGAAGCTGGCCAGTTCCTGTTCTTCCTGGGTGAATTCCACATCGGACTGTTCGACCGTGGCACCCATGCCGAGCTGGCTGGGGTCTACCTGCTGACCGGTCAGCAGATAAATGATGCCTGCGAGAAGGAGGCCGCCGATTCCGAGGCCGCCTGCGATAGCGCCGCCGCTCCTGCGGCGATCTTCTACATTCGTGCTTTCGCGTCTTCCGTCAAGTTGCATGGTATAGGGGGATTTTTAGTTTCTTTTTGCCGTGGAGCCACCTTCGATCAGGGTCGGGGTCAGGACGGTCTTCTCCGCCACGCCGCCTTCGATCATGCGAACGAGCGTTTCCACGCTCTTTTCGCCCAGTTCCTTGAGCGGCTGGATGATATGGGTGACCGTCGTAGCATAGAGGTTGAAAATGTCGCTTTCGTCGAAGCAGACGAGCGCCAGGTCCTTCGGCGTCTGGAGGCCGAGTTTCTTCATGGTGGCCAGGACCAGGGCGGAGAGGGAATAGGTCGGCAGGAAAAGCGCGTCCACGCCGCGTCCGAGGGCGTCCTGGATGATCCGCTCGACATCCTTCTCGGCATCGCCGTACGTCATGTAATGGATCTTGGCATTGTCGTACAGGTCATGGTCCATCATGGCCTTGCGGTAACCGGTCTCGCGCTCGGAAAGACTGGAGATACCCAGCGTATAGGACAGCATCTCGATCTTGCGGTAACCCTTGGAGAACAGTTCCTCCGTGGCCATGCGGCCGGCTTCCTCGTCGTCGAGCAGCACCTTGCCGACTTCGGTGAGGGCTTCGACGTCACGGTCCAGCAAGACGACCGGAACCCGCATGTCCAACGCCTTGGTGATGGCATGTTCGCCGCCGGTCACGGGAGCCACGATGACACCGTCGATGTTGTGCGCCATCACGGCGTCGAGGACCTCGTTCAGTTTTTCGGGGCTTTCATCGGAACTGGCGAAGAAGACGGTATAACCCAGTTCGTGGGCCTTGTCTTCGATGCAGCGGGAGATACCGGCGAAGAATTTGTTGGAAATATCGTTCGGAATAACTGCAATGGTATTGGAACGGCCGCTTCGCAGGGACGCGGCGGCGAAGTTCCGGCGATAACCGAGCCGCTGAGCAACCTCCAGGACCCGTTTGGCAGTGTCAGGATTGACGGGGCAATCGAGTTTGCCGTCCTTGTCGCGCTTGGCATTCATGACAAATGAGACGAGCGTCACGGAGACGTTGGCTTCGCGGGCGACATCGCGGATGGTTATTCTTTTCATAGCACTTTCTGATTTAAAACGCACTAATTAAATCGCAAGTTAGACATTCTTTCGGATTAATCAAAATAAAAACGTTTAAAACCCCGTTCTAAGTACGCAGAACGGGGTTTTAATTACGCAAAATGTGGTGTGTTTACAGGTGCAGAAGGACGGTCAGGCCTGCCATCACAATTGATACCATGCTCATCAGCTTGATCAGGATATTCAGGGACGGACCGCTCGTATCCTTGAACGGATCGCCGACCGTGTCACCCACGATCGTGGCCTTGTGCGCCGCCGAATTCTTGCCGCCGAAGTTCCCCTCTTCCACATATTTCTTGGCATTGTCCCAGGCGCCGCCGGAATTGGCCAGGAAAATCGCCAGGACGAATCCGGCGCCGAGGCCGCCCGTCAGCAGCCCCACGACGCCCGCAGGACCCAGCAGGACACCGACCAGGACCGGCACGGCGATGGCCAGCAGGGACGGAACGATCATCTCATGCTGGGCGGCGCGGGTCGAGATCCGCACGCAGGACGTATAGTCGGGGCGTTGTTTCCCTTCCAGGATGCCCTTGATCTCGCGGAACTGACGCCGTACCTCGACGACCATCTTCTGGGCCGCACGGCCGACGGCGTTCATCGTCATGCCGCAGAAAAGGAACGCCATCATGGCTCCGATGAAAACACCCACCAGCACGACGGGATTCATCAGGTTGATGTCGTAATGCTCCACGATTTCCGGGATCGAAGCACGCGAAAGGTCGGCGTACTGTGCCGCCATCTCTCCGCCCTTCTGGGCCAGATGGCCGAAACCGATCTTGATTTCCTCGATATAGGAGGCCAGCAGCGCCAGGGCGGTCAGGGCGGCGGAACCGATCGCGAAGCCCTTGCCGGTAGCCGCCGTGGTGTTTCCGAGGGCGTCCAGGACGTCCGTCTTCTCCCGCACGGAAGGATCCAGTTCGGACATCTGGGCATTGCCGCCCGCATTGTCCGCAATCGGGCCGTACGCATCGGTCGCCAGCGTGATGCCCAGGGTCGAGAGCATGCCGACCGCCGCGATCGAAATGCCGTACAGGCCGAATCCCAGCTGGGACGGATCGAAGCGGAAACCGGTAGCGAAACCGTAGGCCAGGAGGATGGCGACGGCGATCGTCGCCACGGGGATGGCCGTCGAGATCATGCCGAGGCCCACGCCGCTGATGATGACCGTGGCGCTGCCCGTCTGGGAACTCTCCGCCAGCTTGCGGGTCGGCTTATAGGAATGGGAGGTATAATATTCGGTCGCCTTGCCGATGATGACGCCTGCCAGCAGGCCGCTCAGCACCGAGAGGGACAACTGCCACCAGTGCGCGAATCCCAGGAGCCGGAAAATGACGAACGTCAGCACGGCGATAAGGCAGGCGCTGAGGTTGGTTCCGACGCTCAGGGAGCCCAGAAGCTGCTTCAGGCCGGCGCCCTCCTTCGTCCGGACGGCGAAGATGCCGATGACGGAAAGGACCACGCCGACGGCGGCGATCATCATCGGGGCAAGGATGGCTTTCATCTGCAAGGCCGTGTCGCCGAAGAATGCGGAGGCGCCCAGGGCCATGGTCGCCAGGATGGAACCGCAGTATGACTCATACAAGTCCGCTCCCATGCCGGCCACGTCGCCCACGTTGTCACCCACGTTGTCCGCGATGGTCGCCGGATTGCGCGGGTCATCTTCCGGAATGTCCTGCTCGACCTTGCCCACGATGTCGGCGCCTACGTCGGCCGCCTTGGTATAGATGCCGCCGCCGACACGCGCGAACAGCGCCTGGGTCGAAGCACCCATGCCGAAGGTCAGCATCGTGGTCGTGATGACCACCAGTTTCTGGCTGGCGTCCGGGCTGTCCACGAAAGCGTTCAGGACCAGCCACCAGATCGAGATGTCAAGCAGGCCGAGGCCTACGACGGTAAGGCCCATGACGGCGCCGCTGCGGAACGCGATCTTCAGGCCGCTGTTCAGCGACCGCATCGTCGCGTTGGCCGTGCGGGCGGAGGCATAGGTCGCCGTCTTCATCCCGATGAATCCCGCCAGGCCGGAGAAGAAACCGCCGGTCAGGAAGGCGAAGGGCACCCAGGGATTCTGGATCCCGAATCCGTAGGCCAGGATAGCGAAGAAGACCGCAAGGACGATAAAGACGACCGTCACGACCTTGTATTGCTGCCGGAGGTAAGCCATGGCTCCCTCGCGCACATACTGGGCGATTTCCTTCATCGTCACGTTGCCCTCGCTCTCGCGCATCATCTGGCGGAAAAAGAACCAGGCAAAAAACAGCGCCAGGAGCGCTGCAGCAGGAACGGCATAGAACAAAGCATTCATAGTGTCACGTTTTAGTGTGCTGAAGTTTCGTTTTGAAAGTATTAGGTTTTCGTTTTGCAAATATAATACATTTTCGAAACTTCAAAGCAAAATGCCCCAAAAAGATGAAGAAATAAAAAAAGCGCCGCAGGGTACTGCAGCGCTTTTTATGAAGAGGGAAGGATTATTCTTCGGTCTTCGGGGCTTCTTCGGCGGCGGGAGCCTCTGCCGGGGCGGCCTCGGCCTTCTTGGCGCG
>JAEEGL012724899.1_pt1 | contig 13753 bp, 13 predicted proteins | sample 9134231 | NCBI WGS metagenome assembly JAEEGL01 (sample SAMN16246548, study PRJNA631951) | gut metagenome | biome: gut microbiome; feature: rumen; material: fiber-attached | host: Bos | place: Iran: Karaj | collected 2018-10 | reverse complement strand
TCGATGCCGGGCACCGCAGCGATGTGCATCGCCGTGGGGAATGTGTCGTTCGAGGACTGGGACATGTTGACGTCATCATTCGGGTGCAGGAGCTTCGCCCCCGCGATCTCATTGCCGCGGTTCGCGATCACCTCGTTGGCATTCATGTTTACGGAGGTACCGGCGCCGCCCTGCATCATGTCCACGGGGAACTGGTCGTGGAACTTGCCGTCCACGATCTCCTGGCAGGCCTTCACGATGGCGTCCGCGATGGTGCGGTCCAGCACGCCCAGTTCGGCGTTGGCCTCCGCCGCGGCCATTTTTACGTAGGCTATCGCGATGATGTATTCGGGATAGTCGAACATGTGGGTCGTGGAAATCTTGTAGTTGTTGAGCGCCCGCTGCGTCTGGACGCCGTAGTAGGCGTCGGCCGGTACTTGAAGTTCTCCGAGGAGGTCGCTTTCGACCCGGAATTTGGTTTTGGACATAGTTGGAGTGTTTATGGTTATTTCTCGGTTGTTCACAATGAACAAAGATACTTCTTTCCGCACAAATAAGCAAGGGTGCGTTTCTTCCTCCGGTTTGACATTTTGGTGAAAAAACCGTATTTTTACGGCGCTAAAACCCGAATCTATGGACAGAAAACACCATTGGAAAGACCGCCGGGACGGCTGGTACCTTTCCGACCTGGACTCCGTACACGTGATGATGCCGTACCTGTTCGGTAACCGGACGGCGAACGAGGCCGTACTGGGCGAAGTCATTGACCTGACGGCCGTAGATGCCTATCTCCAGGAAAAGAATGCGGCAGGCCCCGAATTCAAATACACCTGGTTCCACGTAATCGCCGCCGCGCTGGCAAAGGCCATCCTTCTGAGGCCCAAGATGAATTATTTCATCGCCGGCGGACGCTTTTACGAGCGCAAGAAGATCCAGGTCGCCTTCAACGTGAAGCGGAAGTTCGCCGATGAGTCGGAGGAGGCGATGGCGAAGTTCGTCCTGGATCCGGAAGGGGACTCTCCCCTGGAGCAGGTCCATTCCTACGTGCAGTCCTTCGTGCACAAGGTACGTGACGAAAACAGGAACGAGGGCGTTACGGACGTGCTGAACTTCATCCAGCATCTGCCCAGGCCGCTGTTCCGGCTCCTGGCGTGGACCCTGAAGAAACTGGAGTATTACGGTCTTTACCCGGCATCCCTGGCAAAGGACGATCCTTGTTATTCCAGTGCCTACATCACCAATCTCGGCAGCATCAGGATGAATGCCGACTATCACCATCTGTTCGACTGGGGCACCATTTCCTTCTTCGTCGTCATCAGCGAGAAGAAACTGCGCCCGTTCTTCCACGAAGACGGGACCTACGATCTCCGGAACACCATCAAACTGGGCCTGACCATCGACGAGCGCATCGCCGACGGCTACTATTTCGCCAAGACGCTCCGCCTGGTGCGTCACCTGTTTGCCCATCCGGAACTGCTGGACCTCCCGGCCGCCACCCCCGTCGAATTCGAAACCGAAGCGTAACAGAGATGACTTTCAACTATGACAATGTTGCGACTCCGTGGTTGGGAAGCTATGGAGAAGTGCCCTTTCACCTGGATTATGATGAGGTTTCCATGTCGGAAGCCGTCCTGAAAAACGCGGAAAAGGAACCGGATTATCCGGCGCTTGTTTTCATGGGCCGGAAAATATCCTACGGGAAACTGGCGGAGGAGGTCGACCGGGCGGCCCGGGGATTCTACGCCATCGGCGTGCGGCCAGGAACGCGCGTGCTCGTGTGCATGCCCAACGTTCCCCAGGCCATCTACTGCCTGTATGGCCTGAACCGCATCGGTGCAGTGGCTTCGATGGTACACCCGCTGTCGGCCGTGGGCGAACTCGTTTTCTATCTGGATGAGGCGGCCTGCGATTATGCCGTGACGCTGGACCAGTTCTATGGAAAGATGCTGGAGGTGAAAGCGAAGCGTCCCATCGGAAAACTCATCATCGCCAAGGTGTCGGAGGAACTGTCCTTCCTGCTTTCCATCGGCCAGAAGCTTCTGACCGAACGGAAGTTCCCAAAGCTTGAAAAGAGTGATGCCGTTCTGTCCTGGAAGGAACTCATGAAGGCAGGCGAGGCCGTGAAGGAAGGGTATGTCCTGAAGAAAAACTTTCTGGAGGAGGCGGTCGTGCTTTTCTCGGGCGGAACGACCGGTACAACCAAAGGCATCATGCTTTCGGACTTGAACTTCAATGCGCTGGCCCGCCAGACGGAGGCGATGTGCCACGAACAAGTGCACCACTGCAAGATGTTGGCGGCGATGCCTGTGTTCCACGGCTTCGGCCTGGGCGTGTGCATCCATACAGTGCTTGTCGGCGGCGGTACGGCGTTGCTCGTTCCCCGTTTCAACGTGAAAAGCTACGCGAAGCTCATCAGGAAGACGCGCCCGAACTTCATCGCCGGCGTGCCTACCCTGTTTGAGGCCATCACCCGTAACCGTTACCTGGACGGGGCGGACCTCTCCTGCCTGCGGGGGGTGTTCTCCGGCGGCGATTCCCTTTCCATCGAACTCAAGAAGAAGTTCGACGCTTTCTTAAAGGACCACAATGCCGGCATCCGCGTGAGAGAGGGTTACGGTACGACCGAATGCGTGACCGCGTGCTGCCTCACTCCGTACAACAAGGAGAAGGAAGGGAGCATCGGCATCCCGTATCCGGACACCTATTTCAAGATCTGCAAGCCCGATACGACGGAGGAGATTCCGTATGGTGAAGAAGGCGAGATCTGTCTTACCGGCCCGTCCGTGATGATCGCCTACATCAACCACGAAGAGGAGAATGCTTCGACGCTGCGCAGGCACCCGGACGGCCACGTATGGCTCCATACGGGCGACCTGGGCGTGATGGACGAGGAAGGCTTCGTGTATTTCCGTCAGCGGATCAAGCGGATGATCGTCACGAGCGGGTACAACGTGTATCCGTCCCAGTTGGAGAACATCATCGAGGGGCATCCCGCCGTGCAGCGGAGTTGCGTCATCGGCGTTCCCGACCCGCTCAAGATGCAGCGGGTGAAAGCGTTCGTGGTCCTGAAAGACGGTTATGCCGATACGCCCGAAGTGCGCGAAAGCATACTCGAACACTGTCGGAAGCACATTGCGAAATACGCAATGCCCAGGGAATTGGAAATCCGGGACTCCCTGCCTACGACGCTCGTGGGCAAGGTTGCTTATACAAAACTCCAGTAAGAATCATTCAAATACGTCCTTGGACGCGTCGTACGCGGGGCTGTCGATGCCCAGGAAGCGGATGACGCTGTGGAAGACGTGGTGCTGCCCGACCTTGTCGAGCGGCTTCACGCGGAGGTTCCGGTCGGACGTCCAGACCAGGAAGGGAATCTCGATCTGCTCCCGGGGAGCCATTGCCATCGGAACCCCGTGCATATACAGGTTGTTCTCGCCGAGGGATTCGCCGTGGTCAGACACAAATAGTACGCAGCCGCGCCTTCCGGGGATATTGCGGAGCATGTCTATGGCGGAATGGACCAGGAAGTCGGTATAGACGATGCTGTTGTCGTAGGCGTTCAGGAGTTCCTCCTGGCTGGTCTTGGACATTTCCACCGTATTGCACACCGGGGTGAACACCTCGAATTCCTCCGGGTAGTTCGTGTTGTACGCGGGGCCGTGGTTGGTGTAGGTATGGAGGACGATGAGGATCTTGTCCCGGTCGCTGGCAAGGATCTCATCCTTCAGCCCTTCCAGCAGGATGCCGTCGAAACGGCCGTCCGCCTCGGGATACATCTTCCGCAGGTCGGCCATCGTGTAGTATTTTTCCGTATGCACCGGCGGCTCTCCCCAGTTGCTGGTCCGCCAGATGACGTCGCCGCCTGTTCGGAGAACGTAATTGGGCAGGATTTCGTGCAGTTCCCGGTCTTCCGTGGGCTCCAGGATGGCGCGGACGCCGGCGGCGGTGTAGGTGGCGTCGGAATCGGCCACCAGGGCAGTTACCGTGTCCTTCACCGTGTAGGGGTTGGTTTCCTTTCCGTATCCGTACAGGGAGAAATGGTCCCTGCGGGCCGATTCGCCGATGATGAGGATGCAGACGTCGCGGGTTTCGCTGACGGCGGTGGGGTCGGGGAGGGGAATCTCCTTCACGTTCTTCTTTTTCTCCGCGCTGTAGAAGCGGAAGGTGTTGACCACATAGGACCAGGGCATCAGCAGACTGCCCAGCTCCGTGGAGTTGCGGTCGATCCAGGGCCAGTTCTTCATGTTGCCGAAGATGACGCCCACCAGGACGGCCAGTGTAATGCCGATGCGGGAGAAAAACCTCTTCCAGGATCCGTAGTCAATCTTTCTCGCAAAAACGTAGATGCAGGGAAGGATGCCCAGCAGAAGGACGTACAGCACGGCGGACAGGGAGAAGAATCCCGATGCTTCGGAGTATTGCGTCCTGAGCACATTGCCCATCATCTCATCCGTCACGAGGACTTTGTAGGTGTTGACGAAATAAAGCATCACGGCATCCCCGAACAGGGTGAAAGCCACGACGCATTTGCCCACGAAACGGCCCAGGAAAACCAGGACGTAGTACAGCAGGAAGTCCAGGGCCAGCAGCAGCAGGGCGGCGCTGACCAGGAGGATGACTCCGTTGGCATCTCCTTCGACGCAGGCAACGGCGTGTTTGAAGAAGGGGACGTGGAAGGCAACCAGCGTATAGATGGCGAGCAGGAGGCTCCAGGCCGTGAGGCCCGCTTTGTCGGAGAAGGGTTTCATCGTTTGGTAAACAGCTTTCGGATCAGCAGGACGACTCCGACCATCAGGGCCAGGACCAGCAGGTTGTACAGGATGGTGAGCGGAATGTCCACCTTCTGCGGGGCATTGTTGAAGGGCGTATCCGACACGGTGGCGTCAAATCGGGCGAACGGATTGGTATAGATGACCTCGCCTTCCGGGAAATAGGCCGTCAGACGTGCGTAAGTATCCTCCGGACGCATCGTGTAGGAGATGGTATCGCAGCGCTCGGACAAGGACAGGGTCACATGGTCCTGCCCCGTCACGCGGATGCTGTCGGCCGGCTCGGACACGGTCATATGGATGGTGTTTCCGTCCAGGCCGATGTCCACGATCGTGGGAAGGTCCCGGTTCTTCTCGTATTTGACCGACCAGTCCCCGTCGCCGAAATCGGGCACGCGCATCGCGTAATAGCAGCCTCCCAGCAGGGCTTCCTTCAAGTCCTCGTAGCTCGCAGAGGGGGTGCACAGGAAGTTGCAGCGGACGGCGATGCAGTACGTACGGTCGATATGGTGGAGGTCGTCGTTGGCCAGGCCGAAACTGTAGTGTCCGGCACTGAGAGCCCAGTCCCAGTATTCGTTCTCCGTGCTGATGCCGGTATCCAGTTCCATGATCTCATAGCCCGACAGTTCCTGCATGTGCTTTTCGGAGGTGCCGATGGTCCGGTATGGATGGTTGATCTGGATGAAGTCCGACCCTTCTCCCAGATAGTCGAGTTCAAACTGCTTCTGGGAGGCGAGTACCGGGAACAGCGGGTCGAAATGCTTGACCCTGTCGCTGCCGAACACCAGCTTGTGGAACTTGAAGGGACTGTAGCCGTGCTCGTACACATTGACCTGCAGGGTGGTATCGAAAGGATGGGCGGTGATTTCATTGTGGTTGGAGAAGGTGACGATGTCGTAACCGAACTTCTCCAGGGCCGCGTATACGTCGGCCGGCCACTCCTCGCATTCGTTCAGAGGGCCTTTGACGCGCGTATGCGTGTGGAACAGCGCCCGCTTCCAGCAGTTGGCGGTGTCCAGGTTGCGGTAAGGATTGAAGATGTCGGGACCGCTGAACGGTTCCGGCTTCCGGAAATCATAGATCGGGCTGAACTCGGTCGCCAGTACGGCCAGTACCAGCACCAGCAGAAGGGCTCCGAGGCCCTTCAACAGCATTTTTGGAAAGCGACGTATCATTGCGCCGCAAAGATACCACTTAATCCGACATTATCCTAATCTTTCCGTCCAACCCTTTATTCCAGCATGATGCTGCGCAGGTCGTCGATGTCCTTCTGGGGCACGCCGATCTGGAGCAGGTACTTCACGATGCGCTCCTGGTAGGTGCCGCTGTCGGTCTTTTCGAAGATGGTCTTGTAGATGGACTGGAAACTGTAGGCGCTGATGATGTGCGCGTATTCCCCCTTGTACATGCTCCAGTCCTCCGGGGAGAAGTAGGTGAGTTCGTAGTCCTTGGCCATGTCGCTTTCGCTCACCCCCAGCGCTCCCTCCAGCAGGACGGCCAGGGTGCCCGTCCGGTCGCGGCCCGCCGCGCAGTGGAAATACACGGGCTTGTTTTCCCGCAGGCACTTCACCACGAAGCGGAAAGTCTCTTTCACCTTGTCCGGATTGTCCCGGATCATCGTATTGTAGCCGCTGTCGAAACCGGGAGCGAAGAAGGCGATGTCGTCGCCCAGCGGAGACTTGGAAGGGACATCGGATTCTTCGCGGAGGTCCACTTCGGCCTTGATGCCCTGGGCGCGCATTTCTGCCCTTCCGGTGCTGTTGGTGCGGGAATTGTGGATGGCGCCGCCGCGGAAGATCTTGCGGAAAGCCACGGTCTTGCCGCCAAGGCCTTTCCAGCCGCCCAAGTCACGCGCATTGCGCCCCTTGGGCTCAAAAAACACTTGGTGCAGCAAGCCCTTGGTCTTGAAGGAGCCCTGGGAGATGGTCTTGCCGTCGGAGGAGGCCGTCACCTTGTAATGATACTCCCGTCCGGGGACGAGGTTCGTCATGTCCTGGCTGGACGTTCCGGGGGGCAGGTTGTACGTCCGGCTCCAGTCGCTTTCCCATACGAGCAGGTCCAGGGCACCCGCCGAGGTGTTCGCCGTCCATCTGATGGTGTATGTGGGCGGAATGTCCGCTTCGCCGGGACCGCCGCCTGGGTAGCCCAGGATCTGGGTCGTCTCGTCCTTGATGCCCTTGTAGGTCACTTCCTCCAGGTATTTCTGGACATACTCGTTCGTAACGAGGATGGCGTTCACATCGTCCTGGGTCGGGGGAACATAGCCCTTCAGCAGGCGGGAGGCGACGGCGTTTCCGAGGGTGAAGCCGGCATCATCGGCCTCGATGTTCCAGTACATCGCGCCGGCGAGGCCTTTCTGGAGGACGTACTCCGCCTTGAGTCCCACGGACTTGGCGTTGTCGTAGGTGAGGACCATCTTCCCGGTAGCGTCCGCGACGTAAGGAACCATCGCGGTGTCGTCCCACAAGGGCGTGAACTTGGTTCCGTCGATGACGATGTCCTTGTAATCGACATAATCATCGTAGGCCTTGCCGTCGCCGTGTCCATAGAACGGGATGCCGAGGACGATCTTGTCGTACGGAACGCCGGCATTGAAGTGCTTGGCCACCGACTCGTCGCAACTGTCGTAGGTCATGGACGATTTGTACAGCGCACCATTGTGCCTGGGCGGGTCGCCCATATCGTAGGTCATCACGTTCACGAAGTTCATGTACTGGATGGCTTCCTTGAAGTTCACGTACTTCGCGTTGGAGGCCGATGCCATGGTCAGGAGCCGGTCCTGTCCGAGCGTTTCCCTGAGGTCGCGCATCAGCAGCGTGAAATTCTTGGTATCGTCGGGCGAACAGGAGATGCCGGCCGCATCGCTCGTGGGGTATTCCCAGTCGATGTCGATGCCGTCCAGGCTGTATTTGGTCACGGCCGTCAGGCAGTTCTTGCAGAACTGTTTGCGGTGTTTTTCGTCCGCGGCCATCTCGCTGAAGTTGCCCGCCTCCCAGCCGCCGACGGACAGGAGGACCTTCAGGTCCGGATTCTGCTTCTTGAGGGCCACCATGAGCTTCAGCCGGCCTTCCTTCTTGATGTCCAGGGTTTCGAAGTCCTCCTTGATATGGGCGAAGGCATAGTTGAGGTGTGTCAGGAGCTTCGGATCCGGAATGGTCGATTCCCAGTAAACCGCATAGCCGACGATGACGGTCTCCGACGGAGGAGTAACCGGGGTGATGTCCGGGTTTCCGCCTCCGTTTTCACCTCCGTTGCCGCCATTGCCGTTGTTCCCTCCCTGTTGGCCGGCAGGCTTTTCGGGAACCGGGATGACGATTTTCTGCTGCGGTTTGTCGCAGGCGAGCAGCAGCGGAAGGGCAACGAAGAAGAAAGTTATCAGTCTTTTCATGGCGGTATCCATTACGGGTCGGTACAAATGTAGGAAAAAGCCGTTTAGAATCCGCCCGAGTTACGCAAATTGGACACAAGAATCCGTGAATTGCGATGTCTTCCAGTGGAATCGGGCTAGTATTCAAGACCTTTGACACTGACACCGATGTTGACGGGAAGGTACTGCATCTCTCCCAGGGCGGCTTCTCTCAGATAGCTGCTTTTCAGGAAAATCGGAAAGTCCATGGTCATTTCCCGGAGTTCCCTCTCTTCCTGGGGCTTGGCCAGGAAGGCCTGGATGGCCTCTTGGTCGCATCCGACAATCTGGAATGCGATGAAGTACTTGCCCGGCTCCAGCAGCAGGGTTTCTTCCGGTTGGAGGTCGTATCTGTGCGGATCGTCCGAGACGGCGACATCGAAGTAGATGGGTTTATGGAGCACGTTGACAAACGATTCCCTCTTGCCCTCGATGCGGTAGACATTGATGGATGCGACGCAGCCGGGGATATGGTTGTCGAGGACGGTAAGCTGGATGTCTTTTACGAGGAATGGCTTCTTGGCGTGGGCGACGGATCCCAGTTCCCGTCCGGAAGGGTGCTCGCTCCGCAGGGCCGTACTGACAACGCCCATTTTCTTCAGCACATTCATTCCGGGACGCAGGAGATATTTTTCCTTGGCATCTCCTCCGATGAAAACGGCAGGCGGCAATTCCTGCTCGTGAAGGACGATGATGACATCTTCTTCAGGACCGGTGACCGGATATGCCGCCGGCTGATAGGAGACGTGGAAGAATTCCAGCGTGTCGCGGGGAATGTCGATTTCAAAACGTCCGTCAACGGTTGATATGGTCCCGATCTGGCGTTTAGGCACGCCCACCTGCACATATTCTACGGCATCGCCCTGCTGGTCGATAATCCTCCCTTTGATCCTGACGTTTTCTTGCGCGAACAGCGTCATCGGCAGCAACAAAGCTGCCAGGGATAATTCACTCCGCATAGATATCTTCCTCCGTTTCAACGCCTTCCGGGTCGCTCTGGTAGTCCAGGATATCACCCGGCAGGCAGTCGAGCACCTTGCACAGTTTGTTGAGCGTGGAGAAGCGGATGGCCCTGCCTTTCCCTGTTTTGAGCAGGGAAAGGTTGGTCATGGAGATGCCGATCCTTTCGGACAGCTCCGAGAGTTTCATGTGCCGCTCCCAGAGTATTTTGTCGAGGTTGACGGTAATCATATCGCGAGGTTGCTGTCTTTTGCTGCGAGGTAAGCCATTTTGTACAGTCCTGCGAGAAGGAGGACGATAAGGGGAATCAGGATCACATGGGAGTCAAGCATCAACGCGGATTCTCCTTTCACCACCGCGTCGTAATTGCCGTGAACGAAGGCAAGCAGAGCGGCGACCAGGGCCGTCCAGCGGATGAGGGAAATGTTTGATTTGGGGAAGATTTCACCGTTTTCCAGTCCCTTGTCGGTGCGGTACAGGAAAATGCAGCACAGGATGAAAAGCAGCGTGATGGCAATGAACCGGGCTGCCAGGATGAAGATTTGCCAGCCTTTGATGTCCGGATTCCACGTCAGCGGATAAATGTAACTTTCCACCCATAACCGGGCAATCATCTCCCAGTAGGCGTAAGCGAGCGTCAAACCACCGATGATGAGGGTGGCGAGGGAGAGCCTTCGGATGCTCCTTTGCGTTGAATTTTTCATATCCTTGTCTATTTGTTTCGCGGTATCGATAGACAAAGATAATGCCAATTTTACGAAAATCATAAAATAGTTTTACGAATTTCATAAACCTCGAGGATACAACAACCCATAATTATATTTTAGATTGTCCTATAGAATCCTTATATTTGTTTGATTTTGAGCAACAAATAAAAAAGTAATCCCATGGCAAAGTCAGACACCAGGAAACAGCGGTCTCCGGAGATCGGGATCGTTTGGAAGGAAAACGTTCCCGAAGCCACGTATTTCAACCGTAATGGCTACAGCATCGTGGCAAAGGTGGAGAACGGACAGTTTATCCTTACCCGCGACGGCTGGGACGATGACCCTGAGAAAGGGGAGTGTGTCATTGTTTCCCAACAGAATACCGCCAAGCTCAAGGACAGCCTCAAGGTCAAGCATCCCGAATCCCTTCTCAAAGCCCTCGGGAAAAGGTTTGCGCTGAAAGAGCCGCACAACGCTTTCTTCAAGATCCTGACTTCCCTCGAAAGACGGGGCATTCCCTACGAGAGGAAATAACCAGTTCGACCATCCACCGGGTCTTCCGCCGCCGGTGCATGAGAAACGGTCCATGATTATGGATACGAAAAAAAACGTTAAGTTTGTATGGGAATATCTGGTTATCCGATGTACAAACTCGCTGTTTTCGACATAGACGGGACCTTGATCGACACGGAAAGAACCGGGGTCGAATCGTTGGTCATGACCATCCGGGAGCTGCTGGGGATGGAGGTCCCTTACGAAGAGGCCTATAAGGCCTTCGGTATCCCCAGCGGCAAGGTGGCGGGCCTGTATGGCTATCAGGATGCCAAGCGTTTCGGCGAGCGCTGGGAGGAGAATTTCATCTCCCTTTCGCACCACATCACTCCTTTTCCCGGCGTATTGGACGCCCTGCGACGCATCAAGGCGGCCGGTATGGCGACGGGTGTCGTAACCTCCCGCAACCGGATGGAGTTCGATTACGACGATTACCTTCGCGAGATGGTCCCTTATCTGGACCATATCGTCTGCAGTGAGGACACCCTTCGTCACAAGCCGCATCCGGAACCGCTGTTGCACTGCATCGACCTGGCCTCAAAGGCACTCGGCGTGTGTCTCCATCCCGAGGAAGTGGTCTTCTTCGGTGATACGGACCATGATTTCGCCTGCGCCCGCGACACGGGATGCGACTTCGCCCTGGCCGATTGGAAAGGCCGCGGCTGGCAGGGCATCCCGGCCCGTTACAAGTTCTCCGACGCGGAGGAGATGGAGGCAATCCTGAGCGGCCCCGGATAGGTAGGGTTCTGTAGGGGCTTGCACCGGGAATCGTTTTAAGGTACTTGCTGCAGCAGGTGCCATTGTCTTTGTATAACCCTGAAAACAAATCCAATGAATAATCATTACATCATCCGCCACGAGCGGCAAACTGAATATCGTCAAGTAGAGAACCTCGTTCGGGAAGCATTCTGGAACGTCTATCGCCCTGGTTGTCTGGAGCATTATGTCCTGCACTGCCTGCGGGAGGACCCTGCCTTTATCCCTGAACTGGATTTCGTCATGGAATCCGGGGGAAAGTTAATCGGCCAGTGTATCTACATGCATGCGACCATTCAGGCCGATGACGGTTCGGTGGTTCCCATCCTTACCATGGGGCCGATAGGAATCCATCCGGATTATCAGCGCCAGGGCTATGGCAAGACCCTGCTGGACTATAGCCTGTCCAAGGCTGCCGGGATGGGCTTCGGAGCCGTGTGCTTTGAAGGGAACATCGGCTTCTACGGCAAGAGCGGGTTTACCTATGCCTCGGAATCCGGCATCCGCTACCACGGGCTTCCGGAGGGCGAAGACGCCTCGTTCTTCCTCTGTAAAGAGCTGATCCCGGGCTATCTGGACGGCATTACCGGAGAATACGCCACACCTTCCGGATACTTTGTGGATGAACAGGCCTGTGAGGCCTTTGACAAAGCTTTCCCGCCCAAGAAGAAACTCAAGTTACCGGGACAACTCTGGTAGCGCCCCGGTATTCAATTAGATATTAAACAGTTCCAATAGTCTTGCATCCAGGATTATTTGGATATGAAACCGTACTCTTGATCCCCGGAGCCGTGCATACGGATTTATATGACGATGTGGCCGGCATGATTCCCTACGATAAGATGGAGGCTTTTTTCAAGGAAAATTGGTAACTTCGCATTGTTCAAAGCAAAATCTATCAGCATGAAACGGGTAGTGGTTATTTCGACGAGTCTTCGTCGTGGCTCCAACAGCGACATACTCGCAGACAAGTTCGTGGAAGGCGCTGAAGCAGCCGGGAATGATGTGGAAAAGATATCCCTCGTTGGTAAGGAGATCCAGTTCTGCAAAGGCTGTTTCGGCTGTCAGAAACTGGGCCGTTGTATCATCAAGGATGATGTGAACGACATCATGGCCAAGGTGCTGGAGGCCGATGTGGTATGCTGGGCAACGCCCATCTACTACTACGAAATGAGCGGCCAGATGAAGACGCTCATCGACCGGATGAACGCCATGTATCCGCTGGAGTACAAGTTCCGCGATGTATATCTGCTCACCACTGCTGCCGACGATGGGGAACAGACGCCTAAACGTGCCGAGATGGGCTTGGGCGGATGGATAGAATGCTTCCCCGAGAGCCGTCTGGTCGGCAGTCTCTTCTGTGGCGGGGTGAATACACCCGGCGAGATAGAAGGTAACGCCAGGCTTCAGGATGCGTTTGAGATGGGGAAAAAGGTATAATCACTTCGTTAAATCGGAACTTGAATATACAATATGAATAACTTGAAGACACTTTCTTTATTGGCCCTCGGGTTCATTACCGTATCCTGCGGCAATCCGACTCAGAATCCTTCTGACTCCGAATTCATTGACAGCGTAACCGAAGCCTTGGTTAATAATGGGCAGATTAATCTGGGCTCTCTCCGGTGGACGCGGGAGCCTCAGGCTTTCGAAGTAAAGGATGGTGTCGTTGCAATCACCACAGGCCCTCACACGGACCTTTGGCAGCGTACGTACTATCATTTCCGCAATGACAATGCCCCGGTGCTGCAGATGAAGACGCGGGAGCAGTATTTCAGCTTTGTTGTCAAGACCGACTTCACCCAGAGCCATCAGCGCTTCGATCAGTGCGGCGTTGTGATGTATCTGGACAGCGACAACTGGCTCAAGGGTTCGGTGGAGTTTGAAAATGAGGAGTTCCAGCATCTGGGAAGCGTCGCTACCAACAATGGCTACTCCGACTGGGCTACCACCGCCATTTCCGCCGATGTCAAGACCATGTGGTACCGCTTCTCCCGTCGGGTCGATGACTATTGCATCGAGTGCTCAACCGACGGTGTCCATTTCAGTCAGATGCGCATATGCCACATGGTTGCCGGGGCCGATGAGATAGCCTTCGGCATCTACGCATGTTCACCGGAAGAGTCATCCTTCACGGCGGTATTCTCCGACATGAAGATTACTGAGTGCATGTGGAAAGCCCACGACGGCCAACAGCCGGATGAGTAGAACCGGTTATCATCTTATTTAACGGTATGCCCCCACCGGCAGTCTTGGATGATGGCCGGGGGGTGTCGATGTGGAGAAGAATCCGTTAATTTGAAAGCATTTCCCATAATGATGGATAGACGCGACTTCCTGAAGAAATCCGCCACTGGCGTGAGCGCTGTGGCTGCGGCCGGCCTGGTTGGATTGCCAGCCTTGGCGGCCGCGACAAGAAGAATGACCCATAACAAAAGCGATATGAAGAAGATCATGATCATTGACGGCGGTCCGCGCCGGAATATGAATACGGCCGGAATGCTCCGGGCCTTTGCCGAAGGGGCAGAATCCGCCGGAAAGGATGTTGAAGTCAAGACAGTACGCTTGTACGACTTGGATTATAAAGGTTGCATGTCCTGCATGGCTTGCAAGATAAAAGGCAG
>JAEEGL011786156.1_pt1 | contig 13753 bp, 21 predicted proteins | sample 9134231 | NCBI WGS metagenome assembly JAEEGL01 (sample SAMN16246548, study PRJNA631951) | gut metagenome | biome: gut microbiome; feature: rumen; material: fiber-attached | host: Bos | place: Iran: Karaj | collected 2018-10 | reverse complement strand
CCTCCTTTTGGAAGGATGGGTGAGTGGCTGAAACCAGCAGTTTGCTAAACTGCCGTACGGGTTCCCGTACCGGGGGTTCGAATCCCCCTCCTTCCGCAGCCGGTGGGATTTCTCTGCGAAAGCGATCTTAAAAATGTTGGTCGATTGACTTTTAGTCTATCTCCCTCGCGATTCGGCAATTCAAGCACGCTTGATTGCTCTAGCTGCTCGGTCGATTCATCTAATGGTTAGGATACAAGATTCTCAATCTTGGCATAGGGGTTCGATTCCCCTATCGACTACTTAAAAGCCCCTGTTTATGGGGCTTTTTTCGTTTTTACACGCAGTTTTACACGCAGTTTTCGCCAGAAACACCCTCTTACGCTCTATCCATGGTCATACAATGGTTTTCGCTTTTAGGCCTTTTTAATTATTTAACATTTATAATCTCGAAATTTCGACTTAAAACGTTTTTAATAAATAAACATCCCAAATCTCAAACATTAGAGGATGATAACAAGTAACTTTAAAAAACTTGGCAGTGTTAGTCATCCACTACAGGTTCCTTTGACACCTCATCAAGCAGGTGTTAAAAGCTTCGCTCGATGGAACTTCTGAATCCACCACCAGTTCAGTTGTGAGGCGGACGCTTCCAAAAATTAAGCGAAAAGAATGATGAATAATGAAAAATTTTATTTTGTAAACACTTTTTAACACGCTTAAAAAGCGTTGTTTTACCGTAGAATGTTCCACCGGGCGGCACGGACACGGCGCAGCCCAAAATGCGTCAGCATTTTCCATTTCAAGGGTCTCAGCGAAAGTTCAAGCCGCACGGCGCGGGAGCGACCCCCAGGAGCGACCCCCTTAAACAACAAAATAAAGATTCATTCGGAGGTCACATTTATTTCTTCCGGAATAACTGCCGTTATTTCCGGAATAACTCCCGAAACACCAACATATGTTGTCAAGAGAAGTAAAAAGTTGTCTATAATGTTGTCTATAATAATACGCGCGCGCGAGGCTGGCCAGCCGACATGCGCCTAAAGCCTTGAAATAGAAGGCTTTATAAAATTCACCCTTCGAATTATGTTTCCATCTTGGGGAATTATGTTTCCATCTTGGGGAAATTATGTTTCCATCTTGGGGAGGAATTATGTTTCCATCTTGGGGAATTATGTTTCCATCTTGGGGAAACTGTTAAAAATGTTAATTCGGTATTATTCGGGTGAAATATTTCCCTTATTGAATTAGTGACAAAAGTCAGAATCTAAGAGGCGGATTTGAGTTTGGAGTTTTCTTCTCGAAGATCATTTATCTCGCTCTTCAGTTTCGCAACTTCTTGTTTCAATTTATCTGCTTCTGTCCGGCTATCCAATAACTGTCTGTTTACATCTTCGTATTCCAGAAGCAGCTTATTGTATTTACCCATGTAATAACCAGCCTTCACAGCCCAGTCTGTTGCAACACCTTCAATGTCACCGTAGAAGTCCAAAAAAAAATTATGGTTTAAAGCTCTGGAGATAGCTGTCAGTCTGCCAGAGTCTATGGACTGTTTTTTTATCAACCTAACTATCTCCGTACGCTGAACACCTATTAACTCGGCTAATTTAGCCTGAGTCATATCGGTAGCCTTCAATTGCTTTTCTATATTCTGTCCGATATGTATTGACTGCAATGTATTACCGAACTCATCAATAACTGTATCACTCCAGAATAACTCAAAGAAATTTACCTGTAAGACTTTAGAAATATTGTAAAGTTCTTCAGTATCAATTGTAGGATTAGATAGCAATCTACTAACCTTTGAGGTGTAAATACCCATAGCATCAGCGAACTGTTGTCGTGTGATATTATGAATCTTCAGCCATTTTTTAAGAGATTCACCGACATTAATATCTGGAATAATATTGTTATTAACCATTAAATATCGTAAAATAAAACTAATTATTAGCCCAATATTTTGACTTTTTGGACTAATTTTGTAACTTTGCATCAGGATTTAAGGCACAGCCTATTACCTAAAAGCATCTTCTGGGTGCAAAATTAAGAAATAAATTTGAAACGACAAAATAAAAAAACAAAAAACTAATAATTATGGGTAGAAGACATGGAGAAAAACAGGTGAACGCCCCAATTCTTGACAATGAGTTGGAACAGCAGCTACTTGCCTGTAGACTCGTCACGGAGATTAAGAATTATCCAAACCAGGTCTATATCACCCTTTCCGGAGAAGGGGCCATAAAGTTTGCAGAAGCAATACAGTCATCCATAACGGACAATATTGCCGTCACCAAGTTCATACCATCCGGCAACACCATCGTTGCGGTTACGGATGACTCCATGATATCAAAGAAGGAGTTGGTAAATGATTTAGGTATGAACATGAACCACATCATCACCTTACAGAAGCAAGGCAGGTTAACTCCTATTAAACTTGGCGGTCGCGTGTATTACAAGCGCGATGAAATTGAAAAGCTTAACCAGCCGTTATATGAAACTACAAGAGTCCAATAATAAATAAGGTATAAGAATATATGAATAAGTCATCTAATATGATCATCCGCGAGTCGAACTCCATGGTGGAACGCGATTATGAAATCATGTCCCCGTTTATCGATAGTCTCAAGCAGAATCTGGTAGATAGGCTTAGAAAGAACTTTTCCGAGATTATGGCCGAGGTCAATAGCGAAGAGAAAGGTTTAGATCTCGATGATGTGAAACCATACATCGCCACCATGAAGAGACTGCTTGAATACAGAATACCGAACAACGAGTTAGATCCTGGCAACAGACACCCCTTGCGTGTCAAAGAAGCTTTTGACTATATTCAAAAACACCCTCATGTACTTTATGGCAACATTAAGGAAAAGGGTGATGCTTACCAGTTTACTATTATTGCCGAATACGAGTGGGTGGAAGCAACGAAGACCCACAACATAAAGCTTACCGACGCTTGCATTACCCATTTCCTTCCCAAGATCAACTATACCCAATATTACGGCTTTGACCGGCTTAGTTTCAATCGTGTTGCCGCCAGAGGACTATATATCCTCGGATGCAAATGGAAGAATAGCTTCAAAAAATCCTTCTCTTTGTCTGAGACCGAGATAAGACTTAAATTCGGCCTTGCACGTTATAAGGACATTGAAAAAGGAATTACTGATGACAATATTGAAATCATCGGATATAAAGAGTTTCGGATTTATGTCCAGAAGGTATTAATTCCTTCCTTATCAGAGATCTACGAAGCTTTCGTCAAAGGCAATATTGACTTCTGGCTGGAGATGATTCCCAAAAGAGCCCTCCCCGATGGTCGCGGCGCTCCTGCTATTACAGACTATGAGTTCCTTGTGAGGACAGATCCAAAAAAGATCGAGGATGTTCCGCAGGAAGAAATTGACAGTATAAACGAAAAGCTCGCCAATCTGGAGATATCCTTTACCACCCTGTTTTCCCTCAGTAATGCCAAGGACGGTGCAGAGAAGGTTTCAAAGGGTTACATCCGCAACATCATGGCCCAAGCCTTGTCACCTGTAAATCCCAAGTTGTGGCTTGTTGACAGAATCTTGGAGGACTGTTTGGATATTCAAAACAAAGAGGTTGGCCGTGCAGTAGGAAAAGGCAAGTCAAGCACCGACCCCGAGACGATGGAGGTGCTTGCTAAAAAGGTTCGCAGCACCTTGCGCAGGAAATATGGTATAACAAGTAAATAATAGCCAATATGAGAAAAAGCAAATTACACGAAAGATTAGTCCTTGACCCTAAAAAAGTCAAGGAGGAGTTTGATCGATCTCCTGGTTTAGAGAAACATGTGGACTTTGGGCTTCAGATTGACACCGATCATCGTAATGGCAGAAGTCAGGCCATTCTTTATGATTGTCTGCTTATGTTTATCACGCACCTGTTTCTTAACTACGTACCACTGGATCAGTCAAAAGAGGAGCTTAAGGATAAATTTGTGTTTTTACTTCCCAAAAAAGCTTTCCGGGAGTATGTGAACCATACATTGAAGAGCTACAGGTATAGCGACGTTGAAAAAGGGCTGTTAGCCCTGAGTCAGAATAAGGTTGTAACCGAGCCGGGGACAATCGTTCCTTTATTCACTCTCGCCATCTTTAAGGGATTCGAGGATTTTTGGGGGATTATGATTCACCAAACGACTGCACCGTATATCTGTGGACCTGTGATGATGATTATGTTGAATATGCAACGTATCATCCCTTTTATTCCTTCAGACACTCTTAGTCTTAAACAAATGGTTAGAGAGCGGGAGAAGGCTGGTCTGGATATCCCTATTATGATGGACTTTATAAGTCGATCATCATTTGTTGTTGAGTAATTTTAAAAGAGTAACAAATAATATGAACAAGCTATTTCAGATATCAGACGATACTCCAATTGCAATGTTGACCGTAGGCCAACTTCGGAGTGTTCTTGAAAGTTCTTTAAAGGAAAGGACTGAAAAGCCAGTTGAGACGGATACATCCGTCCCCAAGCGTTATGTTCATGGAGTGTGCGGCATTAAGCAGCTCTTCAATTGTAGCTACCCTACAGCCCACAAGCTGAAAGAAACCATTCTGAAGCCAGCGGTCAAACAGCAAGGCCGAGTCATTGTTGTTGATGTCGATCTCGCCATGAAGCTATTTTCTGAGCACGAGAAGATCAAGAGTATAAAAGATTTCCAGCCACCAACTACATAAACAAAATATCGGGCCAGCTGATTGGCCTTATGGTGAGGATTTCATCACTCACTAAGATGCAAGCATCACACAGCGGCATACCAGATCTTTGCACAGCAGGTGTAAGTACGCCAAAACATAAATATTAAATATTAAATAATATATAATATGGTAGATTTTAGAAACGAACTAAGCGAAATTCAGTTCAAGGCAGTGACATATATGGATGGTCCGGAACTGGTTATTGCAGGTGCCGGGTCAGGTAAGACCCGCGTCCTGACCTATAAGATTGCCTATCTGTTGGAGAAAGGCATCCAGCCGAACAGGGTTCTTGCGCTGACCTTTACGAACAAGGCAGCCAAGGAAATGAAAAAGCGCATAGCGTCTCTTGTAAGTGGAGAGGCGGCATATAAGATCCATATGGGTACATTCCATTCGATCTTTGCGAAGATTCTCCGGATTGAAATTGATTACAATAAGGAGTTGTTACCTTACACGAAAAGTTTCTCCATTTATGATTCCGATGATAGTGAAAACGCTATCAAGGAAGTTATAGAGCAAATGGGTCTTGACCCGAAGAAGTATGAGACCGCCAGAGTCGCTTCCAGAATCAGTACTGCCAAAAACAGTATGATTACTCCCGATCAATATGTCTTCAGCCAGATGTTTGAACATGACAAAGACAGTAAATTGGAGAAGATTGGAGAAATCTACAAGAAATACAGTATAGCATTAAAGACGGCTAACGCGATGGATTTTGATGATCTTCTACTGAACACCTATCTGCTTTTCAATGGTGCAGATAATGTCAGAATGAAATACGCCAACCATTTACAGTATATACTTGTCGACGAGTATCAGGACACAAATCTCATACAGAAGGAAATCCTCTTGCAGCTGACTAAAGGGAAGAACATGATTTGTGCAGTAGGTGACGATGCTCAGAGCATCTATGCCTTCCGTGGTGCTGTCATCGAAAACATTCTTAACTTTGCAGATGACTTCTCAGGTGCTGAGACTATCAAGCTTGAAGAGAACTACCGTTCCACCCAGACTATTGTCAAGGCGGCCAACAGCGTCATTCAGAAGAACCGGAACCAGATTTTCAAGGATCTCTTCAGCAATAATGATGCAGGTGATTCAATTACTCTCTTACGTGCCGCCAACGACCGTGGAGAGTCATCGGCCATTGTGACTACCATCAAACAGATGGTATGTAATGAAAAGTACAGTTTTGATGATTTTTCCATCCTGTATCGCTCCAACTGGCTCAGCAGGTCTTTAGAGGAAGAGCTTCGGAGGGAACGTATTCCTTATAGAATATATGGAGGAACAAGTTTCTATCAAAGAAAGGAAGTCAAGGATCTTCTGGCATATTTCCGTGTTGTTGTTAATCCTGATGACGAGCAGGCTCTTCGCAGGATTATAAACTACCCCACACGAGGTATTGGTAATACCACGATATCAAAACTTGTTGATATCTCGGTATTATGCAATAAGAGTATTTGGGAAATAATCTCTCATCCCAATCGCCTATATAACATTCCCAAGGTATCCAAGGCTACGGCCGATAAAATCATTGGTTTTGTGCGCCTGATCAAGTCATGGCAAAGCTATAAAGCAGAGAACGCCTATGACATTGCAGCCAAGATCTGCAGGGAAAGCGGTATAGTGTATTTGTTAGCGCATTCTTCCAAGCCGGAGGACTCCGACAGACACGACAACGTTCTTCAGGTTCTTGCCTCCATTAAGGACTTCATCGAAGACCACGAAAACGATGAAGAGCCAGCCGTTACCCTCGAAGATTATATCAGAGAGGTTGCTCTTCTTACTGACGAAGACAATGATACTGACCTGAAGAGAGAGTGTGTGAAGCTGATGACGGTACATTCCTCCAAAGGATTGGAGTTCCCCATTGTCTTTATTGCAGGAATGGACGACAACACATTCCCGTGTCGACAGGCTTATGATTCAAGCAGCTCTTATGAAGAAGAGCGCAGATTGTTCTATGTAGCCCTGACAAGAGCCAAGAAGAAGTGTTTCCTCACCGGAGCCTGTTCGCGTTTTAGGAATGGCAGTATGCAATCCTACGAGAAATCCCCATTCATCAATGATATAGATAAAAGATACTTGAAATAATTATAGATATGAGACAGATTGAGATTAACACCTTCAACCAGTTCCTGACGGAAGCAGGAATCCGGGATGATTATATGTCCCGCTTTGAGGACAGCCGTACTGATAATACGGCCACCTTAGACAGCTTTATGTCGGCAGTTAAGCCCTTTGATGTGTTCTCCGATGGCTTCAGCCCAGAACTTACAGGCAGCCCGGAGTGGCAGGCAGCCGCAGGCCGATGGAAGGATTATATGGTCGGTCATCTACCATCCACACCGACGTTCAAGTTTTGCCCCTGCTGCTGGCAGCTGAAGCCAATAAGCTCCTTTACTGCCCGCTCTCATGAGCTGGACGGTCATTCTGCCTATTGCAGGGAGTGTTTCACGCCGGAGAAATGGATGAAAAACCATCCTGGTGAGAAACCGGAAGGATGTATGTCATCTTATGAATGTATTATGACAGACAAGCGCATTTACCTTAATATCAGCCTTTCCCGTCTTATCAGGGAGAAAGGTTTCAAACATTGTGTGCTGAAGCATCAGGACGGCAGGATGTTCTTCATTTTCTGTGAGAAGGCTTCGAGGAAGAACCTGAAGTTTCTCAGTACCGGCGGTGTTACTGTTGTTGACGAAAGCATTATAGACGATATAATAAGGTCTATGAATGTCATTTTCACAGATCCCATTCATTTACAGATAACCGTCAACAAGGCTGTAAAGTCCTCTGCGGTGATCATCGAGCTTATCATGTTTTTGTCTCATAAGGATTATCTGGAGAACCCTTTCGCAGCACCGGTCACAAGCGACAGCATTGCAGAAGAGCTTCTGGTGGATGACTGTAAGGAAGAAAACGAATACCCTGATGACAACGAGAGAAGCTGTACTACCGGATATAAGTTCTGTATCCGATGCTGTACCCCGAAGCTCCTCTCTGAGTTCAATCATTATCTTTCCAGTCCGGACGGATATAATCACAGCTGCAGGGATTGTGTCAGGAACAAGACGGTGGAAACCAAGAAGATATTTGATACCAATACCGCATTGTTATTTGGCAACAAGATCTTCTTTGCACCGGAGGTTAGCAGTATGATAAGAGCCTCCTTGGCGCGGTCTTGTACCTTCATGAAGAACAGCAAGGGAAGCTCTCTGTTCTTCAACAGGTCATATCCTGGCAAGAACAATGGCGCCACGATGTTCACTTCCTGCGACAGTTCTGGTATAACGGCACTGAAGGATGAATACGAGGTCAGCAAGCTCAGGGAGATCCTTCACCTTGACGAAGAACACGCCTATTGGCTTAAACTGTTCATCAGGAAATCGTCGCACAATGGTTTGCTGGTTATTGGTATTCAGAACTCCGCCCCTTATTGTTTCCGTGAAGAAACGGCCAAGGATTCTGTTCGGAAGCCTACAGAAGCAATACAGCCATCAGGGCAAGAGAATATAATTCATAATTCTGGCCGCCTGGCTGATAACGACCAGAAGCCGTTAGCGACGGAGCCGGTCAAGAATGATTCCACCAACAAGGAACGTGCTGCCGTTGGTGTGTCAGGACTTACAAGAGACATATCTTTACCTGTGGATCTGGTTGATATGGCGAGAGTCCTTGCGGGCTCTTTCTGTAAGACAGAGACGGAGCTTATCATCTACTTGTTGAAAAGTTACATTAAAATGTATGAATTTAAAATTGGGCGACCTGTCCCCAAAGAGAATACTTTCCCTTTTGCAACGCCAAGAAATGACGAGTCGGAAATTTCTGCATTCTTCGAGAACCTTTGTTCATGTCTCGATATGCCGCACCCTATTTGTATGATTTCCATGGCCACTTTCTATCTCTGGAAGCATCCCGAAAGCACGATTGAGGGTATTTCTACCGTCGAAGAGCTGTATGCTGAGGGGCTGAAGAAGCTGGGTTGGAAGCTCCAGCGTCCTGTGAAGGTTATCCACTACGAGGATTTTTGAAACCAGACAAAAATAATAAATATTAAATATTATATAATATGAAACAGAAATTAAGTAAGTTATTGTTCTCTTTTGCTAAGAAGAACTGGGATGATCTCGATGAAAAAGAAGTGATTTTCATCGTTGACAAGAACTATGGTGGAAAGGAGAATCCTGACAAGATGGTTTTTGGCATCGGTATTAAGGGTCTGACTACCGCTTATTCCAATTATCTTCACACATTTTGGTCAGGTTTGTTCAAAAACACAGAATACGCCTATCTTGATCAAGGCTCTTGGGTAGGATATACCTTTAAGGACGGCTACGGGATTATCTATATACTTTCATCCGTTAAACTTTGGGATATTGATATGCAAAAACAGGCAAATGACTGGCAGAACATTGATCTTTTCGGCGAGAAGAAAGGCTTCCTTTCCAAGTGTTTGTCGTGGGTGAGAAATATTACCACCACGCAGGTAATGACCCTGATTCTTATTGTGAATACTCTGATATTCATTTTGCTTGGAGTGATTCTAAGAAACAACTTTATCAGATAGTATATGAACCACATAATCACATTTGCCAATCAGAAGGGCGGCGTGGGTAAGTCCACTCTCGCCATCCTCTTCGCCAACTACCTGTGCTGGAAGAAGATGAACGTCTGCATCATCGACACCGACCTCCAGCAGACCATTGCGCAGATGCGCAAGAGCGATCTGGACTTCTACGCCTGTGAGGCTCCGTATAGCGTCCAGGGATTCCCTGTGTCCGATGTTGACACCATGCGGCAGTTGATGGAGAACGCCAAGAGGTTCGACGGCTGCGTACTGATTGATGCACCGGGAAATCTGAGCCAAGACGGATTGATACCTATTCTGTCAGAAACGGATTTTATTGTCTGCCCTTATAGGTATGACAAGGCCACCACGGCCTCTACCAGCACTTTCGTGAAGACCATCCTGCGCATGATGAGGGAGATCCGGGGGATGAAGCCCCAGCTGCTGTTTACCCCAAATAACATCTACCGTAAGGGGAATATGGAGGAAAAGAAGGTTTGGAAACAGTTCGCGGAAACCTTCGAAATGATCGGAACGGTACTCCCTACGGTGCCGACCAGAGCCGATCTGGAACGCATTGACACTATTGAGATCACATCCTCCCAGAGGGATGTAGTACAAGACACCTTTGAGTATGTTATCAAAATCATAAAAGACAGTGAGCTATGAATAAGCAAGTAGAACAGATAAGAGCCGAGGTCTACAGACGATTTGTAGAAGCTGGCATCCATGAGGGTATGATTGCTGAAACGAGAGAAGACGAATTAAATTCTCTTCTTTCCTTCATAGACTCTATGCCAGAAGATCGGCCGGAGCCGATATCTCCTGCAGACGTCGGGTTTGAAGCCCTTGGCAAGTGGTGGGACAGAGACTATCAAAGCACTACTCTTGATAATAAAGATTTCCCTGATTTGAAGTGGGAAGATAAGCCTATTTATGTTAAACTTGTAACAATTAAGGAGGATAAAGTATGATTTTAGGTTTCTTTTTTGGCCTGATTGTGGGCTGTTTTTTAGGAATGGTATGTTTAGCCGTTTTAGGAATGCATAAGATTCAGGAGGATTGACTGTGACAGATCAGATGAAACAGGCCCGTGAAGAGAAGGCCAGGACTTACGCTTACAACAACGCCATATACATCGATAAGGCGATGTTGAATAAGGAGGGATATCAGTACCTTGAAGAGAAGCCCGCAAAGGACTTCAGGGAGGGAACCGACTGGTATCGTAATAACGTGTGGCATCCGGCCAGTGAAAAACCTGCTGGTGCTGATGATGCAGACCGTGATATTCTCATAGTAACAATGGGACCAGAATATTACGGTAACAAACTACAAACATGGCACATATTTTCATATATGAGCTGGGATTGGGTTAAAGCACACGCTGGTGAGTTTGAAAAATGGGCTTACTTGGAAGACCTGTTACCAGATGCGAAAGGAGGTGAGTCATGACTGAGTTGATCATCTATTTCACTGGAGTGATTATTGTATTTATCATAGAATTGAAGTGTATTGTTGCAAAACACGAAGACGTAACACTTGGCGAGGTAAGTTTATTCTTTGTTTTATGTGTTTTTTCGTGGGCTACAGTATTTATGTTTTTGATGGTATTAATTTTTGATTCCGACAAAGTTGTCTTTCGTCGTAAGAAGCAAAATGAATGTTCATTCATTGACATTAACAATTATAGGAGTATGAAGAATCTAATTGATTTGACCAAGGAAAAGTACGGCAATAACGAGGTTTCTTTGCCGGAAAAGTATTTAATTGTTGATGATCGCGGACCTATGGGTTCTGGCGGTTGTGCAAACATCACCAAGATCCGCATCCGCGATGAAAAACCAGAGTTTTATCTTGACTGGTGGGATTATGGATGGAAATCTCCTGAAGAACTGATAGGAGAATTTTCTGGAATCATCAGCGAGGATAAACTGAGGAAGATTCTCATGTCTGTATGCCTGGAGGTTGACGAGTTTGACAGCAGACTTAACCAGTTGCTTAAGGATTTTAGCTATCTTCCACAGGAGGATGTGGCCGAATGTCTGTCTTTTTATCTCGGCGTAATAAAAAAGAAAATAAAGAAGGAGATAATTAAAGTAACGGTCGCGAAGTGCGGCACAAATTATGCCGCCAGTCTTAGTAACAATGTGCCTGGTGCAGTAGTTCTGACAGCTGACACCTATGAGGAATTACAGCAAAAGACCCCGGAGGTGTTGAAATTTCACGTCGAGGGTATGATAGCTGATGGGGACAATGTTCCTAATTGGCTGTGTAATGGCGATTATAAGTTTGAATATAATATGCTAACACAGGAGGATGGCGTATGATAATGACGATTGGGTACGATTATGACAAAAGAGCAAGCAGAATATTTTTACGGGAGTATTGAAGCATATTATGGTATTGCTATCATCGGATCAATACTCTTTGGCGTGTTAGGTTTTGTATTTCAAATTTACATCTATGGATTTGATAATATACTTGAAAAGGTTGACTTTTCCTGCATTTGTGCAGCAACCATTTTTCTTCTGGCGACTTTTGATGTAACATTAGATATTTTAAAGAATGGCAAAGAAGACGATTGAGATTTTCGGGAAGAGGTTAGGCGTGTTGGAAGACGCCGCTGGCAGCTCATGTAACTGTTGCGCACTACAGGATTTCTGCAATGAGATAAACGAATTGATTGGGCTGAGTGGCAAGGAATGAAATTACCCTACCATCTGTTCAACCAAGAATGGTAGTAACAGACATTTTGTGTATTTACCAAATAGTTAAATAATATATAATATGGCTGAGAAGAAAGTAAACTATGGAGTCCAAGGTATTGAGGACTTGGTATCTGACCTGAACAAAAGTAAGGATCAGAATGTGACAGGACAGTCGGGGGCCATTGCCATTCCTTCAAGGAAGGCAGTTGGCCGCCCTGTAGTCCGGAGTAAAGGAACCTCTCGCACCAGTATTACCCTATCCCCGGAGGTGATGGGTAAGCTGCGCTCTTTGGCTCTTAATACTGGCCGTCAGCTCAATGATATCATCGAAGAGTCACTGACCAGGTATTTTGAGAACTACGAGAAGCGACACGGAGAAATTACCGTGCCTGAGATATATCGTAACAATTAATAACCCTTTAAACGATTAAAACATGAATACAAGTTTAATTAATCAAAACAATAGAATCTATTTTCACGAGTTCATCATCAAACAACGTATTTTATTCGCTGTTATTCTTTCATTGATTATAACGGCGGTGATCCTCTGTATTTTATGAAGTCCTATTTCAAGAACCATGGTAATATCCTTGGTTCTTGAAAAGAACGAAGATTCAGGACGGAGTTTTCTTGTCTGAAATATACCGTAATATATAATAAATAACATATAATATGACTAAGATGATAGTTTCAATAATATTCATAGTTCTGGCAGCCATCTTCGCCGTATGCGCTGCGTACATGGAGAAGCCTGATAGCTGTGAAGAACTGTCATAATGAAAGAAAGATATGAAGGAAGATTTTGGTTACTTACTATTACTATGCGTAGCATTGTTTTTAGGTATGTGCATCTGTTATATAAGCTTTACTCCACCATCAGGTGTGCCTACAGCCCTTGATGTTTACCGTGGAAAGACGACTCTTAAAGTCATCTTTAGAGACAGTGCTGCTATAGACAGTATTGTAGTTTTCAAGGATAATAGATAATATATATTATAACATGAAAGAGGTAATAATATTTATAATTGGAGTTTTGGCTGTTGTCATGCTGGTATTCATCACTATTTCTGGTGATATTCAACGATCAAGAGAAATTCATAATGAATCCATTCACGCTCCAATGAGTAATGGTGGCGCTCCTGGCTACACCACGATCGTGATCGATTCGTGTGAATACATAGAAGCCATTAGCAGACTTGCCCATAAGGATAACTGTAAGTTTTGTGCCGAAAGGCACAGAAGAGAACTGAAAGAAATTGTTGAACTTTTGAATGATTGAATTATGAAGAAGATTCCATTTAACATTAAGTACCGTCCCCAGATAGAATCTGGAGAGTACAGAGTAGTAACCAGAGAGGACTGTCCCGTAGAAATAAAGATATGGGACTTGAAGGGTGATTTTCCTGTTGTCGGTGTTTATTATGATTACAAAAATAAAAGAGACACCGCCGTACAGGTAACAGCCGAAGGTTGGTGTTCAATTAAGCCCGACGACAATTATAGCGATGATTTTTTCATTATTACTGATAAACCTGAATTGACGGAGTTTGAAGAGATCCTAAAGAGTATAGTTAACGGATTCGGCAGTGACGTAATGACCGATGCAGGAGCTAAAAATTCAGGAATCAGACTATTGGGTTAGGCGCTTAGAGCGCACTAATAATTGTTAATATTCGGTTATTCTGTATAATAGTTGCTACCTTTGTAGCATGTTAGAAAGATATCAATTCCGAGGTGTGAACTCACTACGTTTTTATCAGCATTTTGTCTCT
>JAEEGL010845706.1_pt1 | contig 13753 bp, 8 predicted proteins | sample 9134231 | NCBI WGS metagenome assembly JAEEGL01 (sample SAMN16246548, study PRJNA631951) | gut metagenome | biome: gut microbiome; feature: rumen; material: fiber-attached | host: Bos | place: Iran: Karaj | collected 2018-10 | reverse complement strand
TTCTTCTGCCCATTCAGCAAGGTCGGTGTTCTCCTTCATCTCCTCGTACATATTTGCGAAGTATGCTGCGTACGTCGTGTAATATTCAACGCAGCTCTCGTAGTACTCAACGAGGTCCTCACCGGTGCGGATGTATTCACCATAGGTGTCGAAGTAGATACCATCCTCATCATACATGTTGTCGTACTCATACTGGAGAGCCCAGAGTGCTGCCTCAGCATCGGTAACAGCCTCGAGAGCGTCGAGATAGTTGCCGTAAGCGGTCTCATAACGGAAGATAGCGTCTGCGAGAGCTGCCTTCTCAGCATCGGTCAGGTCGAGAGCGGCCATTTCGATGTCGCTGAGGATCTGGCGCAGGTTCTCCTGAGCCTGTGCGATCTGGCCTTCGTAGTTGATCATGTTGAGCTCGTGCTGTTTCTTGAGCTCTTCGATTTCCATAGCCCACCTAGCTGCTTCCTGTTCGTTGCCAAGCTTCTGAGCCTCGTTTGCAAGGCGCTGTGCTTCGTTCAGGAGGTTCTGGTTCTCAACCTGGGCGCGACGGAATTCAGCGTCTGCCTTCTTCAGATCAGCCTTTGCTTCGACGAGCAGAGCATCAGCTGCGCGGAGTTTGCTGAGCGCGTCGTAGTAGCGTGCCTTAGCCTCACGGAGGTCGTAGATACCTGCAGGCTCGACGGGCTCAATGCAAGAAGTGAAAAGACTGCCGGCAGCAATCATAATCACCAGTGAATAAATAATCTTTTTCATAAAAAATTTTGTTAAGTGTGTTTGTTATTTATTGGTTAAACATTAAATACTTGTACACAGTTACACAGTTTATCGCCTCAAAATTAGACAATAAATTTTTATTGTCCAAATTTTTGAGTCATTTTTCAACGGGCTGTTGAAAAAATGTTAAAAAAACTTTGCTCTATTATCTTTAATATCTGCTTCATCGGCCAAAACCGACTGGATTGCGTTGGTGTGGACGGCTGCGCGGCGCGTAAGCGCGGTTGCAACGTCGCTGTCGGTGAAGAAACTGCCGGCCTGGCGGTTCATCACCTCAAATACATAGACGCCGATAGAGCCGGGTGCGGCCTGGATAACGCCTTCATCAGCCGACGTGACGGCGCCCAGGAACATCGGATCGGTCTGCCCATAGGCCATCGAACCGAACGAGAGGCCGGTCTGGTGGCTGACAGTGGTGCCGAAGTCCTCGGCCACCTGCTCGAGCGAGCTTACCCCTGCAATCTTCTCCTTCACCTCGGCGAGTTTCTTGTCCACGATCTTGCGTGCGGTCAGCACCGGGCGGATCTGCTCGGCGGCTTCGTTCACGTCGACGTAGCCTTCCTTGCGCGTCTTGGTGACGGCGGTCACGAAGTAATACTTGTTGTCGACGATCTTGAGGTCGGACACATCGCCGGCTTTGGTCTTCTTGTCGAACACCCAGTAGACGACTTCACGCGCATTGTCGGCGGGGCCGATACGGCGGGTTTCCTGCGTCATATTATTAATAGGTATCACCGGGAGCTGCTGCTCGCGTGCGATGCGTTCAAAATTCTCGAGCTTGCCCTTGCATGCGTCGGCGAATTCGACAGCCTTCATCTGGTATTCACGATAGGTGTCGTCGGACGGGAGGACGTTCTTGAGGAGGGTCGCCACCTGCACCTTCTTGATGGGCTTGGTCTTCTCCGGGGTGTAGAGGACGAAAATGGCCTGGTTGTTCGCGCTCTTGATCTTGACGACCTTCTGCGGGGAGTCGAACACCGGGTCGAATTCGTTGAGGCCGTTCTGGAGCATGATCTCCTGGGTCAGCCATCCCATCTCGGTGAACTCATCCGGGTTAACCTTCTTCTGCTGCTCGGCTACGAAAGCGTCAGCTTCGGCTTCCTGGGAAATCGGGAACGCGCGGAACATCAGGCGCACGGAGTCGGGCATCATGCGGACGGCGGCCACGCGGCCTGCCGCATAGGCGCGGTCCTCACTGATGACATCGGAAACTGTGCCCATCGGGGCATGGAAGGCAATCTCCTGGATCTCCGGCGTAGCGGCGAGCTGGTCTTCAGTGAAGAAGTAGGTGTTCCACTTGCTGTCGGAGTTGAGCGTCACGAAACTCTTGAGGTTCTCGGCTGTCTTGAACTGCTCGTACAGCGCGTCGAACTCTTCGCGTGCGTCAGCGTAGTCCTGTGCGGACGGAACCACCTCCCACATCACATATTCGATGTCACGGTTCGCGGGCTGGCGGAACAGTTCCTTGCGCTCGTTGTAGTAATTGCGGATCTCTTCGTTCGAGACCGTCACGGTGCTGTCGGCGAACGGGATGGGGACGAAGACGAAATCTGCGTCAACCGTCACGTTGTTTTCAGCCACCATGCGGTTCTTCTCGATGTCGGTGATGAAGTCGCTCTTGCCGACGAGAGAGTTGTATTTCTCAAACATCTGGTTGCGATAGATGCTTTCCTCGAGGAACGACCAGTAGGCAGCGGACTGGCCCGTCTCGTCACTGTCGATGGACTGGACGAAGTTTGCCAGGGCCTCACGGCTGAAACTGCCGCCATCGGAGAAGATGCTCATCTGCGTGAGCACCGGGGAGATGTTGTTGCCCTGGGTCAGGTCGAGCATTTCCTGCTCACCGACGTTCAGGCCGGCAGACTGCGCCTTGGGGAGGAAAACCTCATTGTCGAAGATCGACTGCCAGGCTGCATCGCGCAGGGCCTGCTGTGCCTCTTCCGAAGAGGGGTTCTGGCCCATCAGCTTGGCTACTTCCGTATATTGGTTAAGCTCATCGTAGAAAGTCTTGTAGGAAATGGACTTGCCATTCATCGAGCCTACCTTGTTTTCCGATGAGAATCTGTCGGCCGCTGAACGAAGTGTCTGAGGATCAAGGATGAACGACAGCAACGCCAGCGCGACGAGAACTGTGATTAAAATTCCGAACTTGACGCGAATTTTCTCTAATAACGCCATTTGAGTTAAGTTTTAGTTATTAATTTTCGTATGTTTCACAATCAGGCCCTTCTCGGGACGAATTGCAAAAGTACACAAAAATCAGATAATAGATGCAAAAAGGGGGTAAAACGTTGAGTCGGAAAAAAGAATTTTTCCGTCAACGGCGGAACGGTCCCATCAGATTGACGGTGTCCACGTATTGATAGGTGGAGTCCCTCTCGACGGTATACCAGTCGAAAGGCCTGAGGATGACGGTGTTGCGAGCCCTGTCATCGGAAGTCATGCCGAATCCCTGCAACAAACCGGAATCGTTGGTCAAACGGACGTAACAGTCTGTGTAGATGGTTTGTTCGTCCTTGTTCCAATAGAGGGTGTCGGTCTCCATCCGTTCCCCCTTGATATGATTGGTGATGACCACATCGCCAAAAGCGCTCCACGACTCGTGTCCGCGCGTGGTCACATGCTTGGCCTGCTCGGCGATGATGGTCGTCTCGAGCTGGCCGTCTTCCGTATAGGCGTTCACCAGGAATCCGTCGGTGTAGAGTTCATACGACTGGAGCATCGAATCCTTGTGAAACTCAAAACGTTGCATCAGCGGGGCGTGCATGCGCATCTCGGCTTCGCCCTTTTCGCTCTGCAGCACGTTCATGTCGCGGACAATCTGGACGGGCGTCTGCTCGAAGTCGATGACGTCAGGCTCGTTTCCGCCACACGCATACAACAGTATGGCCACCAGGACGGTGGCCATACCGGTAAAGAGTTGTGTGCGGAGCGTGTCCACTACTTGTTGGTGCGGACGGTCGTGCGCTCGGTCATGCCGCTGCAGCTGACCGTGTAGGCGCTACCCTCGGTGATATCCTGGAAGAAGGCGTCTTCCGTCTTCGGGAAGTAGCGGCGGTACTGGGCTGCCAGGGAGTTGGCTTCTTCAGCCACTTCCGGATCGGCTGCCGCTGCGCGCTGCAGGTAGTCGACGGCCACCCAGAAGTGTGCACGGCTGCTGACTTCGTCGCCACCGCACTTCTGTGCGCCCCAGATGGTGCCGATAAGCAGATACGCCTTGCCCTTGTAGCTTTCGTTGAGCTCAGCTGCCTCGCGTGCCTTGGCCACTGCCGGAGCTGCCTTGCCGCACTTCTTGAAATAGTAGGTAGCCAGCTCGAAGAGGTAGTCGGAACGGGTCTGGACATCCTCCGGGTTCAGCAGGCTGATGGCGCGCTCGAGGCTCTCGGCTGCCTTCGTGTTCTCGTCACGCGAAGAGTAGAGCTTGTAGAGGCCGTAGACGGAGCTTGCCGTCGGGTTGATCTCGTTGAGGGCGACGATCGCCTTGAGGAACAGGTCGGTGTTCATGCACTCGCTCTTGGAGAGCATCTTCACCATGTTGGCCAGCAGCGCCTCGTCGGTCGGGTTGGCTTCGAAACGCGGGGTATAGAGGGCCACCAAGTTGTCGCAGGAAGCAACGCCGCTGTCGATCAGGATGCTCTCGACATCCTGCTTTGCGCCGCGGTATTCCGGGTTATTGCTGGTGTCGATCTTGTCTTCGAGGTAGCCGGTGATCCGGGTATAGTTGTTCATCACCTGCTCCGCGTCGATTTTTTCGTTCTTGTACATCTCGACGGACGACTGCATCTGCTTGACAAACACCACCGGGCTTGCGTTACCCTTGATGTCGTCCAGAACCTCCGTCAGGATTTTGTACTGCGTCTCATAGTCGGAGCTGTAGTAGGCAATCACATCGCGGGCCTTGTTATCTTTGCTCTTGATGGCACTCTTCGGATAGTACTGTGCACGCACATCGCTCAGCATCAGGAGGGTATCCACGAGCTCTTTATAACGGACAAGGTCCCTCCTGTTCTGGTCGATCTCGTAGCGAATGATCTTTTGTCCCTTGGTAAACATGCTCTCTCTTACGGTGGGCGGGCAGATGCTGAAGGCCTGGCGCCAGAAAGGAGCTGCTTCTTTCAGGTTGTTCTGCTTCTCCAGCTCGGAATAGTAGGAAAGGTACTTCACGCACTCGGCGCTGTCCTTGCCATAGCGGCCCTGCGCAATTGCCGGAACCACAAGCAGAAGGGTCAGGATGAGAATGGTAAACTTTTTCATATCGCTCTGAAGTTTTTTAATTGTCTAATCCGTCGTTTAGTTATACAATGGCTTGATAAACCAAATATCGTGCAAATTGAACGAAACGGTGACCAAAAAATACCGTTCCCGGACAAGATTGTCGTTCAGCGTGCCCCGCTGGCCGAAGTCGAAACCCACGTTGATGCTGTTGTAATAACGATATACCGGTATGCCGATGCCAAGGGTAAAACCGGTCGTTGTGACCTGGTGGCCGTTGAGCGCGATGTACGACTGCTCGTGGTAGGCGCCGATACGGTAGGAGAGGCGGCGCATGAAATAGCGGATGTCGTAGCGGTTGGGGGTAATCTCGAGGCCGGCACGGAAACTCTGGGCGACGCGGGCTTCGAAGTCGATGCCGGGGGTGCCCTCGAACTTACGGCCGCGCCAGTCCTGACGCACGTAGTCGAAGCCCACCGTCACGCGGTCGCTGTAATGGTAGGTGATGCCTGTGCCGAGTTCACCGGGAACCGAATAGTCCGTCATACGGACGCGGTCGTTGACGATGCTGTCGGTGCTGGTGAGGGTCTCGCCGTAAGCGTAGCGGGTCTGGTTGCCGCGCATCATCATCGGCAGCGCGTAGGTGGCGCCGACGATGACGGCCGAGGCGTTGCCGATCGGCTGGGTATACTGGAAGCCGAACTTTCCGCCGAAGCAGCTCACGTGGTAGAGCGTACCCGTCAGGAGGGTCCGGTAAGTGTCGTTGGTGGTGAAGTAGGCGCTGCTCGAGCGGTCAATCTTGCCGAAGAAGTAGTTGAAGTCCGCGCCGAGGCTCACGCGGTCCCACAGCGTGACGCCGGCGCCGATGAACGCCTGGTAGAGGCCGCCTTTGCCCTCCTTGTAGTACTGGATGTCTCCCATCTCGGAGATCAGTTCGTCGGAGGTCTCATCCGCCCGGAAATTATACGCCACCGAACTGTAGGGCATGATGCCCACCTTGAAAGCCGAGTGCGATTCGATGGGGAACGAGGCGACGATGTGATGGACCGTCGTGGTGTTGCTGGCCGACTTCAGTACGCCCGTTGCGGTGGGGCTGAGCGAGGAGGCGGCGTTGCCCTGATAGATGGTATTGCGGTTTTCGACGCCGAAGTCCATCATGAACGACTTGGCCTCGCGCGCCGGAAGGGCGGCGGGGTTCAGGAGGTTGATGTAGCGGACGTTGCGGTCGCCGATGCCGATGCCGCCCATCGACAGGCTGTAGGTGGTTCCCTGGCGGACCGGGTCGCCCAGGCCGTAGAGGGAATAGGGAGAGAAGCTGATGTCCGAAAGGATGGATGAAGACGACTGCGCGCGTAACTCATGCGCCGGCAGGGCGGCAAAGAGCGCCGCCGCCAGGATCGTTAACCGGATTGCCGTATTTTTCAACATACCTGTCGGTTCGTGTACGAAATGCAAAAGTAGTAAAAATCAAAGATTATACCAAAAACGGAGCAAGAACCTTCAGCGCTGCCTGCACGGAATGGATGTCGCGTACTTTGAACGAGAGATTCTTCTCGGTCTGGATGAGTTCCACCTGTACGCGACGGGCGGCGATTTTCTGGATGATGTCGTCGAAAAGTGCGCTCTGGAAGAACGGATGCTTGTTGTCGGAAATGAAGCTGGCGCGCATCACGCCGTTCTTCAGCACGATGCGCTCCAGGCCCAGCTTGGCAGCCATCATCCGCAGGCGCACGATATCGATGAGTTCGAGCACCGGCGTGGGAACCGGCGCGCCGAAGCGGTCGGCCAGGTTGGCCGTGAAGCGGCGCAGCAGGTCTTCCGACTTGATGCTGTCGAGCTCCTTGTAGAGCCGGATCTTCTCGGAGGGCACGTTGACATAGCTGTCGGGAATCATCACCTCGAGGTCGGTATCGACCTGCGGGTCGAGTTCGTAGGTGATCGGAATCACCTCTTCCGCGCCGTCGCTCTTTTCGGAACGGCTGAGCGCCAGCTCGTTCATGGCTTCCTTGAGGATGCGCATATAGGTTTCGAATCCCATCTCGGCCATAAAGCCCGACTGCTCGGCGCCCAGCAGGTTGCCGGCACCGCGGATGTCGAGGTCCTGCATCGCGATGTTGAAGCCGCTGCCCAGGTCGCTGAACGCCTCGAGCGCGCGGATGCGGCGGCGGGCGTCGTCGGTGAGCTTTTCCTCGTCGGGCACGATGAGGTAGCAGAAAGCCTTGACGTTGCTGCGTCCCACGCGGCCGCGAAGCTGATGCAGGTCGCTCAGGCCGAAGCGGTGCGCGCGGTTGACAATCATCGTGTTGGCATTCGGAATGTCGATGCCGTTCTCGATGATGGTGGTGGAAAGCAGGATATCATAGTCGCCGGCAATAAAGCGCAGCACCTTGTTTTCCAGTTCCTTGGGTTCCATCTGTCCGTGGGCTACGCAGATTTCTGCCCGGGGGCAGATGCGGTGCAGCGTCTCCTGCATCTTGTAGATATCATCCACGCGGTTGTGGACGAAGTACACCTGTCCGCCGCGTTCGAGTTCGCGGTTGAGGATGTCGGCGATGTATTCCTCGTCGAAGCCGATGACCTCCGTGGTGACGGGGATGCGGTTGGGCGGGGGCGTATTGATAATCGACAGGTCGCGGGCGCCCAGCAGCGAGAACTGCAGCGTGCGCGGGATGGGCGTCGCGGTGAGCGTCAGCGTGTCGACCGACGTCTTCATCTGCCGGATCTTTTCCTTGGCCGTCACGCCGAACTTCTGTTCCTCGTCGATGACGAGAAGTCCGATGTCCTTGAATTTCAGCGAACTGTTGAGAATCCGGTGTGTACCGATGAGGATGTCGATGCGCCCGGCGGCCAGGTCTTCGCCGATCTGCTTGATTTCCTTGGCGGTGCGCAGGCGGCTGATGTAGTCGATCCGCACCGGGAAATCCTTGAGCCGCTGCGAGAAGGTCTGCCAGTGCTGCAGGGCCAGGATGGTGGTGGGCACCAGCACGGCCACCTGCTTTCCGTCGCAGACCGCCTTGAAGGCGGCGCGGATGGCCACTTCCGTCTTGCCGAAGCCCACATCGCCGCAGACCAGGCGGTCCATCGGATGGATGCTTTCCATATCGGCCTTCACGGCCTCCGTGGCCGTGGCCTGGTCGGGCGTGTCCTCGAACATGAACGAGGATTCGAGCTCGTGCTGCAGATAAGTGTCTTCCGAGAACGCAAACCCGCGGGCCTGCTGGCGCTCCGAGTAGAGTTTGATGAGGTCCTCGGCGATATCCTTGACCTTCGACTTGGTGCTGCGCTTGAGATTCTCCCACGCCTTGCTGCCGAGCCGATATATCTTGGGCGGCTCGCCGTCGCGGCTCTTGAACTTCGAGATGCGGTGCAGCGAATGGATGGACACGAACACCACGTCGCCCTCCTTGTAGATCAGTTTGACGGCTTCCTGCTCGCGCCCGTTCACGTCGGTTTTTACCAGACCGCCGAACTGGCCCACGCCATGGTCGATATGCACGATGTAGTCGCCTATGCGCAGGGCGTTCAACTCGTTGACCGTCATCTGGTCGGAACGCTCCACCTGACGGCGCACGGTCAACTTGTGGTAGCGCTCAAAAATCTGATGGTCAGTATAATAACAATTTTTCGACGTTTTATCGATATAGCCTTCGTGCAGCGAAACGGGCAGGAACAGCGGCTTGACGTTGCGCAGGATCTCTTTCAGGCGGCGCGTCTGGCTCTCGTTGGGCGAAAGAATCGTCACTGTATAGCCTTCAATCTGCTTCTTGACAATGTCGTCGGACAGCAATTCGAAATTCTTTGCAAAGGCCGGCTGTGGAACCAGGTTTTCGTCGGACTTGTCATAAATCTTGTCGCGCAGGTCCCAGATCGTGGCGCCGGACGGAAGGATATCCTTGAAATCCTCATATTCAGCCTGTTCGCCAATCTCATCGAGGTTCGGATAGATGGTCACTTCGGCCAGCGGATCGCCCACTGAAAGCTGGTTGTCGGGATTGAAGTGGCGGATGGTTTCGATTTCGTCACCAAAAAAGTCGATGCGCAGTGGCTGTTCGTCCGCGAAACTGTAGATATCAACCAGTGAGCCGCGCAACGCGAATTCCCCCGGCATCGTCACGAAATCGACCTTCCGGAACCCTTCTTCGAACAGAATCTCGCTGATAGTGGCATGTGACAGCGATTCGCCCTTTTTCAGCGTCAGGATCGCCGCCCGTATGGCTTTCGGACGAAGCACCTTTTCCTCAACTGCCTCGGTATAAGTGACAACAATGGTTGAAGGAACGGGATTTTTCTGCCACAATTCCGGCGACAACACATACGAACCTTCCCGCGGCACTTCAGGACTCTTTTCCCAATGGGTCAGGGCCGACAGGGCTGCAGTACGCTGCAGGAGCGCTGTATTCTTCTTATATTCAGACTTTTCGCTGGTAGCCGGAAAGAAAAACAAGTTTTCTTCCGGAAAGAAATTGTCGAGGTCGGACGACAGATAGTACGCCCTTTTCTTATCGTCGGCAATCACAACGTGAAGCGCACCTTGCGGGGCGCGCTTCACGGCATTCGCGATATAGACAGCCTGTGCGGAAAGGATCATTTCAGGAGGCTTGCGTCGAAACGGCCCTGTTCGTACATGATTTCCAGGGCTTCATTGGTCTTATGAAAGATGGCTCTTTCCGCCGGCGCCAAGGTCTTGCGGTACTGCTGCGCTTTTCTGACATTGAAATAATTCCTGCCATTTCCGCGTTTGAGCGGGAACACGTGGGCCCGACGTGCCAGGGCTTCGTCGCACATCCGGCAGTTATCTCCCTTGCCGCTGCCTTTCAGCATATATTCAGGTTGATGGGCACCATTGGCGACGAACAGCGGTTCTGCAATGCCGCACGGCGGGTAACCCAGGATGGTCCACATCACTGTCAGGTCAGGATTCTCACCCGGCTTTACGCCTTTCACGACGATGGAAGCGCTGGTGCTTCGGCGCGGAATGAAGTCCTGGTCCACAAACCAGCCTTCCGGAGCCAGTTTCGGATTCTTATCCAAGTCAATGCCCAGCAGTGAGTTATAATAACTGCGCGAAAGATGGTTGAAAATCCACTGTGGCGTGAAACTTTCACCACGGATCCATGCATTGTGCGTAATCTCATTGGCCGTGTTGTAGCGCACATAGCCCATTCCTTCATCCATACGGCCGGTATAGGAATGATTCGTATAGACCAAAAAGCCTTCCGGAGCAATTTTCGGATCGTTTACATCAACTTTCGTCCATTCCGTATTGTTCACCTCATAATAAGCGGCACCTCCTTCGGCGTCGATCACGCCGAAGTTAGCTTCTATGCCACGCGGCTTTTTCATCTTGTCGAGCATTCTCTCGAAGTCCTTCAGGGTCTTGCAGCTGCCCAGCGCCTGGTACATCAGCACACCTTCCTGGTCTTCGAAGTCAGCTGCTTCGCTCTGCAGGTTATACGAAGCGGTATTCATGATGGAAAAGCCCACTTCATTGGTGCCGGTCCATACTTCTCCGTCCTGAACGGGACTGTTCACCAGGCCCAGGAAACTGTACTTGCGGCCGTTTCCTGAAGGAAAGAACTCAATGCGATTGTTGAGTTCGCCCGTGTCACGGTGCTTCCAGAGCAGCGGACGGCCGTCAGGCGTCGCCTTTCCGGTGAATATGGCGGAAGTGCAGGCATCGGTGGTCACGGACCAGCAAAGCGCCAGCACGAGAAGGCTAAGAGAAAAGATCTTTTTCATGATTCGGGTTGAATTTACCTAAATGTTTATAAGCCAGTTCTGTAACAACTCGTCCACGGGGCGTGCGCGTCAGGAATCCTTCTTTAATCAGGAAAGGTTCATAGACTTCCTCCAGCGTGCCGACATCTTCACTGATGGCCGTTGCCAGCGTGCCGGCGCCCACGGGACCCCCATTAAATTTATCAATAATGGTATTCAGAATCTTGTTGTCAATCGCATCGAGACCCCGGGTATCGATATTGAGGGCATTGAGTGCAAACTTTGTGATTTCCAAGTCAATGACACCATTTCCACGCACCTGTGCAAAGTCCCTTACTCGCCGCAGCAGGGAATTGGCGATACGCGGCGTACCCCGGCTGCGCAGCGCAATCTCGCGAGCCGCTTCATCCTTGATCTCGATATCCAGGATGCCGGCACTGCGCTTTACAATCTGAAACAGCACATTCGCATCGTAGTATTCCAGGTGGCACTGAATACCGAAACGGGCGCGGAGCGGCGAAGTTAGAAGACCACTGCGCGTCGTAGCGCCGATGAGCGTAAACGGATTCAAGGAAATCTGCACACTGCGCGCACCCGGACCTTTATCAATCATAATGTCGATACGATAGTCCTCCATGGCAGAATACAGGTATTCTTCCACAATGGGACTCAGACGATGGATTTCATCGATAAAGAGCACGTCCCCTTCTTCCAGCGAAGTGAGCAGGCCTGCCAGGTCACCCGGCTTGTCGAGAATCGGACCCGAAGTGATTTTCAGGTTCACACCCAGTTCCTGTGCGACAATATGGGCCAGCGTGGTCTTTCCCAGACCAGGAGGGCCATGGAACAGCACGTGGTCGAGTGCTTCGCCGCGAAGCTGGGCCGCCTTCACGAAAACCTTCAGATTCTCCAACACCTTATCCTGTCCGGAGAACTGTTCGAAGCTCTGCGGGCGGATCACCTTGTCGAAGTCACTTTCTTTATAGGATACTTCCGTGCGGGGATTGAAATCTTCAGCCATCGGTCGGGATGTTTGTCAACAACACAAAATTAATAAATAAAAAATTTAAAAAACTCTTTCCCGGTATTTCTTAGCCTGTTGAAACTGTTGGTAAGTTCTTTCGGAAAAGATATCCATATTCTTTTCAACAGAAAACAAACACCCGTTCCCTGGTTGGAGTGAAACGGGTGTAAGGTTTGTTGAAAACGTGGAAATCGGCTTGTGTTGAAAAGGACGTTGTTAAAAAGGCTATTGATAATCGGGGAAAACTCGGCTTTTATCAACAAATGCCCGGAATGTTCCTTTTTATCAACAACGGTTTCCGGTTTTTATCAACTAGTCTTTAAACTTCGCGCAAAGGAACTCGCGGTTGAGGCGTGCGATATGGCTGACCGTAATGTGCTTCGGGCACTCCATTTCGCAGGCGCGGGTGTTGGTGCAGGCACCAAAACCCAGCTCGTCCATCTTGGCGACCATCGCTTTAGCGCGGCGTGCGCCCTCCACCTTGCCCTGCGGCAGGAGTGCGAGGGAACTCACGCGTGCAGCGACGAACAGCATGGCCGAACCGTTCTTGCAGGTTGCTGCGCAAGCACCGCAACCGACGCAGGAAGCAGCGTCCATGCTCTCATCCGCGTTCTTCTTCGGGATGGGAATCGCATTGGCATCGGGAACGCCGCCCGTGTTGACGCTGATGAAACCGCCTGCCTGCAGGATCTTGTCATAAGCGCCACGGTCGACGACCAGGTCCTTGATCACCGGGAAGCCGCGGCTGCGCCAGGGCTCGATGGTGATGGTGCTGCCATCCTTGAATTTACGCATATAGAGCTGGCAGGTGGTCACACCGCTCTCCGGGCCGTGTGCGCGGCCGTTGATGTAGAGCGAGCAAGCACCGCAGATGCCTTCGCGGCAGTCATGGTCGAACGAGACAGGACCGCTCTGCTGACCGTGGCAGCCTTTGTCGAATGCCACCGGATCGATCTTCTCGCCGATCAGCTGCTCGTTGAGAATATCCATCATCTCCAGGAAAGAAGTGCCTTCCGAGATGTCCTTCACCTGATAGGTCTCAAAATGTCCTTTGCTTTTCGCGTCTCTCTGACGCCAAACTTTTAAAGTAAAATTCATATCACTTCTTTCTTAAGATTAGTCCTTGTAGTTACGGGTAGCCACGTGTGCGAATTCGAACTTCAGCGGTTCCTTGTGGAGTTCCGGCTGCTTGTCGTCGCCCTTGTACTCCCAGGCTGCGACGTACATGTAGTTGACGTCGTCACGCTTGGTCTCGCCTTCTTCGGTCTGCATTTCCTCGCGGAAGTGGCCGCCGCATGATTCGTTGCGGTTGAGGGCGTCGCGGGCCATCAGTTCACCGATCTCGAGGAAGTCGGCGACGCGGAGGGCTTTTTCAAGTTCCTGGTTGAAGACGCCCGTCTCACCGGCTACGTAGACGTTGCTCCAGAATTCCTTCTTCAGGTTCTGGATCAGCTCGATGGCTTTCTTCAGGCCGGCCTCGTTGCGGGCCATGCCGACATATTCCCACATAATGTGGCCCAGTTCCTTATGGAAGGCGTCGACGGTCTTCTTGCCCTTGATGGCCATCAGTTTGTCGATCTTCTCCTGGACGGCTTTCTCGGCTGCTTCGAATTCCGGCGCGTTGGTGTCGGTCTTCGGCTCCTTGAATTTGCTTGCCAGATAGTCACCGATGGTGTAAGGAAGGATGAAGTAACCGTCGGCCAGACCCTGCATCAGGGCCGATGCACCGAGGCGGTTTCCGCCGTGGTCCGAGAAGTTGGCCTCGCCGATGGCGTACAGGCCCGGGATGGTGGTCATCAGGTTGTAGTCCACCCAGAGGCCGCCCATCGTGTAGTGGATGGACGGATAGATCATAATCGGCTCTTCGTGCGGATCGACATCGGTGATTTCCTTGTACATGTCAAAGAGGTTGCCGTACCGGGCGTCCACCATTTCTTTCCCGGGGCGCTTGATGGCGTCCTTGAAATCAAGGAACACGGCCTTGCACGTATTGTTCACGCCATAGCCGGCATCGCAGCGCTCCTTGGCGGCGCG
>JAEEGL016513400.1_pt1 | contig 13754 bp, 6 predicted proteins | sample 9134231 | NCBI WGS metagenome assembly JAEEGL01 (sample SAMN16246548, study PRJNA631951) | gut metagenome | biome: gut microbiome; feature: rumen; material: fiber-attached | host: Bos | place: Iran: Karaj | collected 2018-10 | reverse complement strand
TGTGCGCCGTAAAAGCGAAATACACCGATGAAGGCGAGGTAAAGCATACCGTCGCTTACGTATACGGCGAAGGCGACGGCCTTGAGGAATACGTCAGATCGGCGCTTCGCGAAACGCTGCCCGAATACATGATCCCTAAAATAATAAAGAGATTGGAAAACCCGCCGCCCGATAACGGCGGCAAGCTCGATCTGAGGAACGCGAAATGACGGACGTAACGAAACTTCTTTATGAAATATGTGAAGACGAGGCGGTATTTGAACCCGGCGTCGATCTTATCGAATCGGGACTTCTCGATTCTTTTGCCGTGATAGAGCTTTTTTCAGCGCTTGAAGACCGCGGCATAGTTCTTTACCCCACGCGCATAGACAGAAATAAGCTCCGTACCGCGGACGGGATACGGGAGCTTATTTCGGAATATGAAAACGCTCAAAGAGATATTTCTTCACCTAAACAGAACGAATAAAGAACGAGTCTGCCGACCTTCTTTTTCGTGATGCGTTCGAGCGCTTTTTTGTAGTACAAAAGCTGCGTGCGGTGACGGTCTTTGAAATCCTCCACGTTTCTTCTGCCGATCCGGTCGGTCTTATAGTCGCAGACGGTTACGGTGCCGTCTTCTTCTTCGAAGAAGCAGTCGACCACGCCCTGAACGAGAAGAGTCTCGTTTTCGAGTGTTTTCTTAAGCTCGGGATCGTTTGTGAATTCGGCGGCGTCGAGTCCTATATTGAACCGGAATTCTCTGTAAAAGAGCCTTCCCGCTTTTTTCGCGGCGTTCATTCTATTATAAAGATCCGATTTGAAAAAGCTTCTCACTTCTTCTTCGTACATTATCTCGGCGTTGCGTACGTCTGTAAAGCCTTTATCGGAAAGTCTCTTCGCTTCGGCTGAAACGTCAGCTTCGGCTGACTCGAAATCGCAGAACTGCATGAAAAGATGCGTCGCCGTGCCGCGCTTTGCCGCGGTCGCTTTTTCTTCGCTCTCTTCTCCGCCCGGCAAAATCACCGGTACGGGCAGATCGGGTTCGAGATCGGAAACGGTTTCGTCTTCGTCGAGCATCGCCGGATAAAGCTTTGACACGGCTACCTTGTTCGGCACGACGGAAAGCGCTTTATGCGGATAAACGAACGAGAGCCTTTCTCTGACCTTACGCTCGAATTCGCCGTCATATAACGCTTCCTCCGTTTCCTTTGCGCAGTCCGCCGCCGTATCCTCCGCTTCTTTTTCGACGACTCTGCATACGCTGCATTCCGTTTCGCCCTCGGGGGTACACAGGCGCAAAAGATCGAAAAGCGATTTGCACTCCATTATCAGCTCGAGACTGACTCTGCTTCCGAAAGAGGGCGTTTTCGGAGTCGCCGCAGTTACGGTCAGATACTTCTTTGCTCTCGTAAGAGCCACGTACAGAAGTCTCATATCGTCGCGTACGCCGTTATCGGTGTATTTTTTGTTTATCGTCTCGCAGATCGGTCCCTTTACGGGGCCGTTTTCCGTGGCCGTTGTGACCGCAAAGCCGAGCGTTCTGTCGGAGACGACCGTTTTGGATTTGTCGAGCGCGGAGTCGACAGCGTACAGAAATACGGCGGGGTATTCGAGACCTTTCGATTTATGCATCGTCATGATCGTTACGCAGCCCTCTTCAGCCGACGACGGAACAATGACGCCTTCGTTATCGTTTTTTATCAGGCTGTCGCAGTACGCGGCGAAATCGGAAAGAGACGCCGTACCGTCGGAACCGAAATCTCTGGCAAGATCGTACATTTTGCGCAGATTGGCTTTACGCATCTCTTTCCCGTTTTTATCTTTTTTATTGAAAGCAAGCGTCATTATCGCCGTTTCCGAATAGAGGCGTCGCATGAATTTTTCAAGCGGAAGCTTGACGCTCTTCTTACGCAGGGACTGCAGACGGGTGAGAAATTTTCTGCATTTTTCTCCGTCATCGGTTTCGGCGTACGCTTCCACAGCCTCGTAAAACGGCGCGTCGAAACGCGATTTGCGTATCACGGCGAGCTCGTCTTCCGAGAAGCCGAATATCGGACTTCTCATGACCGCCGCGAGCGGTATATCTCTGCACGGATTGTCGATCGCGGTAAGAAGACTTACGGCGAGAATGACCTCGGGCGAGTTGAAAAAGCTCTTTTTCGAAGCCGCCGCCACGGGTATGCCTCTCTGCTTCAGCTTTTTTTCGATCTCCGCGCACTTCGATTCTGTTCTGCAAAGGATCGCTATATCTCCGTACGTTATGGGCGAGCCGTCGTCTTTCGTGCCGCTTTTTACAAGCTCGGCGATGCGCTGCGCCACGTATTCTTTTTCACCTTCTTTTCTGTTTGCGCCGGTAAAAATGCGGATATCCGCTTTTACGTCTTCTCTTTTCTCCGCGTTCTTCGAGAAAACGAGAGCGTCCGCCTCCGAATACGGCACCTCTTCGGTATCTGCTCCGAAGAGTTTCGAAAATACGAGGTTCGTATAATCCACGACAGGCTTTCCGCATCTGAAATTGTCGGAAAGGAACAGTACGTCGGGTATCGGTTCACCCTCTTTTTTGTTTTCGGCTCTTTTTCTGTAGCCTGCGAATATACGCGGTTCGGCGCCTCTGAAGCCGTATATCGACTGCTTGATATCGCCGACCATGAATCTGTTGTTGTGTGAGATCGCGGCGAAGATCGCGTCCTGCGTGCTGTTCACGTCCTGATATTCGTCGATGAAGATCGCTTCGTACGATTTTCCGACGAGCTCCGCGGTCTTCGTGGGACCGCCGTTTTCGTCGCAGAGCAGATCGCAGCAAAATCTTTCGAGATCGTTATAGTCGAACTTTTTGTATTTTTTCTTCCGCTCGATGAAAAGCCGGTCGAAATTCGACAGGAATTTGTATATATTAAGATATACTTCCGCCGTTTTGCGGCATATTTCTTTGACCTGCTCCGGGCTGAACGAGAAAAGATCCTGTATCGTCGAGATCGCTTTCGATCCGAATTCTTTTTTAAGGTTCTGCGACTCGTCAGCGTATATCGCGTCTTTCGGCGCGCCTCTGAGCTGGGAAAAAGCCGGTTTGATCGTCGAATATACTCTCGCTTCTGCATAACCCTTTCTCGAATACGCCGCGATCGCCTCCGATATATATGCGAGGCATTGATCGAAAACGGGGCTGTATTTTTCTTCAAAGCCGTCTTCGCTGCGGTATTCGTCGCACAGATCGAGTATTTTGTCGCGATATAAAACGAGCTTTCTTATCGCGTAAGATCTCATATATTCGTAATACGGGCTCGAATCGAAATCCTCCGCGGCTTTTTTCGCGGTATCGGCGCAGTTTTTATAATAGCCGAGAAATTCCCTGTAAGAGGCGGCTTTGTTATAAAGCTCCGAAAACGTCTCCCATATATCGGCGTCGCTTTTTTCTGACGAGAACGTGCCGAAAAAAGCCTCCGGATCGTCGATCGCGTATTCGCCTTTGACGTCGCCTTCGTAATACGCTTCTATCAGATCGTTCATTATGCTCTTTCTGATCGGATAGAATTCTTTATCGTCTCCCACGCCTATTTTCGGAGGCAGACCGAGAGAGGCGAAATTCTTGCGCAGGATCTTTATGTAGAAGGAATGGATCGTGCTTATGTCCGCGGAAGGCAGAAGCGTAAGCTGCCTTTGAAGAACGGCGTTATCCGGTTCTTCGGAAAGCCGCTCCTCGAGTTTCTTTTTTATTTTCTGGCGCAGCTCGGCGGCGGCTTTGCTCGTGAACGTTACGATGAGCATACGTCTGATATCAACGGGATGCTCGGCGTTCGTTACCGCTCTGAGCACGCGTTCGGTGAGGGTCGCCGTTTTGCCGGAACCCGCCGCCGCCGAAACGAGCACGTCGGAATTCGGAAATTCGATAGCTTTTGATTGTGAATCGGTCCAGTTCATTTATTCAGCCTCTTCCTTTTCTTTCCGTAAATCTGCAATAAGGCGAGAATTCGCAGTATTTGCACGGTTCGCCGTTGCCGTCGATCTTCTCGGGCGGGAGAAGCTTTCCCTCCGCCATTTTCGTTACGGCTCCCGTAACGCAGGCTCTGACCTTATCGAACAGCTCGTTCATTTTTTCTTCGCTCTGAAGCAGTATTTTGCCTATCGCGCCTTCTTTTTTCTTCACGCCGGGTCCGTTCACCGCGGCGCCGAGCGCTTCGGTGACGTTTTCGTCGTCAAGAGCGACTCCGTTTCTCGTTACCTGTTCGGACACGCCGATATCGGACGCTTTCTCGGCGGTTTTCTCTTTCGTCGCGCTCTTCATATAATACAGAGCCGCCGGTACGGGAGACGGAAACGGTCCTACCGAAGATATCGCGTCGATCATATATATGAAAAGCTGTACGCCTTCTCCTTCGTCGAGCCCGCTTATCGAAAAATCCGCTTTGCCGGTCTTGTAGTCGACGAGCTTGATATACGTTTTTCCGCCGTCCTGAAATACGTCCACTCTGTCTATCTGCCCCGTCATGCTTACGGTCCTGCCGTCGCCCGCCGGCATCGCCACGGGGTGTATCACGCTGTTTCTGCCTATGCGGAGCTCGGTCTTATAAGGCTTGAACCTGCCGTATTTGAATTCGTTCAGCACTTCTCTTTCCGCTGCGGCGACCGATTTACAGAGACGTTTTATCTGAGCTCTCAATCTTTTGAAGCCTCTTGCGAAAACGTCGATCCCGAGCTCCTCCTTAAGATAACCGGTTATGAATTCCTCCGTGTATTCAGACAACCGCTCGTCTGAAAAATCAGCCGTGCTTTCGTCCTTTATATAATCGTCCGTCAGCTTTTTCAGGATCAGATGAACGAACGTGCCGAAATCCAGATTGCTGAATTCGATCTCGGCGTCGCTTCCGAGTTTGAGAAAATATCCGCAGTAATGACGGATACTGCACCCGAGAAACGATTTGAGCCTTGTCGGCGAGATCGTGAATTCCTTCGGTATCAGCAGATCGACGGTCTCTTTGCCGAGGGAGCCGTCTGTATTCGAAAGCGCCTCGGAAAGCGCGCGGATCTTATCGGCGTATTCCGGTTTTTCGGAGAATATCCGTTCCACCGCTCTGCCCCTGTCCGTATCGGCGTGCTCCGCGTAATACTCGAACGCCGCTTCCTCCGAAGAGCACATCGCCTCGTCCGGCAGCTCGGATACGACCGGGATCCCCGGCATCGCCTCTTTCACGCGTGACAGCATACCGCACATATTCTTTTCGGCGCTCGATTCGTCGTAACCGAGCGTGCAGTAGGAAAACGTGACCGTTTCCGACGAAATGCAGGCGCTTTTGTAAAAATCGTAGGCTTTTCGCTCAATGATCTTTTCCGTATTCGATTCAAGCTCCAGGCCCGCCCGTTCAAGATATTCTTTCTCTTTATCGTCTATCAGCCCTGTATCCGAAGCGGATGCGGGAAATTCGCCTTCGTTGCATCCGATAACGTAAACGTGCTTTACTCCCTTTGCCCTGATCATACCGCTTTCCCCGACCGTGACCTCGTCTATGCTCGTCGGTATCTTGCCGACGGTGGTCTGCGAAAGCACCGTATCGAGCAGCATCGAATACTGCGCCGGCTTCATCGGAAGATCCTTGCAGAGCGTTCTGATCTGCTTCGTCACTTTAAGGAAAACGTCCCAGAGCTGAGCCGTTTCCTGCGCTTCGGCGTCGTTCTTTTCCGACGCGGCTTCCTTTATGAGTCCGCGAAGCGTTTCGGGAACGCCGGCGTTCACGGTGAGCTTTATCACGGCGTCCGTGATCTCGGACGCGGTGCCGCATTTTTCACACTCTTTGCAGAAATCGTAAAGCGGCGTTACGACGTACGCTCTGACTGCGTTTATACGATCGAGCTTCGCTTTCGCAGCGTCGTTTTGCGGCGCGCCGAACGAATCCGGCGAGAAAGCAAAATCCTTTGTATAGTTTTCCGCTTTTTTTATATTGCGCCGCCTTATGTAATCGCCGAAAAGATCGAGTTCTTTTGACGGAAGTCCTGTCAGACCGGATCTGATATATGCGGAAACGTCTTCCGGCCTGAAATTGCCGGTACACACGCTTATAGCGCTCTGTATGAATCTGAAAAGAGATTTCTGCCTTACGTCGTCGCGCACCGACATGAAATACGGAACGCCGTATTTTTCGAGAGCCGCGTCTATTACGCCTTTTCTTTTCTGCAGATTTTCGGTTATTACCGCTATATCCCTGCATCTTGCGCCGTTCATCAGTTTATCTTTTATATCCGCGGCGACAGTATCGGCCTCCTCGTAGCACGTTTTCGCGCGGAAAATGCGGATGTTATTCATCGCTTCATCGGTTTTTACGGCGCATCCGCGCAGAGCTTTTTCGAGCAGACCGAGCTCCTCCGCGGCGTATCTTTCCGTAAGATCGGTATACGTGTATCCGCCGAATCTGTTTGCGGCGGCGGCGAGCTTTTTATACGTATCGCGTATCGGAGACAGTACGGAGCCACGCTCTTTGCCCATTGCGGATACGGGGGCGCCGAGAGTGACGGTCAGCTTTTCCGCCGTCTTCATCATCAGCTCGACGACCTTAAGCTGAACTCCGGTGAAGCTTACGAACGAATCGATATATACCGTATAACCGGAAAAGCCTCCGTTTTCGCACAGAGTCTTATACATCCTCTCCGTATCGTCGTCGGGATCGCCGCCGCTGTTTTTCATCGTTGAAACGTAAGCCGCGTAGATCAGGCACATATCCGACAGCTTGTCTCTCAGAAGCTCCGGCATATCTGCTTTCGACGCCGCTTCCAGATCAGCCGGACTTATGCCCTGGCGCTTGAATCCGCGAACGGTTTCGAGCAGCTCCGATATCAGCGCGCGGTCGGAAGCGGTCACGTTTTTGTATACCTTCAGATACGGCGCGACGGAGCAGACAGAGAGAAACAGCGCAAGCGACGCGCCGGTCTTGTCGACGTAATCGTAACAGATTCCGCCGTAAGTACGGAAAACGTCGTCGGCAAGCCTTGAAAAGCCGTATACCTTCAGATCATACGTCTGTGTGTCCCGGCACACCTCGGCTAAATTCGCCTCGGCGGAAAGCGCCTCCTGATCGGGTACGATCAGAATGACTCTTTTCCCGTTCCTGAGATCGTCTCTTATTCGATTGCAGATCAGGGTGGATTTGCCGGTGTTCTGGACGCCGCAGATGAATTCGGTCATATTTTACTCTCTTTCTTCTTTTTGAATATTTCGGCTTCGGCACGCATTTCGCTTATGCGCGGTATCATTTCGTCGGTACGCAGTCTGTCGGCGGCGTAGGCGCGGCGCAGAAGCGAAGCGGGTATGTAATCGTCGTATTTTTCAAATACGGGCGCTTCGGACGGTGAAACGAGATCGTTTTTGTCGACTCCGTTCTTACAGATGAGTTCGAGCGAACGGCAAATACGTTCCTCTCCGTCCGCGCCGTCGTATCTGAACGTGATATAACAACAGCCCTCGTATTCGATATTCGATATTTTCAGTTCAGCCGCGTGACGGGAAAGCAGCTTGCGCAAGGTTCGGAACGAACGTGTCCCGAGCCACGGGAACATACAGTACGTCATACCGCCGAGCGATATGACGGAATGTTCGGTCATATAAGTATTTCGCGCAACGTGACGCGCGACTTCGAGCCTTTTCGCCGCGTTCGGTTTCAGATACGGATATACCGCGTCCTCCGCGAGGACTTTTCTCATTCTTTGAAGTATCTTCGTATGTATCTCCCCGTAATCGCCGGGCCACGACACTTCCATTTTGCCTTTTACGGGCTTTACGTATATAAGCTTCCGCTGTATGTCGAGTTCGAGCACCTCCCACACTCTGCCCGCGAGCGCGAAGCGTTCGCCTACCGGCGGCGGAGTCGTGATCGTGCCGATCTCGTCGGACTCGCTTCTTACCGAATAATTCTCCGTATCCTTGAATACGGCGTAGAATTTGAACGATTTGGTGAGTTTTTCGCCCTCTAAACCCACTATCAGCGTATTTTCGTCGGTAAGCTCGAGATAATCCCCGTTCAGCATCGATACGAGAAGCTCTCTGTACGTTTCTTTCGGTACCGACTCAAACGGCGCGTAAGATAAAACGCGCGTAGCGAGCGCCTTCGCCGTCAGCTCGCCCGTGGCGGAAAGCACGGAAAGAGTCTGGTGGAAAAGCAGCGACAGAGGCAGAGTCTTGAAAGACGGCGGTTCTATGAATCTTTCTTCGATATAAAGCTGTATTATCGCGATCGCGCGTATGAGCTCCCACGGTATGAGTTGAGGCAGCGGCGTATCCGGCAGCGGATCCTCTTCACGGAAGACCATGAACATCTCCGGCGGATCCGATCTTCTGCCGCTTCTGCCGAGACGCTGTAAAAATGACGATACGGAATGCGGAGATTCTATCTGCATTATTCTTTCGAGCCTGCCGATATCTATGCCGAGCTCGAGCGTAACGGTCGCGCAGGTGACGAGCCTTTCGTATTCGCTGCTCTTGAGCTTCGCCTCCGCTTCCTCCCGCAGGGAAGCCGAGAGATTGCCGTGGTGGATCAGAAATATATCCGGTTCTCCGCGGTTTTCCGCGATCTGTCGGAGCGTCGCGGTGATATACTCGGTCTCTTCTCTCGAATTCGAGAAAACGAGCGATTTTTTATCCGTCACGCAGTCGTAGATATATTCGTATCCTGCGTCGATCACGGCGGGGATCTCAGGCTTTTCTTCGCCTTCTTCAAGCTCTTCGACGGCGAACGGATCTTTTACGCCGTCCTTGGATTTCGTCTGATCGCGCTTCGCGTTCTGTATGTAAAAATGTTCGAGGGCGAGGCGCCAGCGGACTTTGCCCTCTCCGACGACCGGCGCGTCGCATTGACGCTGCGAACCGCCGGAAAGCCACTTTTTCGCAAGCTCGAGATCTCCGACGGTCGCCGAAAGTCCAACGCGGCGCACATCCTTCTGAATGAGTCTGCCGAGTCTCTGGAGCTGGCAGATTATCTGATTGCCGCGGTCTGAACCCATCAGTACGTGGATCTCGTCTATTATAACGAATCTTAAGTCCCAAAAGAGTCTCACAATATCGTTTGAACGGTTCATAAGCATACTTTCGAGCGATTCCGGCGTGATCTGAAGCACTCCTTTCGGATCGTTCAGAAGCTTGTTTTTATGAGACGAGGCGACGTCGCCGTGCCAGTGGAAGACCGGTATGCCGCTTTCGTCGAGAAGCTCGTCTATACGCAAAAACTGATCGTTTATGAGACTTTTGAGCGGCGCGATATAAAGCACGCCGACGCTTTTCGGCATATCGTCTTCAAGCATCGATATTATCGGAAAAAACGCCGCCTCGGTCTTGCCCGAAGCAGTAGACGACGTTATGAGCAAATTGTTATCCGTATCGAACAGCGAACGTGCCGCCGCGACCTGGACCTCACGGAGGCTTTCCCATCCGTGACGGTAAATGAAATCCTGTATATGCGGTGAAAATCTGTCGAATATGTCCGCCATAACGTCCTCCTTATACGTCTATATCTTCCGCCGTGTAGAACTTGCGCGGAGCGGCGGGACCGTCGTCGCCGCCGTCTTCGTCTTCTTCGCCTGGTCCTTTATGCTCAAGCCCGACGGCGCCGGATGAAAGAAGCTTTTCGACCGCGGCGTCTTCGTTTTGCATGAGGATATTGAGCACGGAAACGTAATCCCTTATGATCTCGCGCGGCGTTATCATCGAATCGGCGCCCGCGCGCGAAAGGCAGAATCTGATGAATTCCTCCATCTCTTTCTGCGTTATACGCTCGACGCATCCGTAATACTGCGCGTGCAGCTTCGTAAGTCTGACAATAAGAGCGTAAAGCTCCGAGTCGGAGAGACGGCGAAGCCTTATGACGGGACCTATCAGATTTTTGTAACCCGTCGCGGCGAATCTGCCGTCGTACAGGCGGCTTCTGAGCGCTTCGTAGCTGTATAAGCCGCGTCTGTTGTCTTCAAGGAACTGCGGCGTACCGCCGAGAAGCAGCTCGATGCCCTCGGCTTTGTTCTGCAGCGTGTCGTTGAACATCGAGAGTATTTTTTCGTAATTGTTCTCTCTCGAGATCCTGTTCGAGATCTTATAAAGATTCACGCATTCGTCGATCATGACGACAAGACCTTTGAAACCGATCCTGCGGAAAAACACGGCGTAAAGCTTTATGTAGTCGTACCACGAATCGTCGTCGATTATACCCGATACGCCGAGCGCGGCTCTCGCCTCGGTCTTTGTCGTATATTCGGCGCAGAGCCAGCGCATACACGCCGCCATGACCGCTTCGTTATCCGCGATATACGCTTTATGGTATTTCGACAAAACGAGCGCGAGATCGAAGCCGCCGACGCGGCTCTGAAGCGATTTGACGACGGAGAAAAGCTCGCTTTCGACGCGCTTGTAAAATCCGTCCGTACCGGGCTCGAAGCCTTCCGCCGCGGCGTCGGATTGAAGCGACGAGAGCCATTTCGTTATAATGACCGGCAGAGCCGAGCCGTCGGGCGACGATTTGCAGCTGAGATTTCTGATAAGCTCGCGGAAAGTCGCGCGGCCCGTTCCTTTCGTGCCGCAGAACCTGCGTTCGGGCGAAAGATCCGCGTCGGCGCAGACAAAGCCGCGTTCTGTCGCGTAACCGCGTATGAGCTGTAAAAGAAAGCTCTTGCCGGAGCCGTATTTGCCTATGATGAACCTCATACCGGCGCCGCCCTCGGCGACCGAATCGAGGTCGTTCAGCACGGCGTTCGTCTCTTCTTCTCTGCCTATCGCTATATAAGGCGCGCCGCTTCTCGGCACGACGCCCGCCGCAAGAGACGAGAGCAGAGCCGACAGTATTCTTTTCGGTACTTTTACTTCGTTTTTATCCATAATCTACTCCTGATCCGCTTGTACCGCTTCAAGCGCGGCGGCAAGCTCGTCTTCATAATCCTCTATGATTTTTCCGTTTTCGATGAGTATGTCTCCCGTCAGATCGGCGGCGGCGTCGTTTATATCCGACACTACGGCGTCGAAAAGCATACCCGAAGCCTTGCAGAAAAGAGACGCTTCTCCGCTCTCCCCTTTTGCGATGAGGCGCAGGACTCTCAGCTGATGCGGCGCAAATGAAACGCAGAGCGTTTCATACGCGGAGCGGTCATTCGGGATGACTTCTGTTTCTTCTTTCATAAGCTCCGCGGGGACCTGCCCGCGATCGGTCTCCGCCGCAACTTCAGCCTCAGGCAGGTCCTGCGCCGCCTCCTCGCCGACCAGACGTTTCGTCAATTCCCAGGAGCCGGACTCTATCTTCTCCGCCTCGCTTAAGTCTATGCCGCGCGACTCGGCTTCGTATCTGCTTCTGTCAAATCCGGAGTCTTCGGTCTTCTTTTCTTTTTTCGGTTTTCTTATGTTATTTATCTCGAAATACTCGGCTACCGCGTCTTCGGCTTCTTTCGACAGACCTTTGACCGTCAGCCTGCCGCGAACGCCGAGAGCGATACGCAGATGATTTTCGGCGCATTTTACGAGATCAGTTATCATACCGCGAAATCTGTACGATCTGTTCAGCGACAGATATTCGACCTCGAGCTTCTTTTTCGAGCCGCTCACGCAAAGCGCGCCGTTATAAGCGGTACGTGTGACGCAGGTCTTTGCGAGCATCGGCGAGCCGTCTTTGATATGTTCGGTCTTCTCTATCGCGTAGACCGCGGCGGCGATAAGGTGTTTATCGTAAAGCTCAGCCGCGTTTTTGTCGAGCATAGCGAATTTTTTGTAATCGTAGGTATTGTTTCTCGCGACGAAATCGTACAGAAGAACGTCTTTTATATCGTCCTTGCAGGCGATATAGAATTCGCGCAGTCCGACGACCGGCATTACGTCCTTCAGAACGCCGGAAAGCAGATCGACGGGAGGCGGGAGTCTGTGTATCAGGCAGAAATCGCAGATCCACTCGCCCGCGTATTTATCGAGACGGGCGTAGCGTTTTCCGTAGCCTTTGAGAAGCGAACACATCGCGGCGAGCCTGCGTTCCGGAGTCGAGACCGTTTCGAGATTTATCAGCTCGTAAAAATACAGAAAGATATAGCTGTAATCCGTCTGCAGGTATCTGCCGTTCGATACCTCGTGCCGCCAGTAAATATAATAGCGGAGCTGATCGATATTCATCTGATTGTACTGAGGCAGATATGAAAAGTACGGTACGAACGGGGTCTCTTCGCACTTCGATCTGTAATACCTCTGCGCGTCGACGAGAAATCTGTCGTAGAACGTGTATTCGGTCGGCCATTTTCTGACTTTTACGTTCAGTATAAGCGAATTTTCGGGTGAATATTCGATTTCGACCTCATCCGACGCCTGTTTCTCTGTCGGTCTTTTCGGTATCGTATAGCCGAGCGGACCGGGCTTGTCCGAACCGAAGGTAAGCTCTGACGCCGCCTCCGGTTCCCTTTTTGCAAAACCGGTCTGTTTTTTTCTTTTCGGTATGAGCTTATCAAGCTCCCACATATCGTCTCTTTCGTCGGTCATAACGTAAAATCTCCGCGTTTTCGGTGAACTTATATTATATCATGGTTTTATAATATTGTCAATACGTAAATCAAACAAATGTTTGTTTTTTCAAAAGCCGTATGCGCTTGAAGCGAAAAAGGGCGTTCATATGCCGACTGTTCTGAAGGACAGTCGGCAGTTATGAGTTCCGCTTACGCGGAACGTTATGAGCGCTGACGCGCGTTATGATTGCTTCGCAAGTTATGAGTGCCTGCGGCACGTTTGCGGAACTCATATCATAACGTTTTTGCGAAGCCTCAACTCATAATTTGCACGCATCGTGTGCAATCATAACTGTAAACTGTTTCTTTGACGTTTGGCACACAAACGTCCTTCTTGCAGAGATATGCGACAAAAATACCGGCTGAAATAAGGATTTTGTTCCTTACTCAGCCGGTTTTCATTAACTTTCCTTAAGAGTACCTCGCATATGGACCGTGAATGAAAGCGTTTGCCTATTGACTTATTCGCTTTGATGATATAAAATAACAGAAAAGGCGGTGATGACTTGGAAGAAAACAATAAACGCGTATTCGAATACCTCAGCGCGTATCTGAATTACGCCCCGCATTTCATAACGAAAGAGCTGATGGACAAGACCGGCGGAGACGAGCTTGCATACGCCGCGCTGATCGCGGCGGCGTTCATGCTCGACACGGCGAACGATAAAAAAGACAAGGAGCTGTACCGCGATTATCTGATACCGGCGGTGCATAAACTCGACCCGGCTGTTTTTGAAGACGATGAATATTACAAAGAGATAAAACTGCCGCGGATAAAGCAGAACGGCTGGGAGCTGACGTATCTGACCTGCAAGGCGTACGAGGCTTTCGTCTGCGGCGATCCCGTGACGGAGCCCGACGGGCGTATAATACCGCAGATCGGCTATTTCGAACGCGATTTCGTTTATCCGGCGGTATTGCAGGACGGCAGGGAATGGATGACGCTTCTGCCTAACGAAATAATAACCACGAAGCCGCATATACGAAAAGCGCACGGCAAAGTGCTGACTTTCGGGCTCGGGCTCGGATATTTCGCGTATCTTGCGGCGAAAAAGACAAACGTCGGCAGCGTGACCGTCGTCGAGCGCGACGAAAACGCCGTCGCGCTTTTCAAAGAACGTATACTGCCTCAGCTCGGCTGTAAGAACAAGATACGGCTGATAACGGCGGACGCTTTTGATTACGCCGGCACGGAAATGGAAAGAGAAAACTACGACTTCGTTTTTACCGATATATGGCACGATCCGTCCGACGGAACGGAGCTTTATCTCAAAATGAAG